>Ga0193720_1000001_pt1 | contig 42747 bp, 36 predicted proteins | sample U2s1metaG_FD_143049 | JGI IMG/M metagenome (GOLD analysis project Ga0193720, IMG submission 143049) | Soil microbial communities from a riparian zone of the East river system, Colorado, United States - U2s1 | ecosystem: Environmental > Terrestrial > Soil > Riparian zone | place: USA: East River...
TTGCTACTTTAGCTCTTCCTTGTTTTAATGAATTATATGAATCTTTCTATTTGGAAGGTAAAAAAATCATTCCAAATAATATAGCTGACTTTTTAACACCAGTTAGTTTAGCTTACTGGATAATAGATGATGGAAGTTTTACTGGCTCTGGTTTAAAATTACATACAAATGCCTTTAATTTAGAAGAATTGAATTTATTAGTTGAAGCATTAGATAAAAATTTCTCTCTTAAAACATCAATTAATGTTTCAAATAGAGAAAAATCACAGCATACTTTATATTTTTCAAAAAATCAAATGCCTTTAATTAAAGAATTAGTTATTAAACATATGCATCCTAGTATGTTATATAAATTAAATATAGATATTCAATAAACTTGCTACATGTTCATGGTTCAAATAACCCAAATGGAGTTACATCTAATGGAGATAGATATGCAATGCATCCTTATTTTATTTTTAAAGATCTTGTAACTATATTTTTATTCTTTCTAGTATTATCTATAATTGTATTTTTCTATCCAAATCTTATGGGTCATAGTGATAATTATATTCCAGCTGATCCTATGGTTACTCCAGTTTCAATTGTTCCTGAATGGTATGTAAAAGATGCCATGCTTAAGAGTAATCTTAAGAATAATTAACTTTTCTATATGCTGGAAACTCCTAAAGACTTGAATACTAATTTATTAAAAATAAAAAGTGAAAATTTCAAGTATGTAACAATGGACAATCAGCAGGAAACCAAATAATATTTCTATAAGTCAAATATTAAAGTAGGATCCTCAGAGACTACACGTGAAGCTCCTTTAAAGAAGTTAAATTTTAATATAAAGGTACATTATTATATTTTTAAAACTTAAATATGTACCGCATTATAATTATTTGCTGCCGCTCCTTTATATAATCCTGGGCGGAGCGCCCAAAAGGATGAAGATATAGTCCATCCATTATTGAAAGATAATGGTATATATAATTTTGATCTAATAACTTCTATAAGTTTAGTAAGTATGCAAAATTACACGACCTTAAAAAAAAGAAGATTAAATAAGGTCGAAAGATCAAAAATAATTATCGAAAATCCTTTAAATGATATTATTATAGGATTGTTACTAGGTGATGGACATATACAAAAGAGAGCTATAAATGGTAATTCTAGATTTATTTATGGACAAAGTAGTTTAAGATTACATAATTTAAATTATTTTAAACATGTGTTAGAATTATTTAAACCTTATTTATCTGAGGATTTTATTCTTAAAGAAAAATTCTTTAAGAATAAAATAACTAATATAAAATATAGTTCAGTTAATTTTGCTACATTATCATTACCTTGTTTCAATGATTATAAAAATTTATTCTATAGTTCAAAAAACATAAAAATTGTTCCTTCAAATATAAAAAATTTATTAACTCCTATTGGTTTAGCTTATTGGATAATGGACGATGGATCTCTTCAAAATAAAGGTTTACATTTAAATACTTACGGATTCAATACCGAAGATATTTTAAATTTAAAAAAAACTTTAGAAAATATGTTTGGAGAAAATTCTTTAAAATGTTCTATCCATAAACATAAAAGTGGAGAAAGAATTTATATTTGGGAAAGAAGCATGGAACTATTAAGAAATAATATTTATCAGTATATGCATAAAGATATGCTTTACAAGATTAACTCCGATAAATTATATTAATTTATATATTACAAAGATCTTTTACCATATTATGCTATCTTAAGATCAATTCCTAATAAATTGCTTGGAGTAATAGCAATGTTTGGATCATTATTAATATTATTAATATTACCATTAACAGATTTATCTAGAATAAGAGGAAATCAATTTAGACCTGCAATGAAATTAGCTTTCTGGTTCTTTGTTGTTGATTTTATTATTTTAATGTGGATTGGATCTCAACATCCAGAAACTCCATTTGTAGAAATAGGTCAATTAGCTACAGCATTCTATTTTGCTTGGTTTTTAATAATTACACCATTCATAGGAGCAGCTGAAAACACATTACTAGATGTTGCTACAATAAAAACAAACAGATAGTTTTATTTATTTTTTTAAAAATAAATAAAAAAATAATTAATTTAGTTGACTTGATAGTTAGAGGAGATCAGTCTATTTATATGTAACTATATTTATATAGTTACATCTGCCTCTTTTCTTATTAGCTGCCGGGCGGAGCGCCCAAAATAATTATAATTAAAAATGATCTTAAATATTTTAAATATTTTTTTGGTTTCCTTAATATTACATTTTTGCATATTTTATAGTTTAAATATAGGAATTGTTGGGAAATCATTCAAAAATCGATTCTCAAATTTATTCTCTAATAATAAATTTCTATTTTTTTTAGTACCGTATTTTGTTAGTTTATTAATATTTATTATTTTAAACTATAATATTATATATTTAGATAATAAAGATGTAATTGTTACAGCTATTATTGATAAAGCAGAAGTAGAATTAACAGGGCAATTCTTCAATCAAGTATTAGAAAATGTAGGTACTGCTGCTGTTTTCGCTACTGGAGCAAGAATCGCTGCTGTGTTAGTTGCAAAACAACCAATAGGACTTTTACCTAAATTAGGTGTAATAGGAAGTACTGGGTCAGGTTTTTCTATTTCATATAAAATGATTAATAATAATATACCATCTACAAATAGTGCTAATATGTCAATTCCGACTGGACACTTAAAATTTAAAGTTGAACTTAGTAGTTTAAAAAATGAATTAACTAATGATAAACTTAATAGTGTTCTAAATAAATTGCTCCGCATGCTACGCCTATTTGGAAATAGCAATTCATTGAAGGATTTAAAAAATAATGGTTATAGTTTAATTAATACAGAAAAATACATAGAAGTAAAAGGTACTTTAAACCAAACTTCAAAAATTTTAGATGAAGTAGAAAAATTAGAACCTAATTGGGATAATAATTTAATAAATTCTTCATTAGAAAAAGGTGATTTATTAAATATTCCTTTCAAAGATGAAATAATACACAATTTATCTCTTAATTTAACACTTCATTATGTAATGATATATTTAATGTTTATGTTATTTGTTATTATTACTTCTAAAGTAATAATAGATAATAATATACAATTTGATAATATTAAATCCTATCCATTAGGTAAATATATTCACTATTTTTTAATAAAATATATTACTATGTGGGGTAAAAGAGCTAATTTATGGATTTATTTAATTTTATTCTCTTTATTTTTTTTTACATGTGTATCTACATATTCTATTTCTTTAATTTTATCTGTATTATAATATATGAACTATACATTTTATTGTATTTATAATGTATTAAAAAAAAAAATATATACATATTAAAATTAAAAATTTAACCCCTATTTATGCTTCCATAAACCTAAACATTACTATATGATAAATAATTATATTTTTCCAATCCTATTAGATTAATTTATAAAAAAATAAATTAAAATAGGAAATATTAATTATTAAAAATTTTATAGATAATAAATTAGATTGGTATTAAGAGGTAACCAATCATTTCTATAATTTAATTTCAAACTGCCTCTATTATTATTTGCTGCCGCCCAAAATCATTAATAAATTTAAATAAAATGAACAAAAACGAAAACAAAAACAATTTTTTTATTTATGTTGCTTTTTCTTCTTCAAAATTAATTAACAATTTACATCACATTATAGCTTCTTCATATTTTAAATTTTATACTGAAAGCTTAGATTTCGAAAGTATTTTTAAAAGATTAGAATTTCTTAAAGCAAGAAGACTAATTATCATTAATGTTATTAATGCTGATTGTAAAAATAAATTTGATAAATATAATCATGATTATAACACTCAATTTGCTGTTTACAATATTTCACATAAAGAATTCTTTACAAAAGAAGCCTTAAATATATTATTATTAAAAAATCATAATAATTCTAGATTTATGATTTTTCATTTTGAAAATCAAACTTGGGCTAATCTATTACTTAATTTTAGAAGATTTGATATAATTGTTAGTGGTGGATCAAATACAAAACGTCATATTCTTTCTCCTAATCAACTTAGATTAGCTCAATTTATTGTTTGTTTAGAAGGTATTAGTTCTTCTGGAGTTGTTGAATCATTTAAATTAGATTTAAAATCTTCAACTAGAATGGGAATAGATTTAACAAAAAAAGAAATAAAAGATCCTATGCCTTTAATAGAAGAAGAAGATTTTAAAACAGTAGAAGATTTAAATAAGCAATCCTCAGATAATAATACATATGGAAAATAATTTATTTAATTATTTTTCTTTAGCTTTTTATTTTTTTATCTAATTTATATATTAACATTCATGATAACACTTTTCTTTAATTAAATTTATTAAAAAAACTAATCTTAACCCCTATAATAAATCCTATTAATTTAAAATTAAATCATTTAATATTGAATAATTAAATAAAGCTATTAGTATAAATCTGATAAAGAATAAATTAAATATATTTATTTAGTATGATAAGTATTTAGAATATATAATTAATAATTAATATAAAAAATAAGTTAAAAAAAGATAATTTTTTTTTTCTTTCTGTTAACATGCTTATTTATTATGTTGAGGTAAACAAGCATAGTCTTAGGTTTTATAAGTTTTTGGCATATTTATTTTTACAGCAATCAATACCTTTACATTATTCTATCTCTTACATATCAATTTTTTTTTAAACTTATTTTTTACTAGATTATTCTGATATGTTACTTCGACTAATTGATTAAAAAAAAAAAATAAAACCAATAGTCATTAAGATAATAATCATTATTAATAAATTTATAATTAAAGCATTATATAAAATATCTATAAGATTGTTAATGTCACAGCTGTGAGTATTTAAGTATTCAATATCTAAAAAAGAGTTAGTTTCAAACTTAATTTATTCTGCATTAAATGTAAAATTTACATTGGTCTGCATAGTAATATTAAATTTTTACTTTAGTATTTACCTTTACTATTTTTAGTAGGTATTGTTATTATGAATCATTCATTGATTTAAAATCATTTCTATAATTTAAAACTGCCTCTATTATTATAAATTATAGAAATGATTGGTTACCTTTTTTATAACAATCTAATTTTCTATCACAATTTAATTCCTAAATATATACTTTTTATTAAATTTAATTATTATAAATTAATCTTATGATATTGGGGGTGGTAAGGGTTAATTAATTATTAATTTTATAATAATATTGTGGGGTAAATATGGGTTAATAATTATTATATTTTATTTAATATAATTAATGATAAAAATTATAGTCAAAATCAATCCATTAATTTAAAATTTTTGAATTGTTGTTTTGTGATTATTTTATATTAATTAAAAATTAAAAAAGAGGTGACTTTTTTAATTTTTTCTTAAATAGTTTGTGGTTCACTAAATAAGATAAAGAAAAGTTTAAAAGATTATTTATTTTTCCTCTAATGAAATAATTTTTTAATAATGAAATAATGTTATTAAAAAAAAAGGAGTGCTATCCTAACTAATTTGGTTATATTTAGCTTCAGATGATAAGGATGCTTCGGATGATGTGGATCAATAATCTTGTTAAATAATTTATATTTTTTTAATTTATTCTAATTTTAATAATAAATAAATATAAATTATTCTATACATGCTTTGCAATGCAATCGCTACGCAAGTCTATCAAAAAATAGAAACAAAAATAATTATAAAGATTAAAAACAAAAATAACAATTATCTTTTGCATAATAAAACTAAAAATTTGCTCCGCCTAAATAAAAAATTTATTTACTTAAAACAAATATACCAAACAATAATTGACATAATGCAACAGAAAAAATATACAATATTGCTAAAATTAAATAATAACGTTGAAATTTTAATCTTAAATTTATTATTTTAGCTAAATTAGGATATTTCTCTTCTATATTAAATTTTTTTAATAATATATCACCATAAAATACAAATATAATTGAAATTAAACAAGAAATTATAAGATTACTTCCTAATAATAATGAAAAAGCAATTAAACCAATAGTATCAAGATTTTCTATTTTTTCAGAAATAATATCAAAAAATGAACTTTTTTTAATAATATCACCTAATCCCATTTCTTTATATAAATTTTCTAAAGATTTTTCTGATTTTTTAAATTCATCACAGCTGTGACGATATATTATAATCTCTTCTTAATTTTCATCTTCTTATTTCTTCTACTATTTCTTTAATTTTATCTGATTCATTATTAGGATAAGCATTTTTTTTACTCTCTAATTCTTGTAAAGTTATATTTTCTTTTTCAGTGGTTTAAATTATATTTATAAGTTTCATTACTTTGTTGTTGTATTTTACCTAAAATTGATACCATTTTTGTTTTTTCAATCATTGAATCATATTTTTCTTTGTCATTTATATTCTTCAAATTTTCAATATGTTTATTTCTTTCTGAAAGTAATTTATTTAAATTTGCATTTGTATCACTATTATCTAAACTTTTTGCAGCTGCATATAAACTAAAACCTTGAAATGCTAAAATTAATGTATTTTTTAATGCAGGGGGAATATTTATACCACTTAAAATATAATTTTCATTTTCTTCTTTAAAAGGTTTATTAATACAAATATACACTAAATAAACATTTAATATTATAAGTAAGAAAATAATAATTAATTTTATAATAGATAAAATACTTAATTTAATAGGTATACTAAAAATATTTAAAATCATTTTTTTTATATTATTAAAAAAAAAGAAAAGAGGCAAAAAAAATCATTTTTTTTTATTTTTTAATTATTAATTATTATCCTCTAAAATAAGTAATTAATATATCTTCCTACTATATTTATTATAATTATTTTTATAAATAAGCTAAGGGGGGTGGGGTATATGTTAATTAAATAATTTTTATTTATTTATCTGATCTAGAGCTAGATTGATCATAATTGGTTAAAGCAATAGCACCTGAACCAATTTCTAAAACAAATCCTATAGTTAAAACTATAAAAAATATAACTGCAATAGAAAATCCAAAAATACTTACTTGATATAAGGTTACAGCAATTGGAAATAAAAGTAAAATTTCAAGATCAAAAATTAAAAATAACATTGCTACTATATAAAAATGTATTTGAAAAGTAGATCTAGTTTGTCCATATACAGGACTAAATCCACATTCATATGCTGAAACTTTAGATTCATCTGGTTTATGAGGAGCTAATAAAATATTTAAAGCTAGTAAAATAAAAGCTAAAATTGGTACAAAAATAAATAACATTAATAAATTGTTCATTAGAAATTAAATAAAGATAAAGATAGCAATTGCGTACTATTTAAGATTAGAGAAGGTTTTAAAATAAACAATAATATTGATAATGTTAAACTAGAAATTAAAAAACTATGGAAATTAGTTAATAAATTATTTTCATATTCATCCAATTTAGAATTTGATGCTTGTATAATCTCTTCTGTTTCAGTATGAAGAACTTTAATAATTTTTAAATAATAAGAAGCACTTACTACACTTACTAGTATAGCTACAATAGAGATAAAATAATATCCACTTTGCACTGCTGAATATAATACAAATTGTTTAGAAAAAAAACCTATTAAAGGAGGAATACCTGCCATAGAAAATAGGCAAATACTTAAACTTAAACTAAGTAAAGGATTTAGGAAAAATTGACCTTTTAATTCAGATATAAATTTTATATCTTTTATTGTAAAATCAATTTTACTATTTTTAATTATGTAACCTAAGGCTATTATTATTAAAAATATATTTAAATTAGTAATTGAATATTGAATAATATAAAATAGAAGAGAATCTATAGATTGTTCAGTATTAATAGCTAAAGCTAATAAAATAAATCCAATATGAGATATTGTACTGTAAGCTAATAATCTTTTAATACGTGTTTGAGCTAATCCAACTATAGAACCTATAATTAATGATAATAATGAACTTATAAGTAATAAATTTTTTAATATATATATAGAATTATCTCCAGCTATACCTCCTATATAACTTAAAGGAGATAAATTTAATCCATTACTTATTTCGTTCATATTATAAGTTATTGAAGGAATTGAATTTAAAAATTCAGCATACCCATTTGTAGTGATAATTAATGAATTTAATCCTCCTATAAAATCTATTTGTGTATGTAATTCTAATAATAAAATTAATATTGAAATTTTAGGCATTATAGTAAGCCATATTGTTACAATTGTAGGAGTATCATCATAAACATCAGGAGACCAATTATGTAAAGGTGCTGCTGCTATTTTGAATAAAAATCCTACAATAATTAAAACTAATCCTAAACTTAATCCTTGAATAATATAATTAACTTCAGAAACAGAAATTAAACTATAAATTGATTCAAAATTTGTTAAACCTGTAAATGCATAAATTAAACCAGCACCAAGTAAAATTAAACAAGATGAAAGACTACCTAATAGAAAATACTTTAAACCAGCTGAAGTTGATGATTCTGAATCTCTATATAATGTAGATAAAATATATAAACCAAAAGATTGTAATTCTATACTTAAATACATTGATACTAGATCAGATGAGGATATTAATAAAGAAGCACCTAAAGTACTGAATAATACTATTAAAGAATATTCAGAGGAATAATTATTTTTATATATATCTTTTACATCTTTTTGTTTAATTTTTAAATTTTCTAAATTATTTGATGGTGAAGAAAAATTTAATAAATTAGAATTTAAAGGCCAAGCTATTAATATTAATGAACCTATTATTAATAGAAAAACCTCTATAAGTTGTGACACTGTTGTAACATGAAATAAACCGCTATATATTCCTATACCTGATCCAATTGACTGAATATATAAAGTATTAAAAGATAATACTCCGGCATATATGAAAATTATAGCTGATATTCTTGTAAATAAAATAGGCGATAAATTAGTATTACATGAAGGTAGGGCCTTAGCCACTATTAAAATTAATATACTTAAAAAAATCATTTCTTAGCCTCTTTTAATTATAATTATAATTATTCTTATCAAATTAAAAATAAAATATAACATTAATGAATTATAAAATTAAAATATTAAAAATTATACTCACAGCTGTGACATTAATAAAATTTTTAATTATAAAACAAATAATTATTATAAATAACTTTAATAGGAAATATAAAACAAATTATATATTTTATATATTCTCTTATTACTCTCTTACAAAAATTATAAAATATAAAATTATCTTAATATTTTGAATATTTAAAAAAATAAATTAAATAAAAATTTAATTAATTTTAATTAATTTATTTTTATTTAATTAGGGGTTAAATTATTATTATAAAATTATAATTCCTAAGATAAATAAACTTAAGATAAAAAAAACAAGAGAATATAATAACAAATATTACTTCTATAATTATAAAAAACAAAAGATGATTTCTCAATTATTTTATATATTTAATTATTCAAGGATATTCAGAAAATTTAGTTTCTACATCATATATTTCTAATTAGATAAATAGAAGTAAAATAACCTAATAAATTAAATAAAAAAATTAATGACTCTCTTTTTTCTAAATTAATTAGAAATAATATTCGTATTAGATTTAGAACTATTAGATTTAAATTAAAATAAAATATTTTATTAAAAATAAAGTTAAATATTATTATTTTTTTTTTAGTTTATAACCATTATATTTTTAAATCATTTAATTTACACTATAAACATATCTTCAAACTTTAGATTTAATCATATATAAATTAATATACAAAACATAACATAAATACATCTCCTCTTATTTTTTTATAGATATTTAAATTATTTATAATAAGTTATAAATATAAATAATTAGTTACATTAACCAACAGCTTGAAAAATCCTATATTATGTCATAATCATTTGATCCTTTTTTTAGTTTATCTTTGTTTACTATAAATAATTTATCAATCCTTAACAAATAATTCTTTAATTATAAATTATTAAAGATTAAAAGTTACAAAATTAACATAAATCATAAAAATTAAAGCAATAAAAATTAAAGAAAAATTTAATAACATGTAAAATTCTTGAAATGTACGTCTCATTTGTATAAATTTAGCTAATTTAGGAAATTTATTTTCTAAATTAAAATAGTTAATTAAAAAATTTCCATAATATATTAATATTATACTAATTAAACAAAAAGTAATAAATATAGATACAAAAATGTTGAATAAAACACATAATTCAAATGTATTTAAAGTAGATAAATAAACTTTAAAGTTTTCAATTATGTTATTTATATTATCACTATTAAACTTACTCTTTAAATCTTCTAAAAATTTAAGAAGCTCAGTAGTAGATTTATTTAAATTATTAATTCCTGATTCATGTGAATTAAAAGCATTCTCAAATGTTAGTTTATCCTCATTAGAAAATAAATTATCTTTAGATTCATTTAACTTTCCTAAACTCCGACTAACTTCAGAAACTTTTTCTTTACATTCTAAAACCTGTGCAGTTAATTTGTTTCTAACATTTTCATCTAAAACACCCTCTACTGAATTTCTAATATTATCTAAAGTATCATTTTGTTTAGATAGTTCTTTAGCTTGGTCTTTCAAAAGTTTAGTTTGATTTTGACTATCTAACCAAGCTTGATAACTTAAAACAGTAGCTCCACCTGCGAAAACCTTTGTAGCTGATAACCATATATTTTTAATAGTCATTATTAGTATTATATATAAAAATTAAAGAAGAAAAAAGTATTTAAATTGCAATTTTCTTAATACAATGATAGAATATAGATTAAGTTAAATCTAATATATTATTATTAGGGGTTTAAACAAATATTTAAATTTATTTAATTATTTAATTATTAATTAAGAGTAAAGTAATAAGAAAGCAATCATTAAAGAAAACAATCCTGTAGCTTCTGCTAAGGCGAATCCTAAGATAGCGTAACTAAACAATTGACCTCTAATTTGAGGGTTTCTAGCTGTAGATGCGATTAAAGAAGAGAAGATTAAACCGATTCCGGCTCCAGCTCCAATTAAACCTGAACATGCTAAACCTGCTCCTATGTATTTTGCTGCTGCTAACATAATTTTTTTAAATAATCAAATGATAGCGTCTAACATATTAAATGATTAAAATTTCATACTCTTTTATTTAGCACTGCACTTTTTATAGCTAAAATAAATCCAATATATTGTAATTTGTAATTATTTATGAAATAATTATTTGCTGCCGCCCAAATAGGTTAAAATATTAAAATTAATTAATATAATAATTATATTAAAATTAATTAATATAATAATTAATTGTGTGTGTGCCATATTATAAAATACTAATCTAAAACTTAAAATTTAATTTAAGAAGACACTGGTGAATTAGGTCTTGAAGGATTAGGTGTATTAGGAGGTGCTGGAGGTACAGGGTATTCATCTGGATCTATTGACAATAAAGAATAATCTATTGATAATAAAGAAGAATCTACTGAGAAGTAGCATCGATCCACACTAGAAAATCCTGAGAAGGAACTGCTTCCACTACTATCGGCATAAACCCATGCCATACCCCACATATTTCCGAGCATTGACCGTAATAAGTCCCCGATCTCTCTGCCAAAAAAGAGACTTGATTCAATCGACCTGGGACACAGTCTAGCTTCAAACCCAAAGAAGGAACTGCATAAGAATGGATAACATCTGATCCAGTAACAATTAATCTTATATGGCAATCAACAGGAATTATAAGTTTATTATCTACATCTAATAAACGATATTGACCTAATTCTAAATCTGATTCAGGAATCATATATGAATCAAAATCAATAGAATCTCCGCTATCTGTTACAAAATCTGAGTATTCATAAGACCAATACCATTGATGTCCTACAATTTTAATAGTTAATGTAGGTGATATAACTTCATCTAACAAATATAATAATCTGAAGGAAGGAAAAGCAATGGCGATTAAAATTAAAGCTGGAGTTATAGTCCATATAAGTTCAAGTACAGTACCATGAGTAAGATATTTATGTGCTATTGGATTTTTATTAGAATTATAATTAAAAATAATTGAGAAAACTACCCAAAATACTGCAAAACTAATAACAATTAAATAAAATCCTATTGTATTGTGTAGTGTAACTAGACCAGTAAAACCAGGAGCAGCACTATCTTGAAAACCTAATTGCCATGGTTGTGGTGCATCATTAAATATAGTATTAAATATTGAAAGAAATTGTGTCATTTTTTATTGTTTTTTTTTTAATGTTTATCTTAATTTACTGTTTCTTATTTAAAAATTGAATATTAAATCATTTTTTTTTAATATTTATTTTATTTACCAAATATAGAATAAAAAGTAATAAAATAATTTATAGAAATAATAATGTCACAGCTGTGACTATTTAAAAATAAGAAATAAATGCCCTGTGATCTAGTCACAATTCTAACTTTATATTAGATATTAAAAAAAAAAATACTTACTTAATTTTATCTTTTGAGCAGTAGCAATATTTTTAAAAAGGATTTAAATTTAACTTATTAAATCACTCCTAATTAAAAATATAGCAAAACATATTAATAATTGGAAAGATTATAATATTTTTATTATAATTAAAACTTTATAATTTAGTTATCATTAATTTTATATAAGTCTTAATTTATAATACAATAAGTTATATTATTAATAATTAGTCATTATTATAAATAAAAGATACTAAGAAAAAGATATACCTAATAAATAAAAATATTACTATTTACTATTGGAACACATTATTAATTATTTAAAATTAAATTTAATTAAGTAATTAAATTTTCATTCTGTACACTATTAAGTTAAATGGCATCTTAAGATTGATCTTGGATGTTAAATTCTTATATTACTAATAAACTAACTAAATATACAAAAAATTTTATTTATTAGTAATATAATCTAAGGAGTAAAGGATTCGAACCTTTTTTTTTAATCATTAAATAAATTTAATTAATTTTTACCAATTGCTAACTCCCTTTAAATTTATTAATTTTTTTTTTTTAGTATATTAATATTTTTATATTTTTTTTTTTTATTTAAATTACTAATATACTTATACTTTTAATACTATTTAAATTATATTAATTTAATTACTGATAAATATAATGATATATATAATAATATGATATAAGCATTCATGTTTTGTAGTACAAATTATACATAAATATATTATAAATTTATGAATTGAATATATTTACTTATAATGATATAGGTAAACTAAACTTATAAATAAATATATAATAATAAAATTTATAATCTTTATACTTTTTATAAAAGTATAGTATAAAAATTTAAAATATATTACTAATTTAAGCAACCAACTGTAAATGTTTTTATGTTTACTAAAAAAAAATTAATTTTTTTTTAATATTAATGAGCAACAAATGAGTGGCAGCAATTAATTTGTATTCTTAATTTTATAAGTACATAATGGGCTCAATTAATAATTATTCCTTTTGAACCGATAAATAAAATTATTAAAAAATATAATATAAAAAAAAATATAACTAAACCTTGGTGTAATTAAATAAATAATATAATTTTAATAATGAATATAAATAAATATCAACACTTTCCTTTTCATCTTGTAGACCAATCTCCTTGGCCTATATTAGTTAGTTTTTCACTATTAAATATGACTATTGGAGCAGTTATGTATATGCATGGATTTAATAATGGAGGATTTCTTTTAACTTTAGGTTTCATTTTAACAACTTCTGGTATGGTTCTTTGGTTTAGAGATGTAATTACAGAAGGAACATTACTTGGTTGCCATACAAAAGAAGTTAAAAGTGGATTAATGTTAGGTATAGTTCTTTTTATTATAAGTGAAGTATTTGCTTTCTTATCAGTGTTTTGGGCTTTTTTTCATTCTAGTTTATCTCCTGCTATAGAAATTGGTGGTTCTTGGCCTCCTGTTGGAATTACTCCTTTAGATCCTTTTGCAATACCTTTACTTAATACTTTTTTATTATTAACATCTGGTGCATTTATTACTTATGGACATCATGCTTTAATAGCTGGTAATAGAAAAGGTGCTATAAATGCTACATTTTTTACAATTATTTTTGCTATAATTTTTACAGCATTACAATATTATGAATATTCAGAAGCAGCATTTACAATGTCTGATAGTGTTTATGGATCAGCATTTTATGCTTCAACTGGTTTACATGGATTACATGTTATTATAGGAACAATATTTATTTTAGTAGGATTCATTAGAATCATCAACTATCATTTAACAGACACACATCATCAAGGACATGAAGCTGGTATACTATATTGGCATTTTGTAGATGTAGTGTGGCTATTTTTATTTATGGCTGTATATTTCTGGGGAGGTAATTAGATATATAATAAAATTTATAAATTTTATTATATATTTCTTTCCTAAACTAAAATTTAAGTTATGGTATTAATAAATTTATTTATAAAATTAAGAAATTAATTGATTAATAAACTTAACTAATACTTAAAGTATGGCTTGCCTTGCTTAAGATATAAAAATATGTATGAATTGTAATGCAAATATAATAAAAAAAAAAATATTGAATATTGATAAATTGGTATTGCTTTATAATATAAAGCATATATTTAATTGTAGATTATTTATATTGAGCGGGCGGAACAGCTTTTGTTTGCAAAGAATGTACACAAATTTGATTATAATATTATAATTAATCCCTTATTATTATTACCACTTTAATTAACTAATTTATTTATATTGTGGACCTGGTCTAACAATTTATATTAATTGCTGCTGCTCACTTGGATATTATTAATTATAAATAATTAATTTAACCTACAATTAGTTTATTTAAATTAAAAAAAAAAAATCTAATAACATAATAATTATTTGAGCAACAGCATATTTATAAATAGTATAATTAAATTATTATCAATTAAAAGTAGGCTTATAATTAAAAATAATTAAAAAAAAAACTAATTTTTAATTTGCCTTTTTTTCTTTAATATTTGTCTTATTTTTTAATGTAATAAATTTAAAAAGTAAATTGGACATATTATTAGAAAAAAAAAAAATAAATCATTTATTATCTGTAACTAAAATGAATATAACAAATATATAAATTATGAATCTTTCATTATTCTTATTTTTAATAGGTATTTTAGGCTTTATCCTTAATCGTAAGAATATTATATTAATGATTATAGCCATAGAAATTATGCTATTAGCAGTAACATTATTAGTATTAATAAGTTCATTTGGTTTTGATGATAATGTTGGACAAACATTTAGTATTTATATAATATCTATTGCAGGTGCTGAATCAGTAATAGGTTTAAGTATTCTTGTTGCTTATTATAGATTAAGAGGAAATATATCACTAAGAACATAATGTATCTTTCAATTATAATATTACCTTTATTAGGATCTATTGTATCAGGTTTAATAGGTAGAAAAGTAGGTGTAACTGGAGCAAATTTAATTACATGTACTTGTCTTATATTATCTTCTATTTTAATGACAATTGCTTTTTATGAGGTAGGAATTTGCAGTTCTCCTGTATCTATTAATTTAGGTAGTTGGGTAGAATCTGAATTTATGTCCATTTCTTGGGAATTTTATATTGATCAATTAACAGTGTCTTTAGGTTTAGCAGTATTATATTGTTCTACTTTAATTCATATATATAGTGTTTCTTATATGTCTGAAGATCCACATCCTCAAAGATTTATGTCATACTTATCATTATTTACTTTTTTCATGTTATTTTTAGTTTCTGCTGGAAATTATTTAACTTTGTTTGTAGGTTGGGAAGGTAAAATTAATTGCCTTAAATGGTTTAATAGTGATCCTATAATTTATAATGTTTCTTTTTGTGTTTTATTTAATATAACTAAAAATAAAATTGCTCCGCCTAATTTATTTAAATTGAAAATGCCAAATTATATTAGATTTTTTACAAATAATAATAAGTTGACATCTGATCAACGAATTGGACCTCACAATTTAGATATAATTTCAATTATAATTGGTTCTACATTAGGTGATACACACTTAGAGAAAAGAAAAAGAGGTATAGGAAGTAGAATTATATTTGAACAATCAAATAAAAATGTAGAATATTTAATGTGGTTTCATTCTTATTTTTCAAATAGAGGGTATTGTAATAGTAAAAAACCTAAACTAAACAAAAGAATAAGAAAAAATGGAGAAGTCTTTTTTCATTATAGAATAAACACTTATACTTTTTCTAGTTTTAATTGAATTCATGAAATGTTTTATAAATTTAATGAATTAGAAAATAAATTAGTTAAAACTATACCTTATGAAATTGAAAAATATTTAACTCCATTAAGTTTAGCTATTTGGTTTATGGATGATGGCTCTAATTTAGGAAAAGGAGCCAAAATAGTTACTAATTGTTTTACATATAAAGAACTTCAATTTCTTTGTGAAATTATATTTAAAAAATATAATCTCATAGTAACATTACACTCAGGAGGTAAAAATAAAGGTTATAGTTTATATATTAATAGCAAATCTATGCCTTTATTCTCTAAAATAGTTAAACCTTATATGTTACCTTCTTTAAATTATAAATTAGGAGATTACTAAATCATAGTAAAAAAGTGGTAAATTTTTAAAAAATTAAAATGAAGAATAAAGATAAATGAATAAAATTTTTTCATTTACACTTTTTTGCGACATTATTGAAAACGATCAAACAAATTAGCTTTATTTAGAGATCGTCGGTTTCATTTTGAATCGCGATCGACTGGGTCAATAATGGGTGCCTGAAATGGTGCTTAATGTACAGTCAGAATCTTTACTATTTTATTATAGCTGTTTAATTTAGCTTATATTTTTATATAATATAATTTAAATATATTAAATACACTACTGCTCAATAGTACCAAGGCTTGATGTAATTCCTGATTGGTTATCAAAGTACAGGAAATAAAGAAAAAAGCTATTTTTAATTTTATAAAAATTTTCTTTATTTTAAGATTTGATTGGAATAGTTTCATATTTATTAATTAATTTCTATTTTACTAGAATTCAAGCTAATAAATCAGCTATGTTAGCCTTAATTATGAATAGATTTGGTGATTTTGGTTTAAGTATAGCTTTTTTTGCTATATTTGCATTATTTGGATCTTTAAATTATGCAACAATATTTTCACTAGCTCCTTATATGAATGGAACAGCTATAACTATTATTAGTTTATTGATTTTTATAGGTGCAATGGCTAAAAGTGCTCAATTAGGATTACATAGTTGGTTACCTGGAAGTATGGAAGCTCCTACACCTGTTTCAGCTTTACTTCATGCAGCTACTCTGGTAACAGCTGGAATTTATTTATTATTAAGATCTTCTCCAATTCTAGAATTTAGTCCTACGGCATTATTAATTATTACCTTAATAGGAGCTACTACAGCTTTTGTAGGAGCTACTTCAGGATTAGTGCTAAATGATCTAAAACGGATTATTGCATTTTCAACTATTAGTCAATTGGGTTATATGGTAATGGCTATAGGATTATCACAACATAATGTAGCATTAATGCATACAGTAAATCATGCTTATTTTAAAGCATTACTTTTTTTAGGAGCTGGAGCAGTAATACATTCTTTTACTGATGAACAAGATATAAGAAAAATGGGTGGTTTAATTAAATTTTTACCATTTACTTACTCAGTAATGTTAGTAGGTACTCTTAGTTTACTTGCTACACCTTTTATGTCAGGATTTTATAGTAAAGATTTAATTTTAGAATTAGCTTATGGACAATATAGTTTTAGTGGTATGTATGCTTTCATGTTAGGTTCTATTACTGCAGGTATAACAGCTTTTTATAGTTTTAGATTAATTAGTTTAGTTTTCTTAACAACAGCCAATGGTCCTAAACAATCTTATTTAAATTCTCATGAATCTAATTTAATAGTTATAATTCCATTGTTTATATTATCATTATTTAGTATATTTTTTGGTTTTGTATTTTCAGAATTATTTGTAGGTGTAGGTTCTGATTTCTTTGGTAATTCATTATTTATTCATCCTAATAATATATCAATAATTGAAGCAGAATTTAGTTTACCTTTAATAATTAAATTATTACCTGCTATATTATCATTATTAGGTGCTACATTAGCTATTTTATTATATCATAAAAATCCAGAATTTATTATAAATTTAACTGAAAATTCATTAGGAAGAAAAATATATAACTTTTTAAATGGTAAATATTACTTTGATGTAATTTATAACCACTATATTATTTCTAGAGTATTACAACTTGGTTATAAAATTTCTAAAGAAATAGATAGAGGAGTTATTGAATTATTAGGACCTCACGGACTATCTAATGCATTAACTAATACAGGTATTAATATTGCTAAATTAGATACTGGTATAATTACAACTTATTCACTTTATATTACTTTAGGTTTATTATCTTTATTATTCTTAGTTTTTGCTCCTATATTAATAGATACTTCAATGTTTAGTGAAATTAGATTAATAATTATATATGTAGCTGCTTTAGTTCTAGTATTATCTCCTTCAAAATAATTATATAAAACAATTTACTAAATATATAAAAATATAATATAAAAAAAAATTAATATTTTATAATTATTATTAAATTATCAATACTTTATATTTTTTATAATTTAATTAAAATAAATTAAAATAATAATAATTATAATAGATTAATTTATTATAGTTAAGTGGCAGCATTATCAATTGTTAAATTAAAATAAATTATACAATATCTAATTTAACTTTTATAGCAAAACCTCTATAATATTTAAGTTATAGATTTCTCAAATTTAAAAATAAGATCAAATATAATTATATTTATTAGTTTCTAAAATATTTTAATTTTAAAACTAATAATAAATCCCCCATTAAATTCAGTAATCAAGTAATAAAGGTTAAAAATATTAATTAATCAATTAGAATTTAATAATTAATACAACATATCCGAAATACGATCTTTATATTATTTATTTTTTTTTTTATTATTATTAATTTAAAAATATATAATTATTTAAATAATTATAAATTAAAGTATTTTTTTTTTTTCGGAATTATTAAAAAAATTTATTAAGAATGATCACATTACTTTTGCTTATCCCAGTTTTAGGATCAATAATATTACTACCTATGTCAGACAAAACAATTAAAAGTCAATTAAAAATGAAACAAATAGCACTTACAACTTCTTTAATTAATTTATTTGTATCTCTATTTATATGGTTTCAATTTGATTCAAATACTACTCAGTTTCAATTTGTTTCTGAATTTAATCAATTAAATTATTGTCATTTGAATTTTGGAATAGATGGTATATCAATTTATTTTGTTCTATTAACAACTTTTGTTACACCAATTGCTTTACTATCTAATTATACAAATATAAATAAAAATCTTAAATTATTTTTAATATCATTTTTATTATTAGAAACTTTACAAATTTGTGCTTTTGTTTCTCTAGATTTATTGCTTTTCTATGTTTTTTTCGAAAGTATTTTACCAATAATATTTATTGTTATTGTTATTTTTGGACATGGAACAGATAGATTTAGATCAGCTTTATTATTATTTTTATATACTTTAGCAGGTAGTCTCCCTATGCTTCTAAGTATTTTAATTATATTTAGTTATGTAGGTTCTACTGATTTTCAATTAATATCTTTATATGATATAAGCTTAGATAGTCAAAAAATATTATGGTTGTCACTCTCCTTCAGCAAGAGAGATATGACCAGCAGAATTATTCATAAAAATAAAAATACTTTAAATCTCTTAGAAAGATTTTCAAAATCAAATAAAAATTATTTACCTGAAAATAAAAAATGTAAGGATTTAGTAATACATGGTAAAATTTTAAGATCTACTATAAATTATCCGCGTTATACATCAATAGTTAGACATATGGTTAATATACCATTTCATTTAGATTCTATTATAGTAGGTATTCTATTATCAGATGGGCATTTATTTATAAATAAATCAGGTAATACTTTATTAACTTTAAAACAAAAAATTAAAAATTTTGAATTCTTATGAAGTGTTTTTAACATATTTTCTCATTATTGTCAAGGATACCCAATATTAGATACAACACGAATTAATGGTAAAATGTTTGTTGGTATAAAATTTGCTACAAGAGTTTATCCTTGTTTAACTGAATGGTATAATGCCTTTTATGTTAAAAAAACTAAAATAGTACCCTTGGATTTATATAATATGTTAACTTATGAATCTTTAGCTTATTGAATAATGGGGGATGGTACTAAAAGTGGTAAAGGTATAACACTTCAAACACAATCTTTTACTATTAAAGAAGTAGTTTATATTGTTAGTGTATTAATACATAAATTTAATTTAGAATGTAGTATACATATGCAAAGAAATCAACCTACTATTTATATTAAATCTAGATCAATTAAAAAAATTAAACCTAAATTATTACCTTATGTATTTCCTTCTATGAAATATAAATTTCAATAAAATTATAAAAAATGTTTATTTTTATATATTAATTTTATTATTGAGCAACAGCAATATTTTTTTTTTAATCTTTATAATGAAAATTAAAGTATATTTTTTTTTAATAATTTCTGAAGTGGCAAACTCGAGGGAAATCTAATAATTAGAATAAATAAATAATTATTAGACTATCGTCGAACTAAGTCAATGACTGGGAAACTGTCATTGTAAAAGCGTAGAGGCCAGACGCCACATGATCTTCTAAGTGTAATAAAATAAATTCATTATTGCATATGAGGTTACAAGGAATGGTCCAGTTCACCGGTGACGGATTTTAGATTAATGATCTAAATAAAGTATAAAGTTAAATTAAATATTTTATATTGAGAAGATAGGCTAGCTGAACCTGAAAAGGTTAAAGGCTTAACCCTGAGGATTTTTTATAGCTTTTGCTGTTAAAACACCACTTTATCCTTTTATAATTTGGTTACCTAAAGCTCATGCTGATTCTCCTTTAGCAGGTTCAATTATATTAGCAGCTACTATACTTAAATTAGCTACTTATGGATATCTTAGAGTATTAATTAATTTTTTACCTGATGCTACTAATTATTTTAATCCTTTAGTGCAAACAATTGCAGTTATTGCTATAATTTATGCTAGTTTTTCAACTATTATTCAACAAGATACTAAAAGATTAATTGCTTATAGTAGTATAGCACATATGGGTGTTGTAGTACTTGGATTATTTTCTAATACTATTCAAGGAATTGAAGGTGGAATTTTATTAGCTTTAGCTCATGGTTTTGTATCTCCAGCTTTATTTATTTGTGTAGGTGGTATTATTTATGATAGAACTGGTAAAAGAGTTATTAATTATATTAGAGGATTAGCTACTTATATGCCTGTATTTACTATTTTATTTTTTATTTTCACTTTATGTAATACTGGAATACCTTTAAGTCTAAATTTTTTAGGAGAACAATTATCTTTAATTGGTATATGGCAACAAAATCCTATTATAGCTTCTTTAGGAGCTACTGGAATTGTTTTATCAGCTTGTTATTCTATATTTTTATATAATAGATTATCTTATGGAAATCTTTCACCAGCTTTAACTCCTATTAAAGATATAAATAGAAGAGAATATTATCTTTTAATTAGTTTACTTATCCCTACTATAGTATTTGGTATATTACCTAATGTTTTATTAAATTCTCTTCATACTTCAATATCAGCTCTACTTTATGTATATTAATTGATTGGATAGCAACAATTTTAATTATTAATTAATAAACAATAACATTTAAATGTTTAAAAATTAATAGTTAATAATATTATAATTTAAATAATTAACCCCTATCATTATCATATCAATATTAAATAATATAGTTAATTTTATAAAATATTTATTAATAAATAAATAATATTTATTTACCAATACAAATATGTTATACATTAATGTTATTTAAAAGTGATATATATTTAATAATTAACAAATAATCTTAATATTATATTATTTTATTATCTTTAATAAACTAAAAGAAGAAATAATATAAAATTAAGATTATTTGTTAATTTTGTAATTTTAATAATTAAAATATTAAGATTAATTGTAATATTAATATATTCAATTTTATTTAACCTTTTATTATATTTATTATTATTTATATTTAGTAATACTTAAAAAAAAAGTTAATTTATTTTGTTTTTTATGTAATTTAATAAATTAAATTATAATTTAAATAAAATAAATTAAAATAATAATAGTCAGTGATTGTTATATAATATAATGTCTCAAATTTTTATTTTATCACCTTTAAATCAATTCGAAGTAGTTAGTTTAATTGGATTGAATGCTCCTATATTAGGTCATTTAAATATTACTATTACAAATTTAGTTTTATATTCATGTTTAATATTATTAATTGTAGTAGCTTTACATTTATATGGAAATAATGATTATAAATTAATTCCTTCAAAATGGTCTATTGTTTTCGAGAGTTCATTTGCAAGTTTAAGTTCAATGGTTAGAGAACAAATAGGTTTATCTAGTGAAATATATTTTCCATTTATTTATTCATTATTTTTCTTTGTTTTAATAGGTAATTTAATTTCTAATGTTCCTTATTCTTTTGCTGTAACTGCTAGTGGTGTAGTTTGTTTAGGTTTAAGTTTTACTATATTTATAGGTGTAACTCTGTTAGCTTTATCAATACATGGAATTAAATTTTTTTCTTTCTTTATTCCTTCTGGTACTCCTTTAGCTTTAGTTCCTTTATTAGTTTTAATTGAATTAGTTAGCTATATAGCCAGAGCTGGTAGTTTAGGAATAAGACTATTCGCTAATATTGTAGCTGGTCATACTTTACTTAAAATATTATCAACATTCTTATACAAATTATTCTCTGGTAGCTTAATCGTAGCTGTATTAACTTTAATTCCTTTCGCTATTTTTATAGGTCTGATAGGTTTAGAAGTAGCAGTTTCATTAATTCAAGCATTTGTGCTTACTTTATTAGTTTGCTCTTACCTTAAAGATGCTATCCAATTACATTAATCATAAATAAAATAATTTAAATAATTAACCCCTATCACAGTATATAATTATATTAATAATATTATATAAATTAAAATAATAAAGGGGGAATCTGATAACGGTAATCAGTTGTATTTGCATTACAAATATGATAGTTCGAATCTATCTTTCTCCATTATAATAAAAATATTGCTCCACCTAAAATTTGTATGCATTCTTTGCAAACACAAACCACTCAAATTTAATTTTAATATAAATAAAGAGTATGAATATTAAAAAAATTATTGAATAAAATATTATTGAAAATATAAATAATAAAAATAAATTAAAAATATGCATACTTTGTTACACAACGCAATGTAAACTGCTAAAAATTAAAATAAATTAAAATAATAATAAGAGCCTCGGTTGCTTAGTGGTTAAAGCGCTATACTGAAGATATAGATATGGGAGTTCAATTCTCTCCCGAGGCAAAAATATAATAAATTGAAGAAAGATTAAAAAAAAAATATATATTAACATTAAAAAAAAAAAAGCTTATAATTTTATTTTTTAATTTATTCCATCATTATATACTTTTTAAAATGTTAGACTCATTTTAATTTAATATTATTTATAATTTAGTATATTTTATTAAATTAATTTTATAATAGCCGGAATAGTTTTAATTGGTAAAACGAATTCCTTGTAAGATTTAAATATTGGTTCAAATCCATTTTTCGGCATAAATTTAATAAAAAAATTAATTAAATATTAAAAAACTAAAAAATTTATAAAAGTAGTATGAAATTATGATTATATATAAATAAAATAAATTATAAATAATATTAAATTAAGAAGTGTTATTAAAACTAAAAAAATTAATAATAATTAAAAAATTGCTCCGCCTAAATTTTAATTAAGTTTAAACTATAAGAAAAATTAATTTAGAAATTAAATTTAAATTTGGTTAAAGTGTTCAATTAATAAATTGATGAAAAACAAAACAAAAAAATAAATCAATTATTATATTATAAGAAATCTAGTATAAAATATGTAATAATAGATTCATTAATTTGTTTTTCTTGTATTCTATTATTATTGAGTGGAAATTAAAATAATTAAATTATTTTAATTTAATTAATGGAAATAATATTTATTAATTTAAAATAGGAGATTAATAAAAAATATAATAATTAATTAAAAGTGCATGCATGATTCAAAAAGCTATGAAACTCAAGTCGCTCAAATATGAGTTGTAGTTTAATTTGGAAAAACACCATTTTTTGGTAATGGCTTTAATATCAGTTCGAATCTGGTCAACTCAGTTAATAAATATTTAATCTATATATTTTATTTAATTATTGTACATAATAATCCGTTCAATAATATTTGTGTGCATGTAGCTAAATAATGCAAACCTTTTAATATTAATATAAAAATTATTTTTATTTAAAATAAAGGTATATTAAGATAAAATTAAGGGAAAGGGAAACAGAACTCGAGTGGTTAGAGTGTCCCCCTTTTAAGAGGAAAGTCCTGGTTCGAGTCCAGGTGTTTTCAAAAAAAACAAAAAAATATTAAGATATATTTTTAATAGGTAATAATATTTATTACCAATTTTAATTAACTAATTAGTTAATTAAATAATAAAATTAGGTTTTTATTTTGAGATTAACTTATAATTAAATATTATTTAATTTGTTGCCGCTCCGCCCGGTCGTAAATTAAAAATATAATATTTATTATATAAATTAGCTGACAAATGTTTTTAATAGTCTTAATTATGATTATTACTACTGCTACTTTAATTTCTATTGGGTTTACTTTAGGTATTTTATTAGATGTTATAATAACAAATAATTATTTAGGTAATAAAATTGCTCCGCCTAAAAGTAATTACCTTAAATTAATTAATATTAGATTTATATATCTTTTTTTAATCTTATTCATTATTTTTATGATAGTTTTAACTGTTTTAAATTTATTTGATATTACTCTATTTAACATCATAAATGAGAATTATTTTAATAACTTTAATAACGATAGATCATTAAATGTTTTTGAAGGAAGTGTAGATAATAATTCTAATTCTCAAGGATCTAATAATACAGCTAATGTAACAATGTCTGGTGAAGTTAATGTTAATAAAGATAGTGTTAATGTTGCTGAAGGTAGTGTTAATGTTAATACTCCTAATATTAATTTAAGTATACCTATGCCAGCTATTAATAAAATGGTGGCTGCTGGTTCAACTATGGGTGCTGTAACAGCTGGTATTAAAGTAGCAAAAAATTTTGGTGGTACACCAGCAACTAAAATTGGATTAGGATTGGGTACTATGGCTGTAGCTCATACTGCTACATATATGATGAGTAATATTTATAATTGCTCCGCCTCAAGTGATAAATCTAATAATGATTCAAATAATACTAATAATTATATTAGTAATATTATTGATTCCAATTCTGATTTACCTGTAAATATTTTAAATGAATTTCCATTTAATAATTTACCACATGTTGATACATTAATAGATGTAGAAATTTTATTATTATCTATTTTCTTTAACATTTTTATTGCTAGTAAATTAATGAATATTAACTATTCTAAGTATATACCAAATAATAAATTTGGTAAATTATTAAATATAATAATTAATAGATATATATCTATATGGTCTAAGACTAGCCAATTTATATTAATTTATACTTGGATATTATTATTTATATGTGTAATTTTAACTAAAATATCATTATATTATATTATAAATAATTAATTTAACCCCTAATATATTTTTATTAAAATAAAACATTTATTACACATTTTAATTTAGAATAAAAATATATAAAATTTTAATATGTTAATTTTATGTATTTTTTAATTTCGGTTGTAGATAAAAATAATATGATAAACAATAACCATACTGTCTAACCAATTAAAATTTAGTTTCTTAGTTTTTACTTTTTCTAAAAATCCTAAAAAAATCGAAATTAAAAAAAAAAATATTTTTAATCCCATAATATTTTCTATTTAAGTATTGTAAATAAATATATAAAGGTAAGATAGAGTAGTCATTTACTTAAAATTAATAATAAAAAAATATAAAATATTTTTTTATTAATTTTATCTATGCTTTATTTTAAGAACCATTTTTTTTATTAGTTTTTTATTTTATGTTTTGTATGTTGTTTTTAATATACTTTTTTTCTAGAGCATTATAAGGAATTTTATTTTTTAAATTAATTATTTTTATTTTTCTATGTTAATTTGTAACATTAATAAATTATATTTAAATATAATTTATAATTTAATTATTAAAGTTAATGAGCGAATTATATTATTTAGATTTAATTACTTTTTGAATAATTAATTTTATATTTAAAAGAGGTTTAAAATAAATAAAATTACTTAATATAAAAATATAATTAGGGCAGGTGATCCGATTGGTAATGGTGATTCTCTGTAAAAGAATTGGTTTATGACCGTAAAAGGTTCGATTCCTTTACTGCTCATAAAAAATTATAAGTAATATTTTAAATTTATTTATCACCTTCTCTTAATAAATAGTTTATATTTTAATTATTTATATTGTAATATTTTTTAAATAAAATAAATTTTCTTTATTTTAAGACTTTAGCATAATGGTTAATGCAGTTCGCTCATAATGGATATTATAAGGGTTCAACTCCCTTAGGTCTTATATCAATAATTATTTGCTGCCGCTCCTTTATATAATCCCGGGCGGAGCGCCCATAATTTATTTAATTATGAATTATTTGTATTTTAATTTATATTTTTTATAAAATAATTGCAAAAGATATATACTTTATATTATAATCAATAAAACTGCATATATTTTAATTATATTAATTAAAATATATAAATTACTCTAATATGTTAATAACAGGGTATTTGGTCGAGTCTGGTTTATGGCGCTCGTCTTGAAAACGAGTACTTCAAAAAAAAGTCGTGAGTTCAAATCTCACAGTGCCCGTTTAAATTGTAGTAATTTTAGGTTAAAATAAACAATATAATTAATCAAGTATAAAATTTAATTAATATAAGTTTGGTTTTAATCTAATTTAAAAAATAATAAAAATATATAATAAGGATATAATGAAATATTATATTGCTGGATCTAAAAATAATAATATATCTTAAAAAAAAAAAATAATTTTAATATATGATCATTTTAAATAGTAATACATTAAGTGTATTGATTAATACCCTAATAAATAGGTTTTATTTTGAGAGGGGTAACATTGTGTTGTGATGCATGCAATTTATTAAATATTTAATATTTATATTTATTTTTTTGTTTTTAATTTATTAAGATAATTATTAAATAATAATTAATACATGTTTTATATTATAATAAATGCAAGCCTTTTATATTGAAATTTTTATACTATATTTATTTACTTAAAAGTATGGAATTAAGTTATTATAATTATATTATAATGTTAAAAACAAAAAAATATTAATATCTAAAAAAAAAGTAAAATTTTACTTTTTTTAAATGGTAGATGACAAACTGGTTCGTCGCTCCCTTTGGGTGGGAGACATATAGCGTGTTCGAGTCGCGCCTACCATAAGACTTTTTATTAATTAAATTAAATATAAAAATTTATTAAATATATTTTTATCAATATTAATAAATATGTAAGTAATAGGTCTTATGGCTGAGTGGTTTAAGCGAGGTACTGTTAATACTTTCTACAGGGGTTCGAATCCTCTTAAGACCTTAAATTAAAACAAAAAAATAGTAATAGCGAACATGTTGAAATTTTGGTAAACAATCTCCTCTTAAGCAGGAGTGGAAGTGATTCCTTAAGAGTTCGAGTCTCTTTGTTCGTAGTCATGTTTCAAAGATAGTGTCTAAATTATTAATATTTTTTTGTTTTTTTTTTTGTTTTTTTTAACTAACTATAAAATTAAGGAACCAGTTAAAAAAATATTAACATATGCTTATATAATATTAATATTGTTAATTAAATAGTATTAAATTTTATTATATTATAATTTATTATTACTTGAATTTATTTTATTTAATAATATTATATTAAAAAAGGTAAAAATATAATTACTATTAACTAATTTTATAAATTTAGAGTAAGTTAGTAAAATTATAATTATAAAATTATTTTATAATTTTAATAATAAGTTACTGAATATTAATTTATGAATCATATAAATATAATAATTATATTGAATTTTAATATAAATAATATTATAGAAAAAAATAAAATAATAAATAAAAAAAAAAGATATAAATAATTATATAAAAATGAGCGAGATAGTGTAAAGGTTTAGCACAACAGTCTCATGATCTGTTAGATTAGGTTCAATTCCTGATTTCGCCAATTAAATAAATTATGGGCGCTCCGCCCGGGATTATATAAAGGAGCGGCAGCAAATAATTATTGATATAAAAACTTATTCAAGCTTATTACCATTTATTTAAATGAACATTATAATTTTAAAACAGGTTACCTGTTTTAAGTTAATAAAATTGTGGTCCTTTAGTATATCGGTTTGTACAGCTTCCCTTCAAGAAGCTAGGATCAGTTCAATTCTGATAAGGATCGATTAAAATAAAAATATTTGAGAAGATTATTTTGAATTGTGTTTTATTGGGATGCATGCATATTAAATAGAGGTTATTGTTTAATATTTATAATTTAAATAAATAAAAACAATATTTATGCTTTAAAAATTTTAAAGCAGATCTACAATTTAATATAAATCAATAAATCACATTATTTATAAAATGGTTACTATTTTTATTTTAACATAATATATTATTGAGTAGCAACAATATTTTATTTACTTAAAGGAATAGTATTCATTGGTAAGATAAGACAATTGCTAATTGTTCGGGTTAAACCCCTTAGGTGTTCGAATCGCCTCTATTCCGTTTATAAAAATTAATTTTTTAGGTTGTTATTTTGAGATAAACTTATAATTAAATATTATTATAAATATTAAAAATATTTATAATATTTATTATATAAATTAGCTGACAAATGTTTAAATTAAATACCGTAAGTGAATTGGATCAATTCTACTAATGCTAAAGAGATTGGAACATTATATTTAATTTTTGCGGTATTTGCTGGAATGATTGGAACTGCTTTTTCTGTCTTAATTAGATTAGAACTTGCTGCTCCTGGTGTTCAATTTTTACAAGGAGATCATCAACTTTTTAATGTTATTATCTCGGCTCATGCATTTATCATGATATTCTTTATGGTCAATATATTTTGCTGTATAATATTATTATATAAATTTAAATTTAAATTTAGTAAATCATTAACTAATTATATTAGTCCTAAATTTAAACCTAATTTTAAAAAACAAAATAATTTCAGTAATATTAAAGTATTTAATAATGTTCGTTTATTTTCAACTACTTCAGAAAATAATAGAGAATATATAGAAATTAATATAGAAAATCCTTTTGATAATAGAAAACACATTGCTGAAATAGCAAAAAATAAAAAAGGAGTTTATATATTTGAAATATTAGATAAAAACTTATACTACATAGGTAGTAGTATAAATTTATATAGTCGTATTTGTTCTTATTTTTTTACATCTATATTAGCTAAAGCTGATAGACGAGTAATAAGATATTTTAGAAAATATGGATTTAAAAATGTTAATTTAATCTTATATATTATGAAGGATTCTTCAACTATAAAAGAACTATTGAATTTAGAAGAATATTATATAAAAAAATATTCTAAAAATAATTTATTAAATATAGAAATGGTTCCTAGATCAGGCTATCATTTACCTATGTCAGAAGAAGCACGAAATAAATTACGTAAATTAAGAGGTCAACCTTTTTATTTATATGATAATTTAACCAAATCTTTAATATTTATGTTTGATAGTAAGCAATATGCTTATAATAATATTAATTTAGATCATCGTACTTTAGATGATTGTTTGTATAAGGGTAATTTATATTTAAATAGATTTTTATTTACTTTAGAACCTTTATTAGAATTTAATTTTGAATCTTTAATAAATTTAGATGAATTAAAATTTTTAATTAAAGAACAGAGATATAATTTTAAAAGTAATCAACCTGCTAGTAAAATTATTTATGTTGAAAATAAATATAATTCTTTATTAAATAAACAATTTAATAGTATATCTGAATTTGCTAGAAGTGTAAAAGGAGATAGAGGTACTATACGAAATTATATTAATGGAAAACAAATAGGTTTATATAGAGGACAATGAAAAATTACATTAATAAAAAATACTAATTTTAATAATTAAATTTTATAATTTATATTATAAAATAGGCATGGCCGAATATTAAGGTGACTTAATATTATTATCTTGCTGTTTGCTGGAACGTCCTTAGAGTTTCAAAAACTAGCTCTACTTCGTCATTTGTCATTTATTAAAAATTAATAAATAAAATAATGTACCTCGTAGAAAAATAGCAGTGACATTTTTGAAAATTGGATAATCAGCAGGAAACCAAAATATTTATAAATAAATAAGATATAAATATTAGTAGGATCCTCAGAGACTATACGCAAGATATCTTATAATTTTAAATAAGATAAAGAGATAGTCCAGCCTTTAAGGAAACTTAAAGGGTTTTGTATGCCTGGTATGGTAGGAGGTTTTGGTAATAATAAAAATTCAATAATATCCTTAATAAAAATTAAAAAGGATAAAATTAGTAACAATTTATCAAATTTATTCTCAAAAAAATATACTGAAGAATCAATAGAAGTTTTACCTTCTAATTTAGGCGGAGCAAAATTTAATATTAATTTTTGTTCTTATTTAGCTGGATTAATTGAAGGTGATGGTACATTTGCTATACATTCAAAAGAATCAAAAGCTAAAAAATATTCACCCAAAATAATTATAGTTTTTAAAGAGGCAGACTTACCGCTAGCTCAATATTTAAAAACTATAATTAACTGTGGAACTATTCTAAAAAAACCAAATAGAGGATATATCCTATGGCAAATTCAAGATATTGTACAAGTTTTTACCATTGTAAATATTATAAATGGTTATATGAGAACTCCTAAAATTGAAGCTTTAGAACGTACAATAAATTGGATAAATGAATATATAAATAATAATAAAAATAGCAAATTAATTACAACTAAATTAATTTTATCTAAATTACAACCTTTAATATTAAAATCTTTAGATACTTCTTCTATTGATAGTAATGCTTGGTTATCTGGATTTACAGATTCGGATGGAAATTTTTCAATTAATATTCACAAAAGAACTAATAAAAATTCTACTAGAGTTCAATTATATTACCGAATGGAAATAAGACAAACTTATCATAAATTAGACTCTGAAAATAAAAAAGTAAGTTTTTTTTCTATTATGTCTAAATTAGCTCTATTTTTAAATGTAAATGTAATAAGTAGAAGTAGAATTATAAATGAAAAACAATTTTTTAGTTTTATTGTGATAGCTCATAATAAGGAAAGTCTTTCTATTATTAAAGAATATTTTTTAAAATATCCACTTTTGTCATCTAAAAATTTAGATTTTAAAGATTGGAAAAATATTCTTGAATTACAAAAAATTAATTCAATGACTACTTCATATCTAAATGAAGCAATATTAACTAGAAAAGATTTTAATAAGACTCGTACCACTTATAATTGGGACCATCTTAAAGATTGTTACTTAATTAATTTGAAATAATTGCCGTGGTTAACTGTGAAGTTAGCCTTATTACGTAACTATTTGCGGGAAAACCCTAAAATCTTTTTATAGATCCAGATGAAAACTTTTTATTTTTTTTAAGTAAAATTTTAAAGCGTACATTAGTCTTAAAAATTAAAAAGAATTAAAAAAAAAATGGGTAATCCGCAGGAAACCAAAATAAAAATAAATAATAAATAAAAATATTTTTATCGTAGGATCCTCAGAGACTACACGTAACGCGGTTATATATTAATAAAAAAAAATATATAACCTGAAGATATAGTCCAATCATATTTTCGAAAGATTATGTTTAAATGAATTATTTTTTACCAATCCATTGTGGTTCTCCAGATATGGCTTTCCCTCGTTTAAATAATGTTTCTTTCTGGTTATTACCTCCTTCACTTATATTGCTTCTTCTAAGTTCATTAGTTGAAAATGGTGCAGGTACTGGATGGACAGTTAAACTTAAGCTGTCCTATTATAGTAATATAATAATTAATAAACTCTACTCAATGCGAGAAACTCTTCTAATCGGAAGTAAATGCTCATTGTTATTTTTAACAGAAGAAAAAATTTTACTGACATGGAGACAATTCGCCTGGATAAAATTGTTAAAATCAAATTTTATCTATCAGAGACTTAACGTAGAGCATCTTATTTCATATTTTTCAACTAATGCTGCTCCACCTACTCATATAAATAAAAATTCACTTTCAGAAAATAAAGATATTTTTTATCAATGGTTAGTTGGATTTACTGATGGTGATGGAACTTTTTCTATAGTTCGTCAAAATAATAAATGGTCTTTAACTTTTAAATTAAGTCAAAGCACTTATAATTTAAGAATATTACACTTTATTAAAACTCAATTAAAGGTAGGTAATATTTATATAGAAAAAGAAGGTTCTCATGCTCATTTTAGAATTCGAGATCATATTATTTTAGAATCAGTAATTTTTCCAATCTTTGATAAATATCCTCTTCTTACAACTAAACAATTTAATTATATGAAATTTAAAGAAGCTCATTCTATTTTATTTAATACTTCTTTAAGTAAATTAGAAAAAGATACTCTTATTTTCAATATTATTAAAAATAAACCACCTGTAAATTATATTTCTCCAGTATGGTCTTTATTAGAAAATAAAGTTTCTAATTTTGATTCTGCTTCTAAAATTATGAGTAAAGCATGGTTAGTAGGATTTACAGAAGCTGAAGGTAGTTTTTATTTAGTAGCTAAATCATCTACTAGATTAGTTCATACATTTGAAATTACACAAAAACTAGATCAAATAGTACTAATAGCTATAAAACATATATTAGGTATTAGTACTAATGTTAAACTAAAAAAACTTGGATATTATTCTATTGTAACAAGTAATTCTCGTGCTATTGAAAATATTATTAAATATTACAAAAATACTATGAAAGGTATGAAATCATTAGAATATCGTATTTGGGCTCGATCTTATGTTAAACATAAAGGAAATTTTGTAGCTCTAAATAAAATATGTATGCTCCGCCTTCAAGTTAGAAATATGAAAACTAAAAAATATCTGTTGTTAGATATGAACTATAAATAAGATGAAGGAATAGTCCGATCTCTAGTGAAAATTAGAGCGTGTAATGATAGTATTCAATATAATTATTTCATTATATTAATATGAGATTACCAACAATAATGTTATCCTCCATTAGCAGGAATCCAGGCTCACTCAGGTGGATCTGTTGATTTAGCTATATTTAGTTTACACCTTGCCGGGATATCATCTCTATTAGGTGCTATAAATTTTATAAGTACTACATTAAATATGAGAACAAATGGAATGTCTCTACATAAATTACCTTTATTTGTATGGGCCATTTTCATTACAGCAATTTTATTATTGCTTGCTTTACCAGTATTAGCCGGTAAATTTGTGCCGGCTTTAAATTCGGCTATATGCTGGAAACAGTTATATTGTAATAATATAACTCAATCAGCAGGAAACTTTGATAATTTTAATTATAATTGGATCCTCAGAGACTACACGCCGGAAGTTATGTGTTGTAATATATTTACTCCAAAATCTTTATTTCATTATAATGCTTTTCAAGAAGAAAAAACTAATTTACAAAATAAAGATGCTCCGCCTAAACGTTATTATAATTTAGATAATAATTATAATAATATAAAAGATTTAAATTTAAATTTTGCTTCTTATTTAACAGGATTAATTGAAGGTGATGGTACTATTATTGTTCCTAAAACAGAAAGAAGTAATAAAGGAAAATTTAATTATCCTTCAATACAAATAGTTTTTGATTTAAGAGATTTTCCACTTGCTTTAATGATACAAAAAGAATTAAAACATGGTTCAATATCTAGAAAAAAAGGAGTAAATGCTTATATTTTAACTATAAATGATTATTCTGGAATGCTATTAATTATTAATCTAATTAATGGAAACATGATAACACCTAAAATTTTATCTTTATATAAATTAATTGATTGGTTTAACAACAGATTAAAAATTAATATAATTAAAAAAGAATTAAATCATTGTACTATTAATTCTAATAGTTGGTTAGCAGGTTTTATAGATGCTGATGGTCATTTTTCTGTAAGAGTTACAACTATTTCACATTATCCTAAAATAGAATGTAAATTTGAATTATCTCAGAGACAAATTGATCATAATAATGAAAGTAATAAAAATTATTTAAATTTAATAGCTGATTTATTATGTACTAATGTTAAACCTATTAGAATTAATACAAATAATCCACAGTTTAGAGTTAGAACTACTTCTTTAAATGGAAATAAATCTTTAGTAAATTATTTAAATAAATATCCTTTATGGTCTAGCAAATATTTAAATTATCTAGATTGGATTAAAGTTTTAAATTATTTTGAAAGATATGAACATAAAACACTTGAAAGTATTCAAGCAATAATTAAAATAAAATCTCAAATGAATGATAAGAGAACATATTTTAATTGGGATCATTTAGATAAATTTTACAACTTACATAACTAAGATATAGTCCCAACCAATATGTGAATATTGGAGTATTTACCTTAAACTATTATATGGGCGCTCCGCCCGGGATTATATAAAGGAGCGGCAGCAAATAATTATATTATTTTAGTTTTTGAGGCTAAAGTTATAACTTTAAGTCATGGGATCTAATCCAGTAAATCAAGAAAAAATGGCAATAACTATGCTCCTTACAGATAGAAATTTTAATACAAGCTTTTATGATCCAGCTGGAGGTGGTGATCCAATACTTTACCAACATCTTTTTTCTCAGTTAAATTATATTAATTCACAAGAAATTTTAATAAGTTCTACTTTATTTATATCTAAATCATTATCTTTATTAAATAGTAGAAATAGATACTTTGATTTTACTTTATTTAATTCAGAATATGAACGTATTATGAAACAAAAATCACCTTCTTTTTCATTTTTAACTTGGTTAATTGGTTTTACTGAAGGTGATGGTAGCTTCATTTTAGCAAAAAGAGGGGATTTTTCTATAGTAATTACACAAGATACTAAAGACATTCAAGTTCTAAATATGATTCAAAATAATTTAGGATTTGGTAAAGTAATAAAACAAGGTAAAACTACTTCTCGATTTATAGTACAAGATAAAAAAGGATTATATTTATTAGCTACACTCTTTAATAATAATTTAGTAACTTATAGTAAAATAGTATCCTTTAATAAATTCCTAAATGCATTAAATAATTACAATCAAAATGGAACTATAAAATATCCTTATATAATTCTTAACTTAAATAATCTAAGTTTTAATAGTGAAATTGTAAATGAAACAAATGTAAAACCTACATTACAAGATGACTGGATTTGTGGATTTACAGATAGTGAAGGTTGTTTTTCAGTTTCTATATCTAGTTATAGTAATAAATTTAATATTTGTTTTGATATAGCACAAAATCATTTAGAAAATAAATATATTTTAGATCATTTATTCTATTTATTTGATGTAGGTAAAATTTATAAACATAATCAAAAAGGAGCTTATTATTTTAGAGTGGGAGGACTTAATAATTTAAATAAATTATTTCCTTATTTCGATAATTATCCTTTACGTAGTAAAAAGTTAAAAAGTTATATATTATGAAAAGAACTTCATAGTAAATTAGTAAATAAACATCATTTAAATTCTACTTTAAGAGAATCTTTAAAAGTTTTAGCTAGTAAAGTGAATAATAATTGGGATTAATATATTAAGGAAAAAAAGGGAAAGGTTAAATCGTAAGATTTTAATTAAAATAAAGAGCAGATGTGCCTATTTTATTATTATTTATTTTGTTGCCGCTCCGCCCGCTCATATAATAATTAGGTTTTTCGAGTTTACTTATAAAGACTTTTTATTAAATTCTTTCTCTAGTCCTGACAATTTGGTTTATATAACTATTAGAAGAAAGTAAACTTTCCTTAATCTTTAATTAAGGAAGATTGTCAACTTTTCCTGACAGGGAAAAGATATTGAATAATAATAGATAGAATTTATATATTCTATCTTTAGTTTATTATATTTATAAAATTTATAATTCTTTTAAATTTTATAAATATAATATATTTTTTTTTATTTATTCGGTTGGGCTATACTAGTGAAAACGGTTAATAGACTTATCAGCTAAAGACCGTCGGTTGTCTAATAAATCGCTACAGACTGGGTCACTGGTGGGTATCTGAAATGATGCTTAATGTACAGTCGGTTTTCTCTAATCTTTATTATATTTTGCTGCCGCCTTGAATAGTTAAATTAAAATAAGATTACACAAGGTTATCAATGATACATAATTTAAACTAATTAAATTAGGAGGATAATTATTGTAGAGATAATACAGGGACTTTAGAGAGATTAAAAAAATCTAAGGTTTGAGAAAAATGGGTTCTTTGGTCAAATATGGCCCTTTAAATTTTATTTTTTAATGCAACAAACTATAAGCGAGAACTTCATTTATAATTTATCAGATACTTTAAGTATAAGTTGTATTTTATACACCTCTAAAGTAAAAATTCTTTTAAATATGAACAACCCGCAAGTAACCAAAGCGTTTAACTCGCAAGTAGGAACTTCAGAGGCCATACGTTTGTTAAATATAAATAATAATTGCTCTGCCTCAAATAATAATAAATGGAATCAATGGCTTGCTGGTCTAATAGATGGTGATGGATGTTTTTTATTAACTAAAAAGGGTTATGCAAGTTTAGAAATTACAATGGATATTAGAGATGAACATGCTTTACAAATTGTAAAAAATGTTTATGGTGGCTCAATAAAATTAAGATCTAATGCAAATGCATTAAGATACAGATTACATCATAAATCTGGTTTATTAAAGTTAATTAACCATGTAAATGGACATATTAGGAATTCTAATAAATTAATTCAATTAAATAAAATTTGTGAAAAATATCAATTAACTTTAATTTATCCTGACAAATTAAATTATGATAATAGTTGGTTAGCAGGTTTTTTTGATGCTGATGGTACAGTTACTATTAATAAAGTTAATACACAATTATCAATTAGTATCTCTCAAAAAACAGCTGAATTATTGCAACCTTTAGTTGAACTTTATGGTGGTAATATATATATTGATAAAGGTAGTTCAAATTCATTTAAATGGTATATAACTAAACGAGAAAATATTATTAATTTAGTTGAATATTTTAAAAATTATCCATCAAGATCTGCTAAGAATAACAGACTCCATTTAATTCCAAAATTTTATAGTTTAAAAGACCTTAAAGCTCATAAAGCTTTATCTGGAACTAATTTAGAAAAAAGTTGGCAATATTTTTTTAATAAGTGGTTGAATTATGAAAATAAAATTAACTATTAAAATGTTAAATTTTAATAATATTTTTTTTTATAATTTTATTTTTTAATTTGAAAAATAATAAGAATCATTTAACATTTTATGAGCGGCAACAAAATTTATATTTAAAGATATGGTCCATGCAATATTTTATAAAATATTGTAAGCATCCAGAAGTTTATATTTTAATTATTCCAGGATTCGGTGTAGTTAGTCATGTTGTTTCAACATTTTCAGGTAAACCAATTTTTGGTTACATAGGTATGGTTTATGCCATGTTTTCTATTGGTATTTTAGGATTTTTAGTATGGTCTCATCACATGTTTAGTGTAGGATTAGATGTTGATACTAGAGCTTATTTTACTGCAGCTACAATGGTTATTGCTGTACCTACTGGAATTAAAATTTTCTCTTGGTTAGCCACTCTATATGGGGGAAGTTTAAGATATAATACTCCTTTACTTTTTACTATTGGATTTTTAGCTTTATTTACTATAGGTGGATTAACAGGAGTTGTATTATCTAATGCTTCTTTAGATATAGCATTCCACGATAAAAACTTTATTTTTTTACCTTATGAAAAACTTATAATGATTTTACCTTTAATTGTGAATAAAAATAAGGTAAATAATAAAATTATAACTGAAGATGAATTTATAAAAATGTTTTGAGTTGGTTTAATGGACGGAGATGGAAGTATTCAAGTGAATCATTGACGAAAACAATATCTCCAATATAGAATTATTATAAAATTAAAAAATCTTAAATCTAATTTTGAGATGTTAATAAAAATAGCAAAAGTAATAGGAGGAACAGTTAAAATTATAAATTCAAAAAAAGAGGTTATTTGAGTAGTAGATAAAAAGGAAACTATAATTAAAATTATAAGTATTTTTGATAGTTACCCTCCTTTAACTTCAAGGAAACAATGTCAATTGTTATTCCTTAAAAATTGTTTAATTAAGAACTCCATTGATTGGTATTTTTCTAATAGACCATTAAAATATAATAATCAAATCACTATTATAAAATCCTTTGAAATAAATGAATTGATAATACCTAGTTATTTTAAATTTTGGTTTTCTGGATTTATAGAAGCTGAAGGTTGTTTTTCTATTAGAAAAAATAAAAATCATTCTTTTTCAATTGGACAAAACAGTGATTTATATTTATTAAATGCTATTAAACAATTTTTTGGAATTTCTAGTAAAGTAAGAAATTCTCATAAAGATTTTTATTTATTAGAAATATATAAAAAAGAAATTCTAGATAAAATAATAAGTCATTGTTTAAATTTTCCATTATTAGGAGATAAAGCCACATCTTTAAATAAATTCATTGAAGTTTATAAAAATTAGTAAGTGTCGTGTTGTCTTGTCACCATGAAAAAAATTATTATTTATTTTTTTCGGTAATAAAACTTACATTTTATTGCTAACGGTGAAATCTTACAATGTTTTCGTAATGCAGAAAACTTATATAAATTTGTAAGACAATACCGTGGAAACCAAAATTAATTAAAATATATATTAATGAGTAGGATCTGTAGAGACTAAACGTGACAATCCAAAATTTATTTAGTTAAATGAGTAGATAAGTTATAGTCCAATCCATCATGTGAATGATGTTTTAAATTAAAAAAAAAAACAAAAAAATAAATGTGAAACTACAAAAAAGACTTATTATGTAGTTGCTCATTTTCATTATGTTTCATCTATGGGTGCTGTATTTGGATTATTTGCTGGATTTTATTATTGGGCTCCTAAAATAGTAGGTAGAAATTTTAGTGATTTATTAGGTAAAATTCATTTCTGGACATTATTTATTGGGGTTAACCTAACATTTTTCCCTCAACATTTTTTAGGTTTAGCGGGTAAACTATATTTTAAAACTTTCTTTAATGAAATTAAACATAAACATATACAACAATTAATTATAAATATAATTATTTTTTTATACTTTATTAATATTGGGAATATTGAAATAAATTCAATTTTTTTAAATGTTATACCTGTATCTATTTCTCTAAAATATAGAAAAAATAAAAATATTAAATTTCCAAATGGACCACATATTAAACCACAATGGTTGAATTCACCTGTACAAGTGTATGATAATCCTAATTTACATAGGAATTTAATAGGTTATGATAATAAAAAACGATCTATTATATATCAATGAATAAATCTTATTACAGGAAAAACATATGTAGGTAGTGCATGGAATGGTTCCACAAGATTATTAAGTTATTGGACTCCTAGTATTTTACGTAGAAATTATCCTATTTATCATAATATAAATTATTACGGCATACATAATTTTGCTTTAGCTATAATTGAAGATTTAGGTATTTCAGGTTCTGTTACAAAAGAATTCATACTCTCTCGAGAACAACACTATTTAGATATATTATTTGAGAAATATCCATTTCAAACTATTAATTTAGCAAAAATAGCAGGTTCTACAAAAGGTTATAAGCATCAGCTTAAATTTGGAGTAAGTCGCTCAGGTTATTTGAACCCTATGTACAATCGTGTAAAATCAAAAGAATTTTTAGAAATGCAAAATCGAGATAAAAGTGGTTCTAATAATCCATATTATGGTAGAATAAAAACTCATTCTACAATAGCTAAAATAACTAAATTAGTTTATGTTTATAATAGTTTAGATATGTCTTATATCGGAGAATTTTCTACAGTAAAATGTTAAAAACATTATAATATGGGAAAAGATACATTAATTAAATATATAAAAAGCGGCCTTCCTTTCAAAGGAAAAATATTCAGCCGTGAAAAATTTCATTAAAGAAAATATTAAAATTGCCCCAGTAATATATAACAATAAAGTTGTATATTATTAGAAAAATAGGGTGAATTGCAAGAAAGGCCTCTATGTGGGTTAATTTGCAGCTAATCTTATTACAATGTTATATTATGTATTTTACATAATAAGTAATAAGCAAGTTCAACGACTAACGAGTGAGTAACATTAACAATAATCTCGATACAAGCGCCCTACAATTATTTGCTGCCGCTCCTTTATATAATCCCGGGCGGAGCGCCCATAATTGATGACATAGTCTGAACCCAATAGTAATATTGGGAAATAGGGTTTAAATTACCCTATGATAACAAAATTGATGCCTCGAAGAATTCCAGATTATCCAGATGCATTTAGTGGTTGGAACGCAGTTTCAAGTTTTGGATCATTAGTATCTGTAATAGCAACTATTTTTTTTTGTTATATTATTTATGATATTTTTGCTAATCAATCTACTTGCTCAAATAATCCTTGGACTGTAATTCCATATTTCACTAGTGATAATCAATTTAATAATGAAACTCAAACTTTTAATTCACTAGAATGGACATTAGCTAGTCCAATACCATTCCATGCCTTTAAAATGTTACCAATTCAATCTTAATTAAAAAAAAAAAAAATTAACCCCTATTAATATATGTTGTTTTAGTTTTGAATATTGTTGCTTTATTATGTGTTCTTAATATATTAGTACATATAGGTGTGCTTTAGGTCTTAGAAGATAAAGCTAAATTATTATTTATAATTAAAAAAAAATTGCCTCCTTTTTTTTTTTTTTATAAATAATAATTAATTTTTATAAAAAGAGTAGAATGTATTATCTATTAATGGAAGTTATATTTCTATTATCTTGTTTAATAATTATTATTTGGTTAATAGCTAGAGTGGTAATTAGTATAAGTATTTAATGTAGTAAATAATATTGTAATAATATATTAATTATAAAATAGATGTATAAATTCAATATAATCTATATAAAGCTAAAGATATAAAGAGATGATCTTTAGTTATATAATAATCTCTTCTCATTTTTAAATTTTAAAAATATGGAAAATAACAATAAATTTTATTTATTTGCTACTTTAGCTAGAAGTTTTGATCAATATCATGTAAAAAATAAAAAGATACATTTGATTGCTAGTGTTTTTTATACTGATAAAGATCTTATTAATAATATTTCTCTCCTTCAGGATAATAGTGATACACATTTAATAATCAGAGTTTTGAGAAGAGGTGATGATTATTTTAAAATAATAGAACATAATGCTAATAGTGTAGAATTTTATTGCTCTTGGAGTCATTTATTAAATAAAAGTATTAATGATGGTTTAGAAAATTTTATGGAAGAATTAATAGGTAGTTCTCATTTGGAATCTAAGGTTGGTGGAAATATACTTAATAATGTATATTTTATTTTTGAAGATACAACATGGTTAAATTTACAACTATTATTTAAAATTATTAATATTCAACTTAGTGGAGGTTCTATTACTAGACGGCAATTTTTGTCTACTAACCAATATTATTTAAGTTTTTTCTTGTTAAAATTAGGATATAATTATGAGGATATATATAATAGTATAAATTATAATAAAGACATATCTTCAGGATATCTAGATTCCAATGAATTAATGAAAGATCAAAAGTTAATTATATTATACATACAAATATTTTTAAGTACTTTATTAAAAAATATTTATTCGATTAGGAATTCAACTGAAAATGAAATCAAATCATTGAAGGGTAATCTTTCTGCTCTACAATCTCAACAGTCTTCAATTAAAGTTGAAAATGGGCAACAAAATACAAAAAAATCTATTAAACTAAATAAAAATATTGAAAATCTCAATAAAAACATTGATTCTAGATTGGAAAAATTGTCTTCATTGAATTCTGAGGAACAATCTATAAATAAAGAATTCGAAAGAATTAGAAAACTTTCTTTTGACGAATTGAGAGAATTGTATTTTAATAAGTATCATAATAATAAAGTGTATAAAGATTCTACTAAATTAAATAATTATGTGGCTAAATTTAAAAAAAGTAAAAATAAAATATAATCCTTCATATCCTTAGACTCGTTCATATTGTACTTCTTATAAACTAAATTATGGGCGCTCCGCCCGGCAGCAAATTATAGTAAAAATAGTTTAATGATAGAAGTAATTCTATATATAAATCTAGCAGACTTATATGCAAATCAATTATATAGGCATACATGCATGTATCGCAACTCAATAAACCATTATTTTAATTATATTTTTTTTTTTTATATTTTTTTAAAGTAATAACAATAATTATAAAAATATTATTATAAATCCCCTATTTTATGTTATTTAATTTATAAAGAGAGGATTTAT
>Ga0193720_1000003_pt1 | contig 33072 bp, 29 predicted proteins | sample U2s1metaG_FD_143049 | JGI IMG/M metagenome (GOLD analysis project Ga0193720, IMG submission 143049) | Soil microbial communities from a riparian zone of the East river system, Colorado, United States - U2s1 | ecosystem: Environmental > Terrestrial > Soil > Riparian zone | place: USA: East River...
CGCAGCTCCGCCGATATTATCTTTTTGTTCTTCCAGCCGCGATCGCCATCCTGGCAAAACCGACGGCCGCGATCTACGCAGTGCTCTTCGCTGTGTTTCGTTGGCTGTTCCCGGATCTCGCGGTCCCAGGGCGCAGATCCCGAATGCAGGCCCGACTCGTGGAAATGGTCACACCGTTTGTAGTCTGCGGAGCGCTGCTGTTGTTCGTCCAGCACATGACACCGCGCAGTTGGACCGCCGGCGCCGCGAATCCGCTCAACTATCTGGTTACCGAGCCTTATGTCGCACTGCTGTATTTTAAAAGGTTCTTTTGGCCGACGGGGCTCTCCGCCGACTACGACTTAAAGCCGTTTGTCACGATGGGCGATCCTCGTCTTTGGATCGGCTTCGCATTCGTCATTTCTATCAGCACGGCGGCGATCTTAGCCGCTCGTTCCAAGAAGACACGCGTGATCAGCTTTGGGCTACTCTGGTTTCTGATTGCGCTTCTGCCGACGTCCCTGTTTCCCCTCGCCGAAGTAATGAACTGCTACCGGACATTTCTTCCTTACATCGGTCTCGTGATCGCGATCGCCGGCGCAGCGAAGTTGTTCGTTGCCCGCCTGGATCGACAACGGAGTTGGACGAAGATCGCGGCCACGTGCGCGGTCGCGTTGTTCCTCTGCGCAAACGCCTACGCTACGTTCCAAAGGAACAAGGTTTGGAAAACCGAGGAAACGCTTTGGCACGACGTTGTGTTAAAGAGCCCGCGCAACGAACGCGGTTTGATGGGCTATGGGATCCAATTGATGGCCAAAAACGATCTTACCGGCGCACTCGATTATTTCCATCGCGCACAACAGCTCACCCCGCACTATCCTGAGCTGCTGATCAATCTTGCGATTGCGGAAGATGTGACAAAGCAGACCGTGCCGGCCGAGGAACATTTTAAGGAAGCGTTGGAACTGGCACCGTCGTCTCCCGATGGCTACATTTATTATGCGCGTTACTTGCTCTCCCACTCGCGCGGTGACGAGGCACGCGCGCTCCTGGAGCGCGCATTGGAGCTGACTCCGAACGATCTGACCGCGCGCGAACTTCTCAGGCAAACGGATCTAGCTTCGCCTTTCCAGGATCACGGCGTAGTTCACATTGGGCGCAATGAGGAAATAAACCATGATGGAGATCCTAAGGCTTTCGTCCGACAGAAATTCACATGCGGAATCGAACGCGACAAGTGGTGCACGATACATTTCGTCATCAGCTTTTACAAAGCTGACAACGAACGGTTGAAAATAACCTTAACCGGAGAAGGTAATAACAAGAAAACTGTTTTTCTCAAAAAGGAAACGACGGCTAATCCTAATACTCCAAATACCCAGCAGTTCGCGGTAAGTGTAAAGGGATGCGGAGCGTGCGAGGTCCGGATTGAGATCACCGAAGGTAATACCAAAAACGTTCAGTCGTGGGCCAGCGTTGCTCTCTCAAACCTGCCCGGCCCCACATGCACTGATAGTGACATGACGGGCGGCGCGGGCACAATCGGTCTGGTCAACGAACACGACGATGATATCCTACGACCAACGGCAACGCCGACATCTGGCGAGTAGCCTCTGTGCCTACCGAGAATTAGTTTCTCAGGGTCTTTGTCAGCACAACTCGTAGCCTGGTCGGTCGGGAGGTGCAAGACATTCAAAACAGAATAAAGAACGCGTTCGGCAGCCCAATTAGCAATCAGGATGAGGACAGTCTGAGCCTGTTAATATAGATGATGTTTCTTGGCTGATCGTCGAAGCATCTGTCAGCAAAACCGTCACGCGTGATGCTTTTGCAAATCCAAAGGCGCGACGCGTCGCGGATTTATTTCTCGTTCAGTAAAGCGTGACGATTACTGTTCCCAACCGGAAATCCGTCGGTGAGGTAGAGCGTCTTCCGCCCGGCACGATGAAGAAATTTGATTCGTTAGCGTTTTTCCAATACTTGCAGCTCTTGTCTCAGTTTCACCATGCTGCCGTGCGGCAAGACGCCGCGGAAGTTCACGGTCGGATAAATCATGCAGTCGCGTCCAATTACCGAGCCTGGATTGATCACAGCATTGCAACCGATCTCTGTCCTGTCGCCTACAATTGCGCCGAACTTCTTGAGCCCGGTTGGGATGCTGCGCTCCGGCGTCACGACTGCGATTTCGCCGCGGTCCAGTCTAACGTTTGAGAGAATCACGCCTGCGCCGAGGTGCGCATGATAGCCAAGAATCGAGTCGCCGACGTAATTGAAATGTGGCACTTGAACCTCGTCGAAGAGGATGCAATTCTTGAATTCGCAGGAGTTGCCCATTGTTGCGCCATTGCCGACGATTACGTTTTCGCGGATGTAACAACCGCTGCGGACCCGGCAATTTTCACCGATCCACGCTGGGCCTTTTAGCACTGCGCCCTGCTCAACGACCGTTCCCCGGCCAATGAATACGCTGTTGCTGATGAACGGTTTTCCCATCAGCTCGCCCAAAATGCCGGGCTTCAAGCGAAATTGCAGGTAGCTGGCAATCTGTTTGAGTGCGTCCCAGACGTAATTCTGGTTTTCGAACAACTTCGGGTGGGCCGTGTGTTCGAGATCGAGAAAGTCGCCCGGCGCAAACATTTTCAGCGTTCAAGATGACGAATCGCTTCCCGAGTTGCGAGCGCAAATTCTGGGAATCACTTCGCTGCGTTTCGCGCGAGTTTCTGACCCTCCTTGGTGTCGCGCACTTCCCAGCCGAGCGCGGAAATTCGCTCGCGCAGTTCGTCACTTCGCTTCCAATTTCTTTCCCGCCTTGCGCTCTCACGCTCGTTTGCGAGTTGCGTTACTTCCTGTGGAATTACGATTTCGCCCTCAGCTTCGAGATCGAGAACAGTGTTGATTCGTTTCCACCAATCCAGCCACGCGACTGCCAGGCTTGTCTGCAGTTGGTTTTCATCCATCGCGCGGTTCGTGTCTCGGATCGACTCAAACAGAAATCCCAACGCGGCGGAAATATTCAGATCATCATCGAGCGCGTTCTCAAAGTCAGGCTTTTCAGTTGGACGTTGAGCGTTGGACGTTGAGCGTTGGACGTTTTCTCGTTTCGCGATTTCCCGCAGTCGCGCCAGCCATTCATCAATCCGCCCGAGCGACTCGCGAGCCTCGTTCATTCCTTCCCACGTGAAATTAAGTGGCACGCGGTAATGCACACGCAGCAGCGCGTAACGCACCTCACGCCCAGTGTAACCTTTCGCCAGAACATCCGGCACTGTGTAAAAATTACCTAACGACTTTGCCATTTTTTGGCCATCGACCAGGAGATGCGCGCAATGCAGCCAATAGCGCACGAATTTTTCTCCTGTCACACCTTCGCTCTGTGCAATCTCTGCTTCGTGATGCGGAAAAATGTTATCGACGCCGCCGCAATGGATATCGATCTGATCGCCGAGTAATGCCGTCGCCATTGCGCTGCATTCGATATGCCAGCCTGGACGACCCGGGCCCCATGGCGAATCCCATTTCACATCGCCATCTTCTTCGTCCCAGGCTTTCCAAAGCGCGAAGTCGCCGATGTGTTCCTTATCGTATTCGTCGTGCTTCACACGCCCCGAGGATTGCAGCTGGGTGAGATCGAAGTGTGCGAGCTTTCCGTAATTGGGAAATTTGTTGATGCGAAAATAAACTGATTTGTCGTCGGCCTGATAACCGAGCCCGCGCGCGATGAGCACGCGGATCATTTCGATCATTCTGTCGACGTAACGCTGGTCGGTCGCGCAGGGAAATTCGTCGGCACGTTTGATCCGCAATGTCTTGGCGTCTTCGAAGAACGCCTGTTTGAATTGCTCCGTGAACTTTGCGAGCGGGACCCTGGCTTCGCGCGCGCCGCGAATGGTCTTGTCATCCACGTCGGTGATGTTCATGACGCGATGCACCTTGTAACCGCGCAGCTCAAGATGCCGCTGAAGCAAATCTTCAAAGATATAGGCGCGAAAATTTCCAATGTGCGCACGGCTGTAAACAGTCGGCCCACAAGTATAGATCTTGATGTAGCGCGCAGCTGGATCGAGCGGCTCGAATTCTTCGAGTTTGCGCGAGTAAGTGTTAAAAAACCGCATCTGTCATGTCGAGCGAAGTCGAGACATCTCTCGATTAACGATAAGAGATTTCTCGACCCCGCCGCGCTCCGCTCGGAATGACAACGGATTCATTCTACTTCCACTGTTGCAATCGCGATTGCAGCGATGCCTTCGCTGCGTCCGATCGCGCCGAGTTGTTCGTTGGTGGTGGCCTTTACACTCACATTCGAATCGGGAGTGCCAATCGCATCCGCAATTGCTTTTCGCATTGCAGCAATGTGCGGCGCAAGTTTCGGTTCTTCGGCCAGAACGGTTGCGTCGATATTCACGACCCGCGCGTTTTTTCCGGCGAGCACTTTGATTACGCGCCTCAAAATCTCGATGCTGCTGATGCCGCGAATTGACTCGTCGGTATTTGGAAAATGTTGACCGATGTCGCCTTCACCAACAGCTCCCAGCAACGCATCGGCAATAGCATGCAACAGAACATCGGCGTCGGAATGTCCTTCCAGCCCGCGCGAGTGCGCAATCTCGAGGCCGCCCAAAATCAGTTTACGTCCCTCGGCGAACCGATGCACATCATAGCCGATTCCGCATCGAATCATGATGAGAACGGCGAATGACTAATGAGGAGTGACGAATGAATGACGATCATCAGAGTTTCAAATCAATAACGCCATTGGACGCCGCGATGCTGTATTTATCTTTCATGTGTTCGAGCGGGCGAAGATCGACAGTGCCGCCGGCGTTTTCAACTAGAAGCCAGCCCGCCGCGATGTCCCATAAGCTGATCCCGGTTTCAATGTACGCATCAAATCGTCCACAAGCGACATAAGCCATGTCGAGCGCTGCGCTACCGAGCACGCGGCATTTCCGCACGCGATGAATCATCGCCTGGAGCAGTGGGAAATTTGCGTTGATCGTTTCTCCGGTCTTGGCAAGGCCGATTGACACAACGGATTCGGCCAGATCCGCGCGATCACTTACATGAAAGGGAAAGCCATTCAGTTTCGGAGCCTCGCCTTTTTGCCCAGCCCATACTTCTTCGCGAATTGGATCGTAAATGACGCCGACCATGATCTCGCTGCGCAGACGCAGCGCAATCGAGACGCAAAAATGCGGGATGCCGTAGAAATAATTGACGGTGCCATCAAGTGGATCGACCACCCACTGATGCTCGCTTGATTGATCGCCGCCGATTCCTTCTTCGCCATAAATGGCGTGGCCGGGAAATTCTTTCAGAAGCAAGTTCGTAATTAATTCCTGTGCCTGAACGTCGATCTCCAGTTTCAGATCGTGCGCGGCCGCGGCGTTGATCCGCTGCTGTCGCCCGAAATTCTCCCGAAGCAACTTTCCCGCCTGGCGTGCGGCCTGTTCGGCCGAATCGAGATAATGCTTCACGATTGGACTACGTCGCACAAAAGCGGGCAAAGTGCACAACGGAAAACAAGATGGATATGCAGGATTGAGAAGGTCATTTGCATTCTCTCGTTAGCACCCGGCTTCAGCCAGGTGTAATCGATGCTTATCGTGTTCAGCCGTTTCAACGGCTTTCTGAAATCGACCGAAGCCGTTGATACGGCTTGATATCTCCTGTGTGAATGCACCTGGCTGAAGCCAGGGTTAACGAAACAACAAACAAAAAAACCGGGAGGAAAAATAAATTCTCCTCCCGGGTTGAAGTTAGGGGTTGTGGACCCGAAGAAATTCGGGGCCGTTAACGAAGCTTCGGGCTTAGTGCCTTTTTTTCTTCGCTGCTTTTTTCTTTGCTGCCTTTTTTTTCTTTGCCATCGACTAATTCCCCCCTTTCAATCCGCAACGTGCGGAACCTGGTGAAGAGTTGGGAATAATTTTCACTTCACTTAACTGCGTTCACTAACCATCACAGTTTTTTTGTCAAACATTTTTGTTGCAGAATTTTGAAAAATTTTTACGAGCTCGCGCGCGATAAATTTTTTTGGCCCGCGGGAAATTTTCTGTTGCTCGCCGTTTTGAAAGAGGATCGTCACTTCATTTTTGTCGCTTTCCATTCCCGATTTTGCGCTGCTCACATCGTTTGCAATCATGATGTCACAATTTTTCTCGCGCAGTTTCCGGGCGGCATTTTTTTCTATGTCATTTGTTTCTGCGGCGAACCCGACGAGAAGAAATCGGCGATCGTGCCAATGGCCTAATGAATTGAGAATGTCGCGCGTGGGAATTAATTCGAGTGAAACATTCTCGCTGCGCTTTTTGATTTTTGTCGGTGAAACGCTTGCCGGTTTGTAATCGGCCACGGCGGCGCACATCACGCATATGTCGCATTTGCTGGCATCGCGATGCACCGCATCGAACATTTCATCACTCGTTAAAACGGAAACCAATTTCGCCGCGCGCGGCGGCTGGAGGCTGACCTGGCCGGAAATCAAAATGACTTCGTGCCCGGCATCGAGCGCAGCTTCTGCGATCGCATAACCCATTTTTCCCGACGAACGATTTGAAACATAACGAACCGGATCGATCGGCTCGCGCGTGGGCCCGGCCGTGACGAGAAACTTCACGCGATCAAATTATCCTGCCGCGCAAGCAAGAACTCCGCGCGGAAGGCGATGTCATTAACTTTCCAGAGTCGGCCAACTCCTTCGTAACCGCATGCCAGCATTCCTTCTTCTGGACCGATAAATTCCACGCCGCGCATCTGTAATTTTTCTACATTCTCCACTGTCGCGGGATGCTGCCACATTTTTCCGTTCATGGCCGGCGCAAGCAGAATCGGCGCGCGCGTGCCGAGCGCGATCGCCGCAAGCGGGTGACCGGCGAAGCCGTGCGCCAGTTCGGCGATAATGTGCGCGGTGGCGGGCGCGATCAGGAGCAGGTTCGCGCGATCCGCAAGATCGATGTGACCGGGTCGCCAGCTTTCCTTCTCGTCGTAGAAGCTCGTTGTCACCGGATTTTTGGAAAGCGTCTGCAACGTCAGTGGCGAAATGAATTCAGTCGCATCCTGTGTCATGACGACAAATACTTCGTGACCCTGTTTAACGAGCAGACTAGCCAGTTCGGCTGATTTGTAGGCGGCGATCGAGCCTGTGACACCAAGCACGATGGATTTTCTTCCAGCCGCAATACGTACCACTTTTCGCGGACTCGTCTTCTCGCGTTTGCTTCGTGAGTTTTTCTCCATTGAACATTGCGAACTTAGTCGCGAACCTGCGGTAGGGGAAGCTGATAGCTTCCTGTTATTGATTGGAGCCAATAGTTCCCGTAAAGATCAAACGCCGGCTCAAATAACTTTCTGCAGCCATGATCTGGAGAAATTTCTGCAGATCTTCTTCAACTGAACCGCTAATAATCGTGTAACGATAATCCCGCCATAATTCCATCTCTCGCATCGCTGTCTCCAGCCGCCGTTTGATCTGCTCTTCAGTCTCTGTGCCACGTTTGCGCAAACGTCGCCGCAATTCGTCGAGATCGGGCGGCATAATAAAAACATCAGTTAGAGCCTGGCGGATTATTGAATCGTCGCAATTGCGGATGGAGGCGGCGCCCTGCGTATCAATATCGATCAAAACATCGACTCCATCGTTCAGATTGGTCAGCACTGGCTCGCGCAATGTGCCATAAAAATCTCCGTGCACCTCAGCGTGTTCGAGAAAATCACCGGCCTTGAGTCTCGCGTGAAAATCCGCATCCGAGAGGAATTGATAATGTTCGCCATTGATTTCACCGCTGCGCGGCGCTCGCGTAGTGCAGGAGACTGAATAGAAAAGATTGGGGGTTTGTCGCAGCGCCTCGACCAGCGTGGTTTTGCCTGCGCCCGATGGCGCGGAGATGACAAAAAGAATTCCGCGGCGGCTAAAACCTCGTGACATCGGTTTCCGTAAGTCTTCAACGCTCACGAGCGATGGCGACTCGGTGTGTAGGCAGCACTGTCATGTTGAGCAAAGCGAAACATCTCTGGTTTAATAAGTGCGTCGAAAGAACTGATCTGAGATTCTTCGCTTCGCTCAGAATGACAGGCTGGACTGTCACTTGGGTTGTTTTACTCAAGGTTTTGAACTTGCTCCCGGATCTTTTCCAGTTCGGCTTTGCAGGCGATAACGCGTTGTGAGATCACAGCGTCATTGGCTTTCGCGCCGAGCGTGTTGAGCTCGCGGAAAATTTCCTGCGTGATGAATTCCAATGTGCGCCCGACCGGCTCTTTGCTACGCAAGTGATGAGCGAATTGGGCAAGATGACTCTCGAGCCGCGTCAACTCCTCCGATACATCAGCACGATCTGCAAAGAAAGAAATTTCTTTGAGCACACGTTCGTCTTCGCTGGCGATCGGCAGCCCCGCTTTTTGGATTCGCTCGAGAAGAGCGGCGCGATATCTTTTTACCACGTCGGGGTGAAGCGCGCGAACCTCCTTCAGTTTTTTTCGGATCGCCTTGAGACGATGAATCAAATCCTTGGCCAGATGTTTGCCTTCACGCTCCCGCATTTTGATTAAATCTGCGAGGGCGGCGCGCAGCGCGCGCTCAACGGCCGGCCAGGCCTCTTCCGCGTTCAGAGCTTCTTCCGGGAACCGCATGACTCCCGGCGCCTGCAGGATTGTACTGATCGTAATCTCGCCCGGCGCGTTCAGTTCTTTCTGCAGCGCGCGCATCGCTTCATGGTAGGAGCGGGCGAGTTCCGTGTTAAGTGCGAGGTTTCGCAGGCCGTTCGCGCCGCTGTGAAGGGTGATGGTGGCACTGGTTCGGCCGCGCGAAATATTTTCGTTGATTGTCTGCCGCACGCGCGGCTCGAGCTCGGCCAGATCGCGCGGCAAATTGATCACGATGTCACTTTGCTTTCGGTTCACCGAGTTGAGCTCGACGCTAAACCTCGTTCCGGCGTGATCGGTCTCGGCGCGACCGTACCCTGTCATGCTTCGCATATGTCGACGCAAACGTTTATCGCAGAGAAACGTTCAACGTTCAATCACACGTTCGCTGAGAAGATGTCGCAACGCCTTTCGATGTGGCGAAGGCATGGGGATCGAGTCCAGTGAATCGATTCGGACCCAACTCTGCAATGGATTGCGAATCTTTTCCCGCTGCCGCGCGTAAACGCTTAACATGACGCGATGGTCCGTGAAGGGAAAGATCGACTTATAAACCGGCCGTTGATTCGCCGATTCTCTTTGCAACGGGGGCAAGATCCACATGCCGCGCCAGCGTGTAGATGATCGTTTGAGGAGAATCTTGCCCTGACGCACCATAAACGCGTGCTTTTCGATGAGTCGCTTTGTGCGGGGGCGAGACTTTCTGACCGGCAGAGTTTGCGGATTTTTCGCACCGCAGAATGTCTTCACGGGGCAGATACGGCATTTGGGTTGGCGCGCAACACAGACGAGCGCGCCGAGGTCAATGAGTGCGGAGTTGAAAATCGAGGCGTTGGATTTTGGAACAAGCACCGCCGCATATTGCCAAAGCGTTTGCCGGCCCGGATCAGAATCGATCGATTCGCGGAAATCGAATAGTCGCGTCAAAACGCGGGCAGTGTTCGATTCGACGATGGGCACTGATTGATCGAACGCGAAACTGGCGACGGCGTGCGCAGTGTATTTTCCAATTCCTGGAAGCTGCTGCATTTTCTCGACTGATCGCGGTAAGCGTCCGCGATATCGATCTACGACGGTCCTCGCGGTAGCGTGAAGATTTCGCGCGCGACCATAATAGCCGAGGCCTTGCCACGCGTGAAGGACGTCACTTTCGGAGGCACGAGCCAGTGATCCAAAATCGGGGAAACGCCGAAACCACTCGTTGTAATAAGGGATCACGGTGGAAACCTGAGTTTGCTGGAGCATTAACTCGGAGATAAGGGTTGCGTAAGGATCGCGCGTGCTGCGCCATGGCAGGTCGCGGCCGTGACGTCGAAACCACTGCAGAAGAGAGCGGTGGAATGCGCGAGCGTTTTTTGGCGATGTCACGATTTGAAGGCAAACGTTGAACGCTCAACGCCCAACGTCCAACTCACAATTCAGAAGATGATTGAACATTGAGCGTTGAGCGTTGAGCGTTGGACATTGAATTCTTACACACACCAGCTTACCAAGGAGCAGGCGACGAAGTTTCGTGCGCTACTTGAGGAGCTTGGTTTTGAATTCTCGCCGAAGGAATACACACTTTTCTTCGCGCAAAAAAACAAGTTGAGCGTGGCGGTTTACGAGAAGGGACCGAAGGTGCTCGTGCAGGGCCGTGACGTGGAGGAATTCGTGCAGTTCGAGCTGGAGCCGAAAATTTTAGGGGAAGCCAAGCTGGGTTACGAGGAAGTGCATTCCCCAGAGATGTTCGAGCCTCATTTCGGTGTAGATGAGAGCGGGAAGGGCGATTTTTTCGGGCCGCTGGTGATTTCCGGAGCGTACGTCGACCGTGGGATTGCTCGCAAACTGGTCGATGCCGGCGTGGTGGACAGCAAACGAATCACTTCCGACGCACGGATTCGCGCGCTTGCGGACACGATTCGGAAAACTTCGTTGGGCCTGGTGGAAACAGTTCTCATCGGACCTGCGAAGTACAACGAGCTTTACGAGAAGTTTAGTAATCTTAACCGGCTGCTCGGCTGGGGCCACGCGCGCGTGATTGAAAATTTGCTAGAGAGAAAGCCGGGATCTCCGCGCTCGTTGTCGGACCAGTTTGCGGATTCGCGGGTGATTAATGCGTCCTTGCTTAAGCACGGCCGCAAGATCACCATCGAACAGCGCCCAAAGGCGGAATGTGACATTGCGGTAGCGGCGGCGTCGATCCTCGCCCGCGAGGCGTTCATCGACTGGCTGGAGCGCAAAAGCAAAGAGCTCAGTGTGCGGTTGGGCCGGGGAGTTTCGCCGAGCGTAAAAGAGGCCGCCAGAAAACTGGTGGAAGCCAACGGGCCAGGCGCGTTGCGGGATGTGGCAAAGGTGCATTTTCGCACAGCGCACGAGACCGCGCCGGACTATTATCCCGCTCCGCCTCCACGTGAGGAATGGACAGGCCCCCGTGATTCGTTGAAGCGTTAAAGCATCAAAACGAATTGGCTGTTCAAATAGTGTAACGCTTCAACGATTTAACGGGTTGAATCATTGGTCATTGATTCGTCGTTCGTCCATTCGCCATTCGGCGTTAGGCGGTATACCTTTGGCCTTCTGGTCGAAGGCGTTACCCAACTTTAAAAATCAACTTTTTTGTGCTTTAGTAGCCACCGCCAACGCCACATGGCACGATTAACAAATTAGATATGCCAAAGCTAACAAAACGCGACATCGTCGTCTCTATCAGCAATCAAACCGGCATGGTCCAGCACCAGGTCTTCGATGTAGTCCAGCGGACGCTTGATAAAATCACCGACAGCCTGGCTAACAATATCCCGGTTGAACTGCGCAATTTTGGCGTCTTTCAGCCGCGCCTGACAAAGCCGCGAGTTGGCCGAAACCCAAATCAGCCCGGTAGCAGTTTTGTGATTCCGCCGCGCGCGACAGTGAAATTTAAGGCTGGCAAGATCATGCGTCAGCGCGTTGAGAAGCTGTCACGCCAATTAAAAGAGACCGCAGAACGCAACACTAAAACAGCAGCCGGTGTCCCAAACGGACAGTAAGAGAGCGCGGCGTCATTTTCGCTGCAACCTCCGAACTGCTTAGGAGAGCACACTCTGGATCGTTTTTTCCAGGCGTTCAAAATTAATCGGCTTTGTGAGGTGTTCAGAGAAGCCTGCCTCTCTGGCTTGGCTTATATCTTGTTCGCTACCAAAGCCGCTGAGCGCTATTCCAGGCAAATCCTTCTTGAGACGCACTTCACGCATTAATTCGTAACCGCTGCGGTCCGGCAATCCGATGTCGCTGATGAGCAGATCGAAATCCTGACTGTGAACCTTTTCGACTGCCTGTTCAGCGGAATGGGCCAGCGTAATTTCGTAGCCGTGGCGCTCCAGCATTCTTTTCATTCCAATGCAAGTGTCATGATGATCGTCCACCAGCAGTACCCGCCGGTGCCTTGAAACCGCCGGTTGTGGCTGCCGATCGACTTCTTGATCTTGCGTTTCGCCATCGTGGCCAATTGGAGTAAGCACGGTGTTTAGTTCCACTGAAAATGTGGCGCCCTTGTTCTTTCCGGAACTCTGCACCTGGATTTTTCCGCCATGCGCGTCGATCAACGCCTTCGAGATGGCGAGCCCAAGCCCGAGACCCCCAAAACGGCGGGTGATCTCGGTTTGTCCCTGTTCAAATGCATTAAAGATTTTATCGATCGTTTCCTGTTCGATGCCAATGCCGGTATCGATAACGCGAGCTTCAATTTTATCAGGTGTCGGATTGAGCGTTTCGATAGTGATTCGGCCTTTTTCGGGAGTAAATTTGACGCTGTTCTTGATTAGATTCCAAAAGACCTGTTGCAAGCGCGCGGGATCGCCCTCCACGTACGTATGATCCGCGCGAAACTGAAATTCCACTTCGAGATTCTTTGCCTCGACTTCGTTCCGGCATATCTCGTAGGCGCGCTGAAGGATTTGGTGTATGCAAATCGTCTCAAAGCTTAGTTGCAGTTTGCCTTTCGATATCCGAGTAACATCGAGCAAATCGTCAATTAACCTCGCCTCCAGCTCGACGTTTCGCCGGACGACCTCCAGCGCTTCTCTTACAGGCTGGGAATCTGGCATCTCGGCTTCAAGCTCCCCAACCATGGCAATTACGGGCGCGAGAGGACTACGCAGCTCGTGCGACAAGAGCGCCAGGAATTGGTCCTTTGCAGCGTTTGCGGCAATCAACTCCTGACGCAACGTGACGTCGCGCGTCTTATCTTGCACGAGATAAAGCACGCCTTGCACGGTTTCCTGCGCGCCTTGGAGCCGGAGCAGATTAATGTCCAAAAAGTGCGTAACTCCCGTCTTGTCTTTCAACGGGTGCTCGGTCAGTTGAAACGGCGTTCCAAAGGTAAGCACTCTCTCAATCGCTCCCGGAGGGGCAATGTTCACTTCATCGCTGGGGATTTCCGTGATGTCGCGGCCGGGCGGGAGGTCTCCAAAACGTTCCGCCATGCGCGCAAAGGCATCGTTGGCGTGGAGAAAACGGCGAGAAGCTGGATCGACAAAAGCGATTCCGCTGGGCATGTTCGCCAGCATTTTTTCGTTAAAAATGACTTCGCGCTCCAACCGCTGCGTCCATTCCATCTGGCGCTGATAGAACCTGTTACCCAGCCATGCGAAAACTGCCGTGAGCACGATCAACCACGCAGCCAGGATCGTCATTCGTCCCAGAAGATCATGAACCGGTTTATATGCGAGGCTCTTCGGCTGCTCCACAATCGCCACCCAACCGGCCTGCTCGATCGGACTGAAAGAATAGAGGTTCCCATGTTCCTCGAAATGTCCGATTTTGTTTTGGCGGATTTCATTGATTAACAGGCCACCCTGGGGCGACCTAACACTGGGATTCGGTTTAAAATCATTCGCGAAAAGCGACGCACCGTTTTGATCGAGCACCTTGAAAACGAAGCGATCCGAAAATTCGATCGCGGACAATCGCTTACCAATTCTTTCCACCAGAACAGAGTCCCCAACATAGCCGAGAATTGTCCGGTCGGGCGCGCGCACTGCGGCTACGATATCGGTGACAAGACGATTATCCGACAGCCGCGGATGAACTGGCGAGACAACCGGTTCGTCGGATGCAGCCGCTTGCTCGCGCCAGTGACTGGCTCCGAAGTCTTTCCCGACCATTTCTGGTGCGGTCGGGATTGATGCAAGCAACGCGCCATCCGATCCAGCCAGGAACATTCCGTCAATATTTGGATGCGAATAGTAAGCGGAGTTAAGCCATTGTTGGGCGGCGGGGACAGGATTCGGCCCGGCAAGAATTTTCGAGACTTCGGGAAGCGTCTGGTAGTAGTTGATGATGGCACTGCTGCGGCTGAGGTCGTGACCTACTACATAGCCAAGCAGCTGGATCAAGGTTTGCCGGTCGCGCAGAATTCTTGATTCCAGGGTGTCGCGGAGAATGGTATAGGAAACAATAAGCGTCAGGATCGACGGGATCCATCCCGCCAGAAGAATAGGAAAGATGATCTTGAAACGATCGAAACGGTTGCCCCTTCGCTTCGTTGTTGTATCTCCCAACTGCATGCCTTTCTTTTGCGAAAAAATTGGAATATCACGGTTAACCTGCTAACCGCCTCAGGCAAGAGCGAATGTCTGCGCGTATAAATGTTGACGAACCCCTCGCGCTCTTGTTCGGTGTGCAGTTTCTTTTGAGCGATTGGGAGATTGGCAAACCGTTTGCGACCGCAATTACGAAAATCAATAGGAGATTGTGTATCAACACAATGCGGCGCCGGTTTACAAAGGCAAACATACTATTTTTGAATTGACGCAAACGCTGGAAGCGGCATCATGTCGGCCTTACTGCCTCAACGATTGGCAGGTGTAGCAACTCCCATGCAAGGAAGCCTCGGACACATTATTTGGACGGTCTGCTACCTGAGCGTGCTTATCGGGCTTTCAGCTTATGGGGTCCATCGTTATTTCATCATTTTTCTGTACTTAAAAAACCGGAAGCGCGCGCCGGTGCCAGCCCGTTATTTTGAACAATTCCCGAAGGTGACGGTGCAGTTGCCGATCTTCAACGAGGTGTATGTGGCCGAGCGGTTACTCCGTTCCGTCAGCGAACTGGATTATCCGCGGGAGCTGCTGGAAATCCAGGTACTCGACGATTCAACCGACGAGACTCGCCAGATCACCGCTTCGTGCGCGGAGGAACTCCGCCAGCGGGGTTTCAACGTTCAGCTCATTCATCGGATTGATCGCAGCGGATTCAAAGCCGGCGCGTTGTCCGCAGGACTTACTGCCGCGGAAGGCGAATTCCTTTGTATCCTCGACGCTGATTTCGTTCCGGAGAGGGATCTGCTAAAACGCACGATCCATTTTTTTACCGATCCAAAAGTCGGAATGATCCAGACACGCTGGGGCCATTTAAATCGTGGCTACTCATTGCTTACCCGGATGCAGGCGATTTTTTTGGATGGGCATCTTTTGCTGGAGCAAACCGCGCGTAGCCGCAGTGGGCGATTCTTCAATTTCAACGGGACCGCCGGTCTCTGGCGGCGTTCCTGTATTGAACAGAGCGGAGGCTGGCAGGCTGACACGTTGTGTGAGGACCTTGACCTTAGCTATCGCGCTCAGCTCGCGGGCTGGAGATTTATCTATCTTGCAGATGTTGTCACTCCGGCCGAGTTGCCAGTGGACATGAATGGCTTCAAGTCTCAACAGCATCGCTGGACCAAGGGCTCGGTCCAAACGTGCAAAAAATTGTTACCCACAATCTGGCGCAGCCAACTTCCATTTCGCATCAAGCTCGAGGCCACCGGCCATTTGATGTCGAACTTTGCCTACCTGCTGCTTGCTCTTCTGTGCGTTCTTTTGCATCCATCCTCCGGGGCGCCTGAGGGCGGCTGGCTTCGCACGGTTCTTGTGGATATTCCGATTTTCCTTGCGGCATCGGTTTCTGTGGCTCTTTTCTATGTTTGCGCCCAGCGCGAGCTGCATCCACGGACTTGGATGCGTCAGATTCTTTTTTTACCCTGTCTGCTAGCCTTGGGAATTGGTCTCTCGCTAAATAACGCGCTAGCTGTGCTGGAAGCGCTCATCAATCACAAGTCCGATTTCACGCGGACGCCGAAGTATGGGATCGAATGTAAATCGCAAAAGTGGCGCAGTTGCAAGTACCGGCCGCTGAAGTCAGCACTTCCTGTGGCGGAGTTGGCTTTCGCGATCTATTTCACTTATTTCGTGGTGTTCGCCATTGCGCACGGGCAGCTCCTTTCCGTGCCGTTCCTTGTGATGTTCCAAGGGGGCTTCCTTTACGTTTGCCTCTCTTCATTCGGCAGTCGCTGGTCGAAAAATAATTTTGGCACTTCGCGCGCGGGCGCTGCAATTCCTGCGTGACAAACTCGAAATAGTCGAGTAAAAGAGTGCGCATGTTTCGTACCGTAGCAGTAATTTTCAGTCTGATTTCGGCCGTCTCCGCCTTTGCTATCACGCCGCTTGATACTTCCTGCCAGCTTGTCATCAGCGTACGAGACCAGAAGCTGATGCTTGTACAAAACGGCGCGAAAGTGGCCACATATCCGGTGTCAACGTCGATGTTTGGTTTGGGCGACTCTTGGGGACGAATGACAACTCCTATTGGCTATCTCGCAGTCGAAAAGAAAATCGGCGACAACGTCCCGTCCGGCGCCGTCTTCCACAATCGGCGGCTAACCGGTGAAATTCTGCAGCCAGATGCTCCTGGTCGCGACCCAGTGATCACACGCATCATCTGGTTGCGTGGATTGGAAGCGCAAAACGCGCATGCATTTCAGCGTGGCATCTATATCCACGGCACACCGCAGGAGAAAACAATCGGTCGCCCTGCCAGTTATGGGTGCATTCGGATGAAATCGAGCGACGTAGCGGAGCTGTACAATCGCGTTCCCGTGGGAGCAGTCGTGCAGATTGTTCCCGACCGACTTCCGAAAACGGTACAAGCACTGCCGGTTCAATTGACTCAGACTCTCGTGGCTGCGACCGCAGCACCTCAGACTCAAACGGATAATCGAAGTCGGCACCCGAAAGTAGCGAAAGCGCCACCGGTACAGCCCACAAACAGCGGTATCGATGTCGGCGCACTGGCCGCACCACCTCAGCACTTGACGCAGAGCCAACCACAAGCGCAGCCCGCAACCCGGAATCAAGATCAGCCTGGATCTAAAGAGAGTACGGGCACTCTGACAGCCGAAGAAATGCGGATGGGCGGAGCGCTTGCGGCCGAGCGACAAAAAGCGAAGCTCGCATTGAATAAACGGTTGTAGCGCTCGCGCGCGCGGCATGCTCACGAGTGGCCGCTACTTAGTTTTACCGGCAATGGCCAACACGAAATCAGCCGCCAAACGCGCCCGCCAAAGCGCGAAACGTACGCTTCGTAATCGCAGCGTTATAACCGGTTTACGGACAATGCAGAAGGGAGTGCATTCCACGCAAGCGCACAGCGCTGATCAAATTCGTTTGCTCACCTCGGCAATCGATAAAGCTGCCAAGCGCGGGATCATTCATAGAAATGCAGCCCGCCGTCGCAAACAACGCCTCACCCGGGCATTGGCCACCGCTAAATAACGTGCCTGTGGCCGCTTCGCTGTGCGAGGCGCGGCGCTGATGTGTTTGTAAACCGGCCTCGGCGGATCTCACAGAGACGCAGCTACAGCAAATGCCTTGGCATATCGCACCGGCCGGATAGATTTTGTGGAATGATTCCCGCGCTTCTTCTCATTCTTTCGGTCGTCGTCTATCGGGTTACGACCGGACTCTTGATTCATTCTGGCGCGAGCCGTATTCTTTCTCGTAATGCGGCAGCCACTCTGGCAGCGCCGCTTGGAGTCGTTTGCCGCAAAGCTGATCGCTCCCAAACCAAATCCGCTCGAGCACCAGCCGCACTTGCTTCGGTGGATAAACCGGCTTAGGCCCGCTGCACTTAAGTAAACGCGGCCCTCCTCGCCCATTTAACAACCCAATGGGCGTGCTTGCGACTGTAACCGCACAACGCCACTAGCTCCTCGACCAGCCTTTAACCATTTCGACGTTTCCATCGGTACGATCGAATATGAGGCAACGATTCCTTACGCTCCTTTCCTACTCACTCCCTTGGGTATGATTTAATGTGAGGCGGTTCGCCATCCCTTGTTTTTGCCTTTTAAATTTTTAATATAGCAAATTTATTTGGAACGATAAATCATGATCATATCCTTCAAGATATCTGCTAAAGAGAATTTGTTTCAACCCGTTGATGCTCTGCCCTTGGGAATCTTTCGTTTTCTTTTTGGATTCTTGTTATGTATTGAGTTTCTTGTCTTGAGCCGTAAAACTTTTCCTTATTATTATATTGAACCCTCGTTCCATTTTACTTATCCACTTTTCGACCTTTTGGGATTAAAGCCCCTGTCTAAGCCTTTTCTATGGTGGATTTTCAACGTCCTGCAAATCTCGACTGTTGGTATTATGCTGGGTCTATTTACGCGAATATCCTTTATCGTTTTTACTTCGGCGTTCGGATATTTCTTTCTCATGGAAAGCGCTCCTTACACCAATCATTACTATCTCATTTTTCTGCTCTCATTTTTAATGTGCTTTGGCCATTCAGGTTCCATATTTTCTTTCGATAGTCTGATCAATAAAAATAGCCGAAGGGAACAAGTTGATTATTGGGAGTTATTTTTGTTACGTTTCCAAATTTGTGTTGTATTTTTTTTTGCCGGCCTAGCAAAATTGAATGCAGATTGGCTAATCCATGCAGCGCCCCTTTATTTAAATCTAGTCAAACATTTTTCTTTTCTGGGCTATCCTCTTCAAGAAAAATGGATGGCTGTTGTCCTTAGCTGGGGAGGGATGTTATCGGATCTTGGGTTAGGGATATTGTTATTTATCAATCGCTGGCACAAGTTAACCTTTATTTGGCTTTGCCTATTCAACGGCATCAATATCTTTTTGTTCGGTCTAGGAATCCAAACTTTTCCCTATTTAATGCTCTCGACTTATATTTTGTTTCTACCAAGCCCTATTGTAAGAGAATCCATTGCGCGTTTTTTAAACGGGAAATTCTTGAAATACGTACCGATATTGGATAAGACATGACAAAAAGGAAGGTTAGTAATCAAGGCGTGCCCATCAAAGGATCGCCTTGGATTCTCGGATTTGTCATTATTTATACATCTCTACAAATTCTGATCCCATTAAGGCATTTGCTCTATAAGAGAGATCTGCAATGGACACACGAAGGAAGTAACTTTTCTTGGCGTATGATGGCGGATCACCATGAAACTAATGTGAGCATCACCATTGAAGATCCCCGTACAAAGGGCGTTTACATCGTTGATCCCCAGAAATTATTGAACGATAAGCAATTGATGATGGCGACCAATCCCTATATGCTGTTTCAATATGTCCAATTCTTGAAACAACTAACGAAAGACCACATGGATATCAAAAATCCCATTATCAGGGCCGACATTCAGGTGTCTGTAAATGGTAAGCCCTTTCAATATATGTTTGACCCAACTTGCAATTTAACAGAGGTGAACTATTCGCCATTTAAAGACTTAAAATGGGTTTTACCTTTAAAGAAAACTTAATTTATTAAAGCTACGTCATAGGATTACCAAGCACGGTTGTTGAAGCGACGGCAGAGTATCGAGAGGAAGAGGACGAAATCGGAGATTTATTTCTGAGATGTGCTTCGACTACGGTCGATGCGACAGAAAGCCGCTTTACGCCGCCTATAAAGATTGGACCGGAATGGGTGGCACGAAATTTCCGTTGAAGCACAAAGCGTTTGCCAAGCGGCTTCGCTCGCGCGGTGTCGGCAATGGCGGGAAAATAGGTAGGGTCGGCGCGCTGCGCCGATCGGACGCCGCAGCCCGGCGTCCTTACCATCTTCTCCTTTGCATATCGTGTTGGACGGATAAATTCTTCCGAATGATCCCGGCTCTGCTTCTTGTTCTCTCAGTCGTCGCTTATCGCATCGCGAGCGGTCTCTTGATTCATTCCGGCGCAACCTGGCTTTCTAATTTCACGCCGCTCGCCGCAATCGCGCTTTGCAGCGCAGCATACTTTCCGAAGAAATATAAATTCTCAGTGCCACTCCTGACGCTGTTTATTTCCGACGTGGTAATTAACCTTCGATATGGCGCCCCGTTGCTCGATCCGCAAATTGTCGTTCGCTATGGCGCGCTCGCGCTCGTCGGATGCCTTGGAGTTCTTTTGCAGAATCGCGCATCGCTGAAGATACTTTTGCCGTCTTCCATTGTTGCATCGACAATCTTCTACGCAGTCACTAACGCGTTTTCCTGGTTAACCGATCCGGGTTATGCGAAAAACTTCGCCGGACTCATCCAATCGCTCACGGTAGGATTGCCCCAGTACAGCGCGACGCCCACATGGATGTTCTTCCGCAATTCGCTCATTAGCGATCTTCTGTTCACGTTGCTTTTTGTTTTGTGCATGAACGTGAGGCATAGCAGGGAGAGATCGGAAGCCCGCGCTGCGCGCTTGCGTCCAGCCGCTGCGGGATGACCGCCATGCAGCCGGTGGAGCAGCGCGACGAAGTCGAGATGCTCTCGCTGATGCTGTTGATCCGGCGTTTTGAGGAACGCGCCAGCCAGCAGTATCAGGCGCAGAGGATTGGCGGTTTTTGCCACCTCTACATCGGCCAGGAAGCAGTTGTGACCGGCGCGGTCGCCGCCGTCCGGGATGATGATTACATCATAACCGCTTACCGCGATCACGCCCACGCGCTTGCCCGAGGTACGAGTGCGAATGCATGCATGGCCGAATTGTTTGGGAAAGAAACCGGCTGCTCGCGCGGGTTGGGGGGCTCGATGCATTTTTTCGACAAGAAACATCACATGTACGGTGGCCACGCTATTGTCGCCGCGCACGTTCCGCTGGCGGTCGGGATGGCTTTTTCCATTAAGTACAGAAGCGAAGATCGCGTTACCCTTTGCTTCTTTGGTGACGGCGCAATCAATCAAGGCGCGTTCCACGAAGCGTTGAATCTTGCCGCTTTGTACAAATTGCCGGTCGTTTTCATTTGCGAGAACAACCTTTTTGCCATGGGCACTTCGGTGAAAAGATCGACATCACTCAAACAAATTGTCGATCGCGCTGAAGGATATGACATCCCCGGAGAAATCGTCGATGGCATGAACTTTCGCGAAGTGCGCGACAAGGTTGCCGAAGTCGTCGATTCGATCCGCAAAGAGCCGCATCCGGCATTTCTGGAAGCGCGAACCTATCGCTATCGGGGCCACTCGATGTCAGATCCGGCAAGCTACCGGACCAAGCAAGAATTGGAAAAATATCGCTTGGACGACCCAGTTACGCGCCTCCGCGCACAGCTCACGCGCGAGGGAAAATTAACCAATGAACAATTCGACCGGCTCGATAAGCAGGCGAAGGAAGCAGTTATGGCCGCGGTGAAGTTCGCTGAGCAGAGTTCGGAGCTGCCGCTCGAAAAGCTGTACGATTATACTTACGCCGATGGCGCAGTCGAGCCGGTCCGCCCCCGGCCCGCAGAACCAGCGCATGAGCGGCGCGAGGGCGCGCCGTCTCCAAATGCGAATCAGCCGTGAGAGAAATCACGTATCGTCAGGCTCTTAATGAAGCGCTCGCAGAGGAACTCGAGCGTGATCCAAATGTTTTTCTGATGGGCGAAGAGGTCGCGGAATACCAAGGTGCCTACAAAGTCAGTCACGGGCTGCTCGAGCGCTTTGGGCCAAGGCGAATCATCGATACTCCTATCAGCGAGAACGGGTTTGCAGGTCTTGGCGTCGGCGCAGCGATGGTGGGCTTGCGGCCAATAATTGAATTTATGACGTTCAGCTTTTCGCTGGTGGCGTTCGATCAGGTCGTCAATAACGCGCCGAACATGTACACGATGTCGGGCGGGCAATTTAATATCCCGATAGTATTTCGTGGTCCGAACGGACCCGCGCACCAACTCGGCGCCACGCATTCTCATGCAACGGAGAATTTTTACGCGAGCGTGCCGGGCCTGAAGGTCTGCGCGCCGGCGACGCCACGCGATGCAAAAGGTTTGCTTAAAACCGCGGTGCGCGACAATAACCCGGTGCTCGTTCTTGAAGCTGAATTGCTCTACAGCTCCAAAGGAATGGTTGAGCCACCGGATGAAGAGCTGCTGATTCCCCTGGGCAAAGCGGAAGTGAAGCGCGAAGGCAGCGACGTCTCGGTCATTTGTTACTCTCAGACGGTGCCGCTGGCCTTGAACGTTGCCGCACAACTGGAAGAGGAAGATATCTCTGCAGAAGTGCTCGATCTTCGTTCGATTAAGCCACTAGATGAGAAGGCGATTTACGATTCGGTGACAAAAACGCATCGCGTCGTGATCGTCGAACAGGATCATCCATTCTGTGGAGTCGGCGCCGAAGTTTGCTATCGGATCCAGAAGAACATTTTTGATCAGCTCGACGCGCCGATCGTGCGCGTATCACAGGAAGATGTTCCAATGCCCTACAACGAGCGGCTCGAGCACGCCGTACTGCCGAACGCGGAAAAACTCATCGCAGCCGTGAAACAAGTTTGCTACGCGTGAATCCAGTTAAAAGAGTTACAAATGTTACAAGGTTAGAAGAGGACCATTGTAACGTTGTAACTCTTGTAACGTTTTAACTTTTTTCTATGCCTGAAATCCAGATGCCGAAACTGAGCGACACGATGACCGAAGGCACTTTGGTCGCTTGGAAAAAAAAGAAGGGAGACCAGGTTTCTGCGGGCGAAGTGCTAGCAGAGATCGAGACAGATAAGGCGACCATGGAATGGGAATCGCCTGAAGACGGGACGCTCACGGAAATTTATGTTCAGGAAGGCGGCAAGGTAAACGTCGGCGAGAAGATCGCGTTTATCGGCGGTGAAGGCGAGGAAGCTCCAAAGGAAGAAGCGCCGGAACAAAAAGAAGAAAAGCAACCGAAACCAGCAGAACAAAAAAAAGAACAATCGCAAGCTGAGACGGAGAAACCAGCGCCAGCTCAGAAGAAAGAGAAGGAAACGGCACCGCCGCAGCAAAAAGATGTAGGGGCGGCTGTCTCAACCGCCCGATCTGAAGGGAAGCAACAGGAAACTCGACCCAAAGAAGAAAAGCGCGAAGAAGCGCGCGTAAAAGCGTCGCCCGTTGCGCGTCGCGTCGCAGCCGAACTCGGCGTTGATCTTTCCAGCGTAGAAGGCACAGGCCCGGACGGCCGTGTGACTGAAACCGATGTGCGCGGGGCTGCAAAATCTGGAGCCGCAGTCGCCGATCGCGGTCGGGCAAAAGCTGACTCGAAGCCTGAGCCCTCAGTTAAGGCCGGTGAAAGTGCGCGTATTCAACTTTCCGGAATGCGCAAAATCATTGCGCAACGACTCGTGGAAAGCCTCGGTCCGGTCCCGCATTTTTATCTCGCGATCGATGTCAGCGCGGGGCCGCTTATGGAAGCGCGCGAGGAATTGAAGTCGGCTGGTGAAGGTGCCGACGCCGCCAAAATTACCGTGAACGATTTTGTCCTGAAAGCAGCGGTCCAAGCCGCAGTCAAAGTGCCGCGAGTGAACGCCTCGTTCGATGGCGATGCCATCGTACAATACGCGGATATTGATCTTGGGATTGCCGTTGCCATCGAAGAGGGGTTGTTGACCCCAATTATTCGCGCAGCGCAAACCAAATCGCTCCGCGAGATTAGCGAGCTGACCAAGGATTTGGCGCATCGCGCCCGGAACAAGCGGATGAAACCGGAAGAATTCCAGGGGGGCACATTCACCGTTTCAAATCTCGGCGGCATGGGCATCGACAGCTTCTCAGCTGTAATAAATCCGCCACAAGGTTTCATTCTCGCCGTTGGCAAGATCACGAAAATGCCGGTAATCGACGATTGCGACCAAATTGTCGTCGGTCACCGGATGTCACTCACGATGAGCTGTGATCATCGCGTCATCGACGGCGCGCTCGGCGCAGAATATCTGAAGGAACTACGCCACCTCTTGGAAAACCCAGCGCTGCTACTGGTCTGAATCGGGTTCTACGGACCCGCTGTGGCCGTCGTTTCCCACGTCATGAAATCGTCCAGCATTGGCCGCGTTTTGTCTGTGACAAATTCGATAACGGTTGCGTCATCGACAAAGCCGAGAAACGGGGTCTTGTCCGGGATTAGATCGAATGGGTCGATCAGGTAATTAAGAGCCGCAACGACCCACAGGAGCGCGTTATCCGGAACCTGATCGTATTCGCCGCGGTGATGCGCGCGGACCAAACGCAGCATCGTCTGAAGATAAGGCCAGCATTCCTTAAACGGCTCCCTGGGCACTGCTGCTGCTTTTTTGGCTGCCTCGTTGAAAAGCTCTTCCAAAGTTTCAGAATTGTTTAGACAGGTTTTGGCATCGATCAGTGCCCTGGCGAACGCTTCGCTGCGAAGAGCAGGTTTGCTGTATGGCATGTGCGCATCGTTTTTCTTGCCGCTCGATACCGCCTTGACCTTGCTGCGCGATTTGGTTCTTACCCCTTTCATGTAGCGCTATCAAAGCAGGTTCCCGCAGCGATGAGAAGCTAAACCTAAGGTTTTGTTGCCAGAACCAGTGGTGATGGACCGGGTGCTTCAAGTCTGCGCACCTTCTTGAATCCAGTATCTTCCAGCCAGCTCTTGATTTCGTTGAAGCTGAAAGTGTCGCCCTTTTCCGTGTTCACAAGCATTTGCACCGCGAACATCAGCGCATGCAGCGGCTCGGTGCGCTGATCGTTCACGAGCCACTCAGCGATCGAGATGACGCCGCCGGATTTGAGCGCGCGAAATGTTTTCTTGAGCAATTGGCGGCTGCGTTCCTCGCCTTCGCTGTGCAAAATGTGTCCAAGTATCGCGACATCGTAACCCGTGCCGAAGTTTGCTTGCGACAAATCGCCTTCTACGAAATTGAAGCGATCGCGCACGCCGAATTTTTCTGTAATCCGTTTTGTTGTTGGGATCATTCCCGCCCAATCGACCGCGCTCACATGGACGCGCGGAGATTTTTGGGCGAGCGCAATTCCCCAAATGCCCGAGCCAGCGGCGAGGTCGAGCACGCGAATTTCGTTTTTCGTTTTAGCGATCTTCAGATGCTCTCCGAGCGTTTGCGCGGCGGGATAGCTCATTGGGATAATGTTTTCCACGAGCTGACTGAAAAATTCGGTGCCTTCGGTTTCTTGATTCACCGCCACTGTCGGACGGCCTTCGCGGACGATGTTAGTCAGGCGTAGCCATCTGGAAATGAGCTGTGGCGCAATCGTGCCAAAAAACCCCGCGTGGGTTCCCGGCCTCTCGCTGATAAGAAACGCAGCGCTTTCTGGTGTGAGCGAATATCTTCCCCGTCGATCTTTCTTCAGCAGATCGAGACCGACGAGCGCGTTCATCAAAATTCTCAGAGCACGCGGCGAAGCAGCGGTCTGTTTCGCTACCTCCTCCGCGGTTTTCGCACCATTTTCGAGCGCATCGAAAACCTTGTTACCCGCTGCGGCGCTGATGATAAGCGGCGGCGCGTAGGCGAAACTGAGTTCCATCAACCGTTCCGGAGTGACCTGTTTTTTCCTGACCGTCTTCTTTGCCATATGTTGTCTTTGGATTTTCTTGGATTGTAAGATCGACAACTAGCAAGCGCGCGAGCGCTGGCAAATTCCATTATCGTGTCGAACAATTCGCCTGCGGGAAAGCGACAGCAGCCTACAGTTCAAACGATGGACGAGAGCTGGAAGACACGTGCGCAAATGGAGGCAACGGAGCGCGACGTGCTCGCGCCGTTTGCTCAAAAATCCCGCGACTCGCGTGGGCGCCAATACTCCGAGCCCAGCCACTCGTATCGGACGGAATTTCAGCGTGATCGCGCACGGATCATTCACTCGCGCGCGTTTCGCCGGTTGGAGTATAAGACGCAGGTTTTCCTCAATGGGACCGGCGATCATTTGCGAACGCGCCTGACGCATTCCATCGAGGTTGCGTCGATTAGCCGGACGATTGCTCGCGCGTTAGGCCTGAACGAAGACTTGGCGGAAGCCATCGCGCTCGCGCACGACCTCGGACACGCGCCTTTTGGCCACTCCGGCGAGGAGATGCTGGCCGAATGCATGCGCGATCACGGCGGATTCGATCACAACCGTCAGAGTCTGCGAGTGGTGGAGCTGCTGGAGACTGCCTATCCGAATTTCCCAGGTCTGAATCTGACGTTCGAAGTCCGCGAGGGTTTGCAGAAACATCAAGCTGTTTACGAGTTCCCATCGTCCAGCGGAGAAAAGTATCATCGCCCGTCTTTGGAGGCACAGGTGGCGGATCTCGCGGATGAGATCACGTATTACAGCCACGACCTCGATGACGCCGTCGACTTTGAAATTTTGAACCCGACGCAACTGAGCGAAAATGAGGTCTGGCGCCGAAGCCATGGCGCCGTGCTCGCGCGTTACGCTGGCGCTTGGGAACCCGAGCTGCACAAGTTAGTCATTCGAGACATCATCGATAACGAAGTGCACGACGTGATTGCGACGAGCGCACAGTCGATCGCTGATGCAGGCGTACAAAGTGCAGACGAGGTGCGCCGACAAGCCGTTTCGCTGATTCGCTACAGCGACCAACTGGCCAAAGCGAATCGCGCCCTCCGGAAATTCTTGTATCAAAATGTCTATTATCACCCGCGTGTGTCCGAGGTGAATCAGCGTGCGTGCGAAATGCTGCGAGGCGTTTTCGAAGCGTACCTTATTGATCCCGACAGGCTCGGCGAAGGGGCGATGAGACGCATTGAAAGGGAGGGATTGCATCGCACGGTATGCGATTACGTCGCTGGAATGACGGATCGATATTTGATGGAAGAACACCAGCGCATTAACGGCGTGTAGCAGCCTCGCTGTGCAAGCGCGAGCTTGACGTGGTGACTGACGCAACGCCTCGCGTCTCACCCGCCTTTGCCAAGGCTTCGGCGAGGCAACCAGGGACGCGGCTACAGCTATGTGGCGGCGTTACCGATTTCGTCGTGCAAATATCTAATGAGAAAACGGAGCCGCTGATTGAGAGAATGTTCTTCGAGGACGCGCTGCCGCCGCAACGGATCGTTCACGAATGTTGAAGCGATAAGATCGGCGAGCATTTCCAAGTCGCGCAATTCCGCAAGATATCGGTCGATCTTCGCCGGAAGCTGACGACCGTTGCTTTTCAGGTTCGAATAAAGCTCGAGTACTTTCGCGCCAAGCGCTTCGGTCTCGACCGTCGTTGCGTCCCGCGACTCGACAACATCGATCTTCGCGATTGGGAACGGCGTTTCCTGCTTGAAACTGGCGAAGCGCACGCGCTGGAGGCCTTGCAGGATCAAATTCGACGTGCCGTCGCCACGGCCAACACAAGCGCGAATCAATCCAACGGTGGCGAGTTGAAAAAAGTCCTCCGGCGCATGCCAATCCGGACAACTCGGCTTGATAAGCGTCACGCAAAACATGCGATGATGCTGAAGCGCGTGTTGCAGCATCTGGCGATAACGCGGCTCGAAAATATAGAGTGGAAGCAGTGCATGGGGAAAGAGCACCGCGCCAGGCAGCGGCATTACCGGCAGTTGTTTTGGCAAAATTACGGATGAACCCATGATCGTTATGCCCCCTTTACGATATGTGCGCCGCATAAAGAGCAAGCGAATCGAACGCTGATTTGTGAAAGCGTTGGAGGGTTAAAGCGGAACGATCTACCGTTTCCACGATTTAACGCCGCGACCGATTCCCAGCGCGCGAAGCTGTTTCAGTGAGAGTTGCCCTTCGATGTCGCTCGCCTCGCCGACCGACGCATAAACAAACGCCGAGCCGGCGCGCGCGAGCAACACCCGCGAAATTGCGCCAAGGCGACCGATGCCCATCGCGGCAATGGGAAGCTTCACATACTTGTTTGTTATGAACTCAAGCAGACGCGCGAGCTCGATTGGCGTGTCGGTGCGCGTCGCCACCTTGAAAATGTTTGCGCCATTTGCTTTGGCCGCGTGCAATTTCCTCGCAAGCATCCGCGGATGCGGCGTCGATTTGAAGTTGTGGAACGAAATGATGCGCCGCACTTTTCTCCGCTTAGCCAATGTGAACAACCCGCGCATCGTGGATGCTGAGCGTAATTCGACGTCGAGATACTTCGCGTGATTCAAAAACCTGGTCAGCAGGTCGCGTCGTTGTGGGGGTGATAATTTGTTCGCGCCGCCTTCCTCCGGATGTCGCGCTGTGATAATGAGCGGTGCGCGTAGCTTGGGCAATTTGTCTTCCAATTGATCCACAATGCCTGCGAGACGATCCAGACGCAGCTCGAAGAAATTCGGCGGCCTGCGGATCCGCATGGCACGATCCATATCCGCAGGCGATGCGATCACGCCAACAACGCGCGGCGCATTCGGCTGTGATCGACGCGCAGTCATTTTCTAACGATCAATGGCGAAACCATTCTCTCAACATACTTGGCGATGATATCGAACTCGAGATTTACCAGGTCGCCGGCTCGGGCGCGATCGAGATTCGTATGGCGTTTTGTATAAGGTATGATCCATACGGCGAAGCTTTTCGGAAGAACTTCAGAAATCGTGAGGCTGATTCCATTGATAGCGATCGAACCTTTTGAAGCGACATAGTGCGCGAACTCGCGCGGCAATTCGATTTCCAATCGAAAATCTGCGCCGCTCTTGCCGAAGGCGATGATAGGCGACACGCAATCGATGTGGCCTTGTATAAAATGCCCGCCGAGGCGCCCGTCCGCGCGCAAAGCCGCCTCGAGATTGACCTGGCTGTTCTTCCGCAATCTGTTCAGGTTCGTGCGAGCGATTGTTTCCTTGAGCAGATCGAAGGTTAGGCGGTCGCCACGGCGCGAAGTTAGTGTAAGGCAACAGCCATTCACGGCTATGCTCTCGCCGCTTCTTGCCTCTTTCGCGGTACGCGGCGCGGCAATTTGCAATCGAGCGCGACCTTCACTCGCGCGCATCGCGACAACCGTGCCGACTTCTTCAATCAGACCGGTGAACATCAAGTTAGGCTAATAGCCTATGGTCAATAGCCAATAGCGAATTGCTGATTGCCGATGAATACCGAATCATTAACACTGCGGGGTATGTTCAAGTTCGAAAAATTGGACGTGTGGCAAAAGGCGATTGACCTTGCGGATCTTGTTTACTCGAAAACCAAATCATTTCCGGCCGATGATGGGAAAGCGCCAGGGCTATTTAAGCGAGGATAGTTTTGCCGCGATTTACAAGGCAGCCGAGCACCAAGGCCGAATGTTGAGCGGATTGCGCCGCACGCTGGTCGGCATTTAGCAATCAGCTATTGGCTGTTGCATGACGCCGCCTCATCCCGCCCTCTTCGGTATCCCGATCGATTTCATTCTATTTGGTCTGACTTTAGTTTGCGTGGCGGTGTTCCATCAGCACACGCTCCGCGTGGCGCTTGCGGGATTGTTTACAGTGGCGTTCTACAAAATCCTGTTCACCGGCTTTAAGATGGGAACTGGCCTGGTCGGGTTTGTTTTCCATGTGAAGCAGGAGTGGGTCATCCTCACTAACCTGCTGTGCTTGCTGCTGGGCTTCGCGGTGCTCTCGCGCCATTTCGAAAAAAGCCATCTGACTTTGGTTCTGCCAAAGTATTTGCCTCACGATTGGAAAGGCGGCTTGGTATTGCTGGGCGTAGTATGGGTTCTTTCGAGCGTCCTGGACAATATCGCCGGAGCGCTGATAGGTGGCGCGCTGGCACATGAACTCTTCCGGTCGAAAGTACACATCGGCTATGTCGCAGCGATCGTTGCGGCATCTAATGCTGGCGGCGCATGGAGTGTCTTGGGCGATACAACTACGACCATGTTGTGGATTGCTGGTGTTTCGCCAGGGCAAGTGTTCGAGGCGGTGATTGGCGCGGCTGCTTCGTTATTTGTTTTTGGGATTCCCGCCGCTATCAAACAACAGAGATACTCGCCGATGCTGACGCACGCTCGTCCTCGTAAGCGAATCGATTGGGTTCGTATTGCAGTCATTGCACTGATTCTCGCGTTCGCTCTCGTTGCGAATGTCGCCACGAACATCAAGTTCCCGGGGTACGCAGATCGCTTTCCGTTTATTGGATTGGCTGTTTGGACAGCAATTCTGGTATCAATCGTGTTTCGTGCGCCGGACTGGAACGTAATTCCACCAGCGTTCCGCAGTTCCATTTTTTTACTATCTCTTGTGTTGACCGCCTCTATGATGCCGGTCGAAGAGTTGCCGGTGGCATCTTGGAAGACAGCTCTCGGCCTTGGATTTGTGTCGGCTGTTTTCGATAACATTCCGCTCACAGCATTGGCGATCAAGCAGGGTGGTTACGACTGGGGTTTTCTCGCGTATGTCGTCGGTTTTGGGGGCTCAATTGTCTGGTTTGGATCATCATCCGGTGTGGCGCTCTCTAGTATGTATCCAGAGGCTAAATCAGTAGTGCAATGGCTGCGTCACGGCTGGTACATTATCGTCGCATATCTCGTCGGCTTTTACTTGATGCTGGGCGTCTTGGGCTGGCGTCCAGATACGCCGCACAGGCGTGGACGCTCTCCCGGTGTTACAAGCGCGGCCATGAAGGAGTCGTTCTTCCTGCGCACCTTATCAGGAGAGCCGCAACTGGCTGAGGCAGCCCACGCGAATCCGCAGTAGATCGAGAAACGACGTTGCACGCGAAGGCACATACCAGGTCGCCAAAAGCCCTGCGCACAGCGCTGCGCGTCGCAATCCTTTGTGCTGTCCTGTTTCTTTCAGGCATTGGCGCGCTAATTTTCGAAACTCTGTGGTTGCGATTGAGCGGGCTGGCATTTGGCAACTCAGTTTGGGCTGCGGCGTTGATTCTCTCCAGTTTCATGGCGGGACTGGCGTTAGGAAATGCGCTCGCCGCATCGTCCAGAATCCGCGCCTGGCGACCACTTCATTTATACGCGGTGCTGGAGGTGCTCGTCGCGTTGTTTGGATGCACGATTGTTTTTGCTCTTCCTGTGCTTGGCGAATTTATGCGGCCCGTATGGCAAACGCTCTGGAATTATCAGCCGACGCTGCTCGGACTGCGATTCATCGTGTCTTTCCTGGTCCTGCTGGTGCCGACGACAGCAATGGGCTTGACGTTGCCGGTTTTAATCGAAGACCCAGTTTTGCGCCGAGCGAATTTTGGGCGGGCAATCGGTCTTCTTTATGGCTCGAACACATTAGGCGCAGTAGCCGGCGCAGTGCTCGGCGAAGGTTATCTCATCGCAGCATTTGGGCTTCATGGCACCGGCCTTGCGGCGGGCTTGGTGGTTTGCCTCGCTGCAGCGATCGCTTTGTTGATCGCAAAAATTGATAGGGACACCGACGCGCTCATTTCAGAGCGAACATTTCCGTTGCGCTTCGATGCGGGCTATCGGTTACCGTGGCATTTACTTTTCGTCAGCTTTGGGGCGGGCTGCATTTTTCTTGCGCTGGAAGTGGTTTGGTTTCGGTTTCTGCGTTTGTATGTCGCATCCTCGCCGACTGCATTCGCGATTATGCTGGCTGTAGTGCTGGCGGGAATTGGCTTCGGCGCCATTGTCGCTGGCGCGATGCATCGCCGCTCGACACCACTAAATCACCTGCTTCCGGTCCTCTTGCTGCTGGGCGCCATTTTGACGCTTCTCTCGTATCTGTTTTTTCCGGGCGAGTTGATTCAGGCGCGTACGGGCGTGTTTGATCTCAAATGGTGGCAGATTGCGTTGTTGTCCGTTGCCCTGATGGGCCCCGTCGCTTTGCTCTCAGGAATTCTGTTTCCGTCCATCGTGGCAGATGTTCAGGTGAGGGTGGAAGACCGGATGAACAGCACCGGAATCACAACTTTGTTCAATACTGCAGGAGCCGCGCTCGGCCCCCTTGTCGCAAGCTTCGTCCTGCTGCCGGCCGTCGGCTACCAATGGAGCCTCATATTTTGCGCCACGGGATACGCTTTGCTTAGCATCCTCGTGACCAACCGCGCGGATTGGTCAATTCAGCGGCCAATCGGTCTGGTCACAATCGCGTTTTGCGCAACCGTCGTTCTGCTGCTCGCATTTTTTCCTTACCAACGCGCTGAATCACATTTCGCGCACGCAAGTCGGCCTTACGAAACGGATGAACACGGCCATGTGCTTGCACATGTAGTGAAAAGAGTCGAGGGCACTTCGGACACCTGGCAGTTGCTGCGGCGCGATCTGTTCGGCGAACCGTATTACTACCGGTTGCTGACCAACGCATTTTCGATGTCGGCCACAAATCCGTACAGCCAGCGCTACATGAGATTGTTTGCTTATCTTCCGTTGGCTTTTCGTCCGGAATCAGAAGACGTGTTGCTTATTTCTTATGGCTGCGGCGTCACAGCGGATGCGTTTCTTCATGGGTCGCACGTTAAACGGATGGATGTGGTGGACATTTCCAAGGAGGTGTTCGCACTGGCTGATTTCTATTCCAGCATCGATTACTCCAATCCACTGCGGGATCCGCGCGTGCACCGAGTTGTGCAAGATGGTCGCTTCTTCCTCCAGGCCAGCCCGCGACAGTACGACATCATTTCCGGAGAACCGCCCCCGCCCAAAGTAGCAGGCTCGGTTAATCTCTATACGCGGCAATTTTTCTCGCTCATGAACAGTCGGCTGAAGGAAGGCGGAATCGCCACCTTTTGGCTGCCCATCAATCAGCTGAAAGTGGAGGAAACGAAAGCAATTCTTCGCGCATTCCATGATACTTTCTCAAACTCGTCGGTTTGGGCCGGAGCCCATCAGGACTGGATCATGATGGGCATCAAAGGGCCGGGACGCAAGGTGACCGAAGAGGAAATTCGGCAATTGTGGAGCCACCCAGATTCGGGCGGCGATTTGAGGCGAATCGGTATTGAGGTTCCGCAACAATTGGGCGCTCTTTTTCTCATGGACGGCCAAGAGATCGATCGGATCACGCGTGATGTCTCGCCGCTTACGGATAATTATCCGAAGCGGCTGAGCGATGCCGGGTGGGACGACGAAGCAAGCCAGCGCTTTGCTTTGACGTACATGGAAACGCTTCCGGCGCTCCAACGTTTCCTTCATTCTCCGTTGGTCGCAGCGGTTTGGCCAGAGACGCTGAACTCGTCGATGGAATCATTCTTTGTCATTCGCGAGTCGCGCTATCTCTCCGAGACGGTGGGAAGCAACAAGCTGGCCGAACTGGACGTTTATCTACGCCATTCTGGATTGCGAATACCTGTTTTAGAAGTGCTTGGCAGTGATGGATTCAGGGTGGCAATTGCAGAGCGGGTGGCCAAGAAAACGCAACCGTCTCCGCTGGAGGTAATGCCGGATCTAGTTGCGGGAGCGCTGGCGCGGCGGGACTTCAACGCAGCAATTCGCCTGCTCGAGGGGGAGAAAGATCGCGGCGCATTGAGTCCGAACGACACATTCTTGCTTACATACCTCTACTGCTTGAACGGCAGCGTGGACAAAGCGGAAGGGCTTGCCGCCACCAACGCCAACTCAATCAAGAAAGATTGGCTCGTTGATTG
>Ga0193720_1000005_pt1 | contig 29021 bp, 30 predicted proteins | sample U2s1metaG_FD_143049 | JGI IMG/M metagenome (GOLD analysis project Ga0193720, IMG submission 143049) | Soil microbial communities from a riparian zone of the East river system, Colorado, United States - U2s1 | ecosystem: Environmental > Terrestrial > Soil > Riparian zone | place: USA: East River...
GCACGCAGTTCTCTCTGGGAATTTGACCATTCCAGAGAACGCGACCGGGCTTGTCCTCTTTGCGCACGGCAGCGGCAGCAGCCGACACAGCCCACGCAATCAATTTGTCGCGCGCACGCTGAACGATGCCGGCCTTGCGACGCTGCTTTTTGATCTGCTCACGCCGAAGGAGGAGGCACTCGACGTGCACACTCGTGAGCACCGATTCAATATCGCGTTGCTCGCCGAACGCCTCGTCCAAGGCACAACATGGGCAAAACAACAGGAACAAACACGCGATCTGCGGGTCGGTTATTTCGGCTCGAGCACCGGCGGAGCTGCTGCTCTGGTTGCAGCGGCCGAGATTTCAGAAGATGTCGGCGCTGTGGTTTCACGTGGTGGACGCCCCGATCTGGCCGGCGACGCATTGCCAAAGGTCAAGGCGCCGACATTGCTCATCGTCGGTGGCAACGACGACATTGTAATCGAACTAAACGAAATGGCGCGCGATCAGATGTGCTGCGAAGTGAAACTGGAGATTGTTCCCAGCGCGACGCATCTTTTCGAAGAACCGGGCGCGCTGGAGAAAGTCGCCAAACTCGCAAGCGATTGGTTTGTCAATCACATTGGCGCGGACGGCGCCAGCCGTTGATTGTCATTCCGAGCGAAGTCGAGGAATCTCGGATTGTAAGTTTAAAGCTAGCTTCGCGGGATCCTTCGACTTCGTTTCGCTCCGCTCAGGATGACATGCGTTTTATTCGCGCGGCTCTTTGTATGTCACCACCCTGCCCCACAAGCTTTTCGTCCCCCAAATGCCGGCACGCAGACATTCCAGTTGCACGATTTGGCTGTGATCGACAAACAGGTTCACATCTGCGCCGTAGTTCTTGATGTACCACGCGAACACATCCGGATCGGCGGCTTCAAACATCAGCTTTTCCATACCGATTTTGTTGATGAACTTCGCCGGAACATCAGTGCGCCACGGATCAACATTTTCCGTAATGCCTTCGCTCTCGACCATGATGATCTCTGAGCCGGCTTCGAGAAATCGCTTTGCCTGCGCGATCGCCCAATTCGGATCGCGGGTGCCTTCCTCCTTTAACTCTGCGGCTGCCGTTGCGCCGCCAGCGCCAAATTGAATTCCGACTTCCGGCTTCGCTTTCAATCCGGATTTGCGCACCAATTCAATGAGCCGCAGCCAATCATCGGTGGAGATGGAGACGAACCCGGCCGAAATTTCGACGATGTCGAACCCGAGCCGTTTGCATTCGGCAATATATTTCCGGACAGCCTCGCCGCCCTGGACAAGCACGCGCTCAATGAAGCCACCTGTGGAAACGAGCACATCATGGTTATGACAGAGCTCGATGATATCTCGCATTGCTCGCTCCGGCATGAGCGTGAATGAACCTCCTGCGAACTTCAGCGAATCGACGTACGCACCCATTGTTTCGAATAAGTCTTCAAGATATCGCCGGCCGACCACCGAGTAATATGGGCCGCGAATTTCCGTTAAGCCGCGCTTCCGCGGTTTGCATTCGCGTTCGTTAATTCGCAGGAATGAAAAGCTACGCTCGGTCTGTTTCGATTTCATCGCTCACCAATAAGGAACGGAGCACAGTGTATGTCCGGTCGTCTGGGGAGCGCACGCGTCTCGCGTGCTGGATGCACGCCACCTCGGATTGAACACGCACGTCATGCTGGATGGCTGCCGCGGAATTGAGCTGGAGCCGGGGGATATCGGTCGCGCGCTCGAGGAGATGAAACGCGCCGGCGCGGTGCTTCTAAAAAGCAGCGATCTGTAGCCGGAGGCGCTGACTCCTGCGGCCACACTCAGCGACGGCGGCTCCGGCTATGCCGGCAACACGGTCGAAAGGGTCACTTCGCTGTCGATGGTTTGCTTGGAGACGTTTTCTACAGTCGCTCCGACTTTTGATCCGTCTCGACCAACTATCCAGACTTGTTGGCCTTGTTCGAACGGGCCGCGGGCCATCACTTTGAGTAGGATGCCCTCCTCCTCGGTGGCCGGATTATCCAGAACCTCGACGCAAATCGCTTCGGTCTTCCCGAAGTCCGCCAGCAACATCAGTTTGTCATCATTTTTGGCCTTTGCATGGACGCCACCTGACAGGTTGTTGCTAAAAAACAATTCGCCGCTCCCTCCCCTGCTGAGCGTGTCCGTGCCCGGAAACAGACTATTTGTCTAAACTGTCTCGACCAGTTCGCGGGGCTGTGCGACGTGCTCCTTGTGTTTGTCGCGTTTTAGGACGCTATACAAGAACCAAACAATGAAACAGTTGGCCAGCAGAATGAGCGCGCCCACCAATCCCGGCCGATGCCAAACATGACGAACCTCAAGTGGAATCAGCGACGCGGTCGCGAAAATCATCAGTAATTCCGCCCAGCGTTGCTGCATGTAAACGCCGATTCCTTCGGTGAAAAGAACCGCTGAATAAAAAAGCGCCAGAAGACCTGTGGCCCGGAGCGTGCCGCCGGCAAGCACCGCTTGCAGTTTGTGGAGCAAAAAGGAAACCCCTTTGCTGTGCTCGAGCAGGATTTCGTCCGCGATCCAATTCGATAGGGCATCCATCCAACGAGTCCGCGCGTTGAGAAAAAGCAGTGAAACCCCAAGCAGGAGCAGCAGTGCGCCCTTGGCGATCTTGAAGAGTGCGATCAGCTTGAGATAGCGAACACGACGCGCCCCCTGCAAAATGGCGGGCTCGTGATGCGCGACATGACTCATTGATTTCAACTGCTCGTCGATCTTTCCGCGCTCCGCAAGCTCGCCCGAGAACGATTGCTGTAGCGTGCGCTGTCCTCAGCGCAAAATCTGCCGGCCTCTCGAAAGTCCGCTGGGACAGCGGACGCTACAGCGCTGTTTCTGTATTTAGATCGTCGCGTGGTCAACTCAACCGGCAATGATCGGCTTCTCCCTGCAGCAAATTTCCAGCTTGTTACCATCCAGGTCCTCGAAGAAGAATGCATAGTAGCCAGGACTGTAATCGACACAGATTTCCGGTCCTTCAAGCGTTTTGCCGCCCGCTTCGCGCACCAACTCCGCGAGCCGATCCACTTCTTCGCGTGTATCCGCCCAAAACGCGATGCGCGTGCCGTTTGGCTTATGGCCTTTGTCCTCTGTAAAACCGAAAAATTCCGACGGCCTGTCGCCGCCGGCGGCATAAAATGTATGGAAATCGTCGCCCGGGCTCTCATGAGCAAACCCCAGCTGTGGCAGAAATTTTCCGTAGAACTCCCTTGCTACCTGCATGTCCTTCACCCGTAAATCGATGTGATCAAAGCAACGCGTTTTCATTTTGTTATTCTCAATTCGTTCGCATCGCAATTCAATCGTTTGTGATGCAGGACCTCTTCGAAAAGCAACTGAAGGCGCTCCGCGCGGCTTCGCTCGATCGACATCTTTCTGAAATCAGCAGTTCGCAGGGACCAGAAATTACGGTGGTAGGGCGCGACCGCCGGGCACGCCGCCTTATCAACTTCTCCTCAAACGATTACCTCGGGCTCGCAAATGATTCTCGACTGCGCAAAGCGGCAACCGAGGCCATCAACGAATTCGGCGTCGGCGCAGGCGCCTCGCGTCTGATCAGCGGCACGCAATCGCCACATCTGCATTTGGAACGCGCGCTGGCTGAATGGAAAGGGACCGAGGCTGCGCTTTGTTTCAGTAGCGGGTATGCCGCGGCACTCGGGACGATCCCGGCCTTGGTTTCAAAAAGTGATGTCGTCCTACTCGACAAACTCTGCCATGCCTCGCTGATCGACGCCGCAAAGCTGAGCGGCGCGATCCTGCGCGTCTTTCCACACAACAATCTGCGCAAACTCGAGAGCCATTTGGAATGGGCTCGGCGCGAGTACGCAGGCAGGCGCCTTCTCATCGTGACTGAGTCTGTGTTTTCCATGGACGGCGATCGCGCGCCGTTGCGCGAACTGATCGAATTAAAAAAACGCTTCGATACGCTCTTGATGTTGGATGAAGCGCATGCCGTGGGCGTGATCGGTCTGCATGGCCGTGGCCTGGCCGCCGAAGAGAACTTGAGTGACGACGTCGATGTGCAGATGGGCACCTTGAGCAAAGCGCTAGGGACGAGTGGCGGCTACATCTGCGGCTCTCACGACCTGATCGAATGGCTGATTAATCGGGCGCGTTCCTTCATTTATTCCACCGCCCCGCCGCCCGCAATCGCAGCCGCCGCCCTGGCTGCTGTGGATTTTCTTTCATCTCCACACGGAGAAGAACGAAGGCTTCTGCTTTGGGAAAGAATTAATCTGATGCGGCAGCTTCTTCTGCCATCCGCGCGCAAGGCTATCAACTATCAGCTATCAACTATCAACACAAATGAAGGAAGCGCGATCTTTCCGTTGCTCGTTGGCGATGAGCAGGCAGCGCTTAATTTGGCCGCTGCACTCAAAACCGAAGGATTCCTCGTCCCGGCGATTCGTTATCCGACGGTGGCAAAAGGCTCAGCGCGTTTGCGCATTACAGTGACCGCTGCACACGAGGAAAATCAAATCAGATCGCTCTGCGAGGCAATTAAACGACTGAGCGAAATGCATGACCTGTAGCCACCGGCCTGTGGCCGGTCGAGTCACATAATTTGAGCAAACCGGACGGCCCACAGGGCCGTGGCTACAGAAACCGCTCCAAGATCGGCTGCAGCTTTTCCACTGTGGCTTTTGGCCAAAGCTTGCGGTCGGTGACCAGCGCTGTGTCCAACGCGGAATGCTCCGGCCAATTCGGCTCGGTCGGTATTTGCGGGACCACGTTTACAATCAATTTCTTCGCAGTCTCCGCGTTTGCTATCAGATGGCTGAGAACGATCTCCGCCGAGACCGGTTCCTCTTCGACTTTCCAACAGTCGTAATCGGTTATCATCGCCATGGTCGCAAATGCGATCTCCGCTTCGCGGGCCAGCTTTGCTTCCGGAAGATTCGTCATCGCGATCACGTCGAATCCGTTGTGGTGATTGAATTCAGATTCCGCACGCGTCGAGAATGCCGGACCGTCCATGTTCACGTAGGTGCCGCCGTTATGAACCGTAACTCCGAGAGACCTCGCTGACTCTGCCACAAGATTGCGCAGGTTTGCGCTGATGGGCTCAGCGAAGGCGACATGCGCTGCGATGCCTTCACCGAAAAACGTATGAATCGCGCGTTGACTGGTGCGATCATAAAATTGCGAGGGCAAGACCACATCCCGCGGCGCGTATTTTTCCTGCAGGCTCCCCACTGCCGCCACAGAAATGATCCAGCGAACGTTCAACGATCGGAGCGCGTAGACGTTGGCGCGGTGATTTATTTCGTGCGGCAGAATCCGATGACCGCGTCCGTGCCTCGGTAAAAAATAGACCTGACGCCCGCTTAATTTTCCTCCAACAAGCACCTCCGATGGCGATCCAAACGGTGTGTCGATCTTGTGTTCAGTGGCGTCTCGCACTTCCTCAATCTGGTACAGACCGCTGCCACCGATGATGCCAATCGCTGGAGGCTCATCTCTAATTGTCGGCATGCCGCGATTTAAGACACGACTTACACGAATTGTCACGAATCTCGTAACGCCTGCTTCAATTCATGTGAGTTTGTGAATGGAGCTGAGGAGATCAGCGACATAGAAGGTAAAGCCGCGACAGGGAGCGGGGAGTGAGCGAGTTTCAAATCCGTGTTCCGTGTCTTGGACGAAGGCGCACTGGGCGTGTATCATTTTGGCCCGCACATGCCAAAATTTTTTATCAAGACTTACGGTTGCCAGATGAACGAGCGCGACTCGGAACAGGTCGCGCATTCGCTGATGGCGCGGGGATACGAGCGGGTCTCAAAAGAATCAGAAGCCGACGTCGTGCTCCTGAATACGTGCAGCGTGCGCGATACGGCTGACCAGAAGGCGCTTGGGAAAATGGGAATGCTGGGGCGACTCGCCAAAGAACGGCCCCATGTTGTGTTCGGATTCCTCGGTTGCATGGCCCAGGCACGCGGTGGCGAACTGCTGAAAGGTTTGCCGCATGTCGATCTTGTCATGGGAACACAGAAATTTCATCGCGTGGCGGATTACGTAGAGGAACTCGTAGCGAAGAAAACCACGCGCGCGGCCGGGATCACCGATCCTGGCTACAGCAGAATGGATGATTTGCGGTTTTCGATCGTGGACGTCGCTGAAGAAACCGGTTCGCAATCGACGATCCGGGAACAGCAACTCACGCCAAGGCAGACGACCGCGTTCGTCTCTATCATGCAGGGATGCAACATGCACTGCACATTCTGCATCGTTCCACAGACGCGCGGCGGGGAGCGGAGCCGTTCCATCGGCGAAATTGTAAGCGAAGTGCGCGACCTCGTGTCGCGCGGCGTCAAAGAGATTACGCTACTCGGACAGATCGTGAATCTTTACGGTCGTCACGAGTTCCCGAAGATCGACAATAGATCTCCATTTGTGCAATTGCTCGAAGCAGTTCACGAGGTGGAAGGCCTCAAGAGATTGCGTTTCACGTCGCCCCACCCTATCGGCTTCCGCGACGACTTAATCGACGCGATCTCGCGTTTGCCGAAACTCGCCGAACATGTTCACCTGCCGTTGCAATCCGGCTCCAACAAAATTCTGAAAACCATGCACCGAGCGTACACGGCAGAAAAATATGTCGATCTCGTCCGGCGAATTCGGCAGGCGCGCGACGGCATTGCGATTACCACTGATATAATCGTCGGATTTCCCGGCGAAACTGAAGGCGATTACAAGCAGACGCGGGAATTGGTCGAGGAAATCGAGTTCGATAACGCTTTCGTGTTTCGTTATTCGCCGCGGCGCGACACGCCAGCGGCGGGGATGAGAGATCAAATCGATGAGCGCACCAGGGAAGAGCGCAACCAGGATTTGCTCCGGCTTGTTAATGCGTCAACGCGACGCGCAGGCGAGAGACTAGTCGGTCAATGTGTGGAAGTTCTCTGCGAAGGGCCGAGCAAAACAAACTCAGCACGTCTGATGGGCCGAACGCGCACCAACAAAATTGTCGTGTTTGAAGGCGACAACGAACTGATCGGAGAACTGGTGGATGTCCAAATCGAGCGAGCCAATGGCTTCAGTTTGTATGGCACGCCGCTTAAAGTAGCGCATGCCTCCGGCTCGACTCCTTTGGATCGCAAGTCGGAGGCATACGCTACTCTGGCAATGTTTTGAGGTTGCGGCGCAATCGCAGGTTGAAAACGTGTGCCGCTTTATCCAAACTCACACGCCATTAGCGAATTTTGACGCATGATCTACGAGCTCTCTTTGCACACTGCAGGAATCATCGTGAGCGCATTTCTCATTCTGATCGGTTTGCTTGGATTACTAAAACCGGATTTTGCCGGTGTTGTTCAGCGCTTTCCGCGCTCTCGCGTCGCAGGAGTTATTTTGCTCACCGTTTGTCTTCTTTGGACATTTTGGCTGCTCGCCACGATTCAGATGGGTGAATTCTCCAGCTTTCGTCGCCCGCTGCTCATTGTGTTGCCAATTGGTTACGTGCTCGTCCTGCGGTTTGTCGATGAGTTTCTGGCGGTACGCGCCCTTGGAATTCTTTGTCTGCTTGCGGCGGAACCGCTACTGGATGCTGCCTTTCTGCGTTACGAAACGAGTCGGCTGCTAATAACGGTCTTTGCTTATCTGCTGATCGTTGCCGGCCTATTCTGGGTCGCAATCCCGTACGTCCTTCGCGATCAAATCAACTGGAGTGCACGGAGCGTTTTTCGCTGGCGCTGTTTGCATGCTTTGGCCCTGATCTATGGCGGTGTGATTCTCACCTTCACATTCAGGCAATATTAGATTTGCAGTGGAGTCGATAATTGAGGTCGGCGCTCGTAGAGCGCCGCTACAGTAGAGGAATGAACCGCGTTCTGGTCATCCGCGGCGGCGCGATCGGCGATTTCATTCTCACTTTGCCAGCCCTTAAGGCGCTGCGCGACGCCTGTCCAAATGCGCATATCGAGATCCTTGGTTACAGGCACATTGCGGCACTTGCTGAAAACCGATTTTATGCGCAAGCAGTACGCTCGATCGAATACGGACCGCTCTCGAGCTTCTTCGCCAAGAATTCGGAATTGCCAGCGGAGTTGGCAAATTATTTCGCGAGCTTCGATTTGATCATCAGTTATCTGTTTGATCCGGACAGGATCTTTGAAAACAACCTGCATCGCTGCGGCGTTGAAAATCTACTTTGCGGGCCCGCCAAGATCGTGGAAACCGCTGTGCACGCCGCGCGCCAGCTTGCGCTCCCGATCGAACAGCTGGGAATCGGAGTCGGCGATCTTACTGAAAAGGTTTTCCCTTCAATAGACGATCGACAATTCGCCAAGGAATTTCTCCAGTTCTTACAGCAGCCGATTCTCGCAATTCATCCGGGAAGCGGCAGCACAGAAAAGAACTGGCCGCTGGAAAATTGGATCGCGCTGTTTTCAAGAAACGGCGGTGTTCCACTCACCGAAGACAAATTTGGACAGGTGGGAAACGCTTTCTCCTTGGTCGTCATTTCAGGCGAGGCAGACAAAACCGAAGCGGATGCGTTGGAGCGCGAGTGGAAAAATAGAGAGGTCCGTTTCGCAAAGAATTTACCGCTGCCTCATCTGGCCGCGGTGCTTGAGCGCTCGATCTTCATTGGACACGACAGCGGAATCTCGCACCTAGCCGCAGCCGCGGGAGCAACTTGCGTTTTGATGTTTGGCCCGACCGATCCCGATGTCTGGGCGCCCAGAAATAAGAATGTACAAATTCTCCGCGCGCAAAGCGGGAAGCTCAGAGATCTGGGAATCGAACCCGTCAAAATTGCTGTAGAGGCAGCCGTGTCGGCTGCGACGATTTAGGCTGTTCAGGCGACACGCCTGCCGCTACAGCGAACGAAGATTCCTGGGAGATCACGTTCCGCCTCTACTCTTCGTAGCCGTCTGGAAATTTCAGGTGCCACTTCCAGGCGCTCTCGACGATAGCATCGAGCGATTGGAACTGCGGTTGCCAGCCGAGCTCGTTCTTGATTTTTTCAGACGAAGCGATTAGCCGCGGCGGGTCGCCAGGTCTGCGTGGCTTTTCAATGGTCTCGATCTTTCGCCCGGTGATTTTGCGGCAGGCCGCGATTACCTCTCTAACACTGGAGCCGCCTCCCGTGCCGAGATTGTAGAATCCGCTGGAGGCCGCGCCGAGAGCCAGGATGTGCGCGCGGGCAAGGTCGACGATGTGAATGTAGTCGCGAATACATGTTCCGTCGGGCGTTTCATAATCGGTTCCGTAAATTTCGACGTTCGGGCTATTACCAAGCGCGACCTTCAACACATTCGGAATCAAGTGTGTTTCGGGCCGATGATCTTCACCGAGGTTCTCCGTGGCGCCGGCCGCGTTGAAATAACGCAATGAAACAAACTTCAATGCATGGATCTCGTCGTACCAGCGGAGGATTTTTTCAAAAGCCAGTTTCGATTCGCCGTATGGGCTGACCGGACGCGGATTCGCAGTTTCGTCGATCGGCACCCGCTCCGGCGGTCCAAAAATCGCGCAGGTCGATGAAAAAATGATCCGTTGAACACCCGTTGCCACCACGGCATCCAGCAAATTCAAGCCATTGGCAATATTGTTGCGAAAATATTTCGAGGGATCGCGCATTGACTCGGGGACGAGTGCGTATGCGGCGAAATGCATTACGGCATCGGGGCGCGTGCTGGAAAGCGCAGCCTGAATTTGCAGGCGGTCGGCCAAGTCGCCCCGAATGAAGTTCGCCCGGGGATCGACTGCGCGTCGATGGCCCTCAGTCAGGTTATCGAAGATGGCAATCTCGTGGCCTTCATTCAGCAAAAGTTCGGAGCAAACGCTCCCGATGTAGCCCGCCCCCCCGGTAAGAAAAATTCTCATGGGCGGGGAAAATGCTGCGGGACTCGCGTTAAATCAAAGCGAAGTATGGGCCGGAGAGGTTTCCGCGATGGTTTTGCCCTTCTTTTTCTGAATGGCTGCGACCATCTGCCGCGCGCAATGGTGTTTGCAGCGCGGGGCAAGCACTTTCAAACTTTGTTCGTCCGAGCCCCATTGCAAAATGTCAATGTCCACGTGGCGGACGCCCCAGCGTTTCACCTCGAGCCGGCTCGGCTTGTAAAGGTCAATCGTATCCGTGCCGAGCAACGCACCCCCGTAATCGTCGATCACATATTCTTCGCTGCTATCGACAAGTCGGAACCGGGTTCCGAGGGGATAGCGCGACCAATCAGAGGCGGCACTCAACACGTGCCGGCCGGAGAGATATTGACCGAGCGCGTTGTGATGGCCGCTTCCCCCCTCAAGCTCGGTATAGGCTGTAGTGCGCACCTTTGGTATGCGACGCCCACTTGTGACAGTCGGTTTCGGCTGCGTGGCACAGCCCACGATCAAGCAAGCTGCCGCTCCTGCGAGCGTAAGGTTAAGGCATCTACGCATCTGCAATCGCGCCCTCAATAGCAGCCCGAGAAACGGAGGGCAAGGAATAATTTACAAAAATTCCCTAGGGCTGCTGGATCTGGGACTCTTTGGGGAGTGTGATTCTCCCAGCCGAGACCAATCTAGGCCGGCTACGGCGCTAGCGCGTGGCCCGCCTGCGAGAGCTCGCTCGTGCAATGGGGACAACGAGTCGCCTTGATCGGAATCGTCATTGCACAAGCCGGGCACTCCTTCGAAACCGGGGCTGCGGTTGGCGTCGGACGCTTCATCCTGTTCACCCCTTTGACGATGATGAAGATCGCAAAGGCCACGATAAGGAAGTTTATCAGCAGCGTGATGAAGTTGCCGTAGTTCCAAGTGATAGCACCCGCCTTTGCTGCCTCAGCCGAAGTCGCAAATGTTGCGCCGCCTGGCGCACCTTTGAGCACGAGGAATTGGTTGGAAAAATCAAGACCCCCGCTGAGTAATCCAATAGGCGGCATGATCATGTCTTTGACCAATGAACCGATTACCGAGCCGAAGGCGGCGCCAATTATCACGCCGACCGCGAGATCAATCGCGTTCCCCTTGACAGCAAACTCCTTAAACTCTTTCCACATAAGATCCGCTTATCAGTGCACCACTATATTGACAAGCTTTTTGGGTACGACCACGACTTTGCCAATATTTTTGCCGCTAACGAGTTTTTGAATTTTGGGGTTCGCGATGGCGGCGGTTTTCATTTCCTCTTCGGTCGCCACGATCGACATCTTGATTCGATCGCGCAGTTTCCCGTTTATTTGAATTACAATTTCAACCTCTTGCTCGACGAGCAGCCGCTCGTCATAACTTGGCCAGGGCTGTTCCGTGATGTCACCGCGCGCATCGGTGAATTTTGTATTCAGTCTCTCCCATAATTCGGAGGCAATGTGAGGGGCGAACGGATTCAGCAAAATCAGGAAGCTGCGCATTGCTGACAATGGAATTACTTCGACGTTCGTAAACGCGTTCACGAAAATCATCATTTGTGAAATTGCGGTGTTGAACGAGAACGATTCGATATCCTCAGTCACTTTCTTGATCGTGGCATGGAGCAGCTTCTGCTGCGCCTTGTCCGAGTCGGTGTTTTTGACCTTGGCTGATAATTCCCACTCGCCTTTCTGGTTCTCAGTCATCAGCAGGCGCCAGACGCGCGCAAGAAAACGCCCTACGCCCTCGACGCCACGCATGCTCCAGGGTTTCATCTGCTCGAGCGGTCCCATAAACATCTCGTAGCAGCGAAATGCGTCTGCGCCGTGCTGGTCGATGACGTCGTCGGGGTTCACGATGTTGCCGCGTGATTTCGACATTTTTTGGTTATCTTCGCCGAGGATAATTCCCTGATTAACGAGGCGCTGGAATGGCTCCGGCTTTGAGACGTAGCCAAGGTCAAACAGGACTTTCTGCCAGAACCGCGCGTAAAGCAGATGCAGCACCGCGTGCTCGGTGCCGCCGACATACAGATCCACGCCACCCGGCTTATCACCACCCATCCAATAACGTTCCGCTTCTTTACCGACGAATCGGTGATCATTGTGCGGGTCGCAAAATCGCAGGTAATACCAGCACGAGCCTGCCCACTGCGGCATCGTGTTTGTCTCGCGCACGATCTTCTCAGAATAGCGAACCAATTCTTTCGCTCTGGCCAGGGGAGGTTCGCCCGTGCCGATCGGCTTGTAATCTTCCAATGCCGGCGGCATGACAGGCAGTTCGCTTTCGCCTAACGAACGGTGATGGTGACCTTCCCAGATTATAGGAAATGGCTCACCCCAATAACGCTGCCGTGAAAAAAGCCAGTCGTGGAGTTTGTAATTGATCGCGCGTTTGCCCTGGCCGCATTCCTCCAGCCATGCAGTAATTTTTTTCTTTGCTACTGCACTCCTCAGGCCATTGATGATTGGCGAATTGACCGCGATGCCTTCGCCGGTGAATCCAATTGCCGGTTCATCTCCTGTTGGCTGAACAACAACAACTATCGGCAGATCGAATTTTTTCGCGAATTCAAGGTCGCGCTCGTCGTGTGCGGGCACGCCACCTATTGCGCCCGTCCCATAACCGACCAGCACATAGTCAGCGATCAAGATTGGAATCTTTTCGCTGTTTGCTGGATTAATTGCGTACGCCCCGGTGAATACGCCCGTTTTGTCTTTCGACAGATCGGCACGTTCGAGATCGCTTTTGCGCGCGGTGCGTTCGCGATAGTCGCGCACCGCCGGCCATTGCTCCTCGGTAACAATCAGATCGACAAGAGAATGTTCGGGCGCGAGCACCAGGAAAGTCCCACCGTAAAGCGTGTCAGGACGCGTGGTAAAAACGCGAATCTTTTGATCGCTTTTGTCGGTCCTGAAATCGATTTCCGCGCCTTCGCTGCGGCCAATCCAATTGCGCTGAAGCAATTTGATTCCTTCGGGCCAATCAAGTTCGTCGAGCTCATCAAGCAATCGCTCCGCATACGCCGTGATGCGCAACATCCACTGACGCATCGGCCGCCGAAAAACCGGGAACCCGCCAACTTCACTTTTTGCGTCCACGACTTCCTCGTTGGCCAAAACCGTGCCCAACTCTGGACACCAGTTGACCGGGACTTCAGCAACATACGCGAGCCGTACGCTGTCCGGGTCAGTACCGCGGTAAGTCGAAATGGGCTCGGCTCGCTTCGTTTCCGGGTTGAACCAGGAGTTGTAGATCTGTAGAAAAATCCACTGGGTCCATTTGTAATAGCGCGGATCGGTCGTGTTGATTTCTCGTTGCCAATCATAGGAAAAACCGATTCGCTTTAGTTGGCTTGTGAATTTCGCGACGTTCTCGCGCGTGGTGACGGCAGGATGCTGACCGCTTTTTACTGCATATTGCTCGGCGGGCAAACCGAACGCGTCCCAGCCCATCGGATGCAACACGTTGAAGCCGAGCATCCGTTTGTAGCGGGCAATGATGTCCGTGGCCGTGTAACCTTCGGGATGTCCAACGTGCAACCCCGCCCCGCTCGGGTACGGAAACATATCGAGGACGTAAAATTTGGGTTTCGCCGAATCGAAACCTTTTTCACCAGGATTGGACGCGTGAAAAAGCTGCCGCTTCTCCCAAATCGCTTGCCATTTCGGTTCGATCTCGTCGAATGGATATGGTTTACGCCGCTCGCTGCTCATCGCATTTCAATCAGGAACCCAAGAAGCCAGGAAAACAAACTAAAACTTACTCCCGGATTCCTGGTTTCCAGATTCATTTGAATTGTGATCGAGCTTTTGTTCGCAACGCGCAATGCGCATAAGACCGCAGAAATCCGAGCGACTCTCGGAGACCAATTCCAAGTGAACGATTTGGCTGAGCATCCTGAGATTCCACACATTGCGGAGACGGGAAGAACTTTTGAAGATAACGCGATTCTCAAAGCTGTGACAGTTTCCAAGCACATACCCTGCTTTGTCGTTGCAGACGATTCCGGGCTGGAGGTCGATGCTCTCGGTGGCGCACCGGGGATTTACTCCGCCCGTTACGCGGGACCGGACGCGACTGACAACGAAAAAATTGAGAAGTTATTGAAGCAACTTGGCCGAGTTGCCGCTCTGAAGGACCCAGGTCGCGCTCGATTCCGTTGCGTGCTGGCGCTGGCGCGCAAAGGCGAGATTCTCGGAATGTTTGAAGGGGTTGTTGAGGGACGAATCGCTGATCGACCGCGCGGGTCACACGGATTTGGATATGATCCGATTTTTATTCCAAACGGTTTCCAACGAACCTTTGGTGAGCTTGAACCTGCGGAAAAAAACCAATTGAGCCACAGGGCTCGCGCCTTGGAGAAATTAGGCGCATTCTTAATAGTCCTCCCCGATCAGCAAAAAATCGATCGGGATATTCAATCGTAGGGGACTAACGGCTCCTGCAGCCTAGGGTTTGGGCGGTGGTGGTGGTGGTGGTGCGGCACCTGCCGGCGGCGCAGCACCTGCAGGCGCAACGCCAGAAGCTGCTCTAATCTGATAACCGACCTTTGTGATTCCGACCGAGCGAACCTTGTCGAGCAGTCCGATGACATCACCGTAGATGGCCATCGGCGTTGCGCTGATCGAGATTTCGACGTCCCGATTTGCGTTGTGAAGCTGGAATAGGCGCGGCAGAACTTGGTCGTCTGCTACGTACTGGTTATCGAAGAACACGGCGTTTCCCTCCAGCACTTTTATGGAAACAAAATCTTTCACCCCGCTTGGCGGAGGCCCTACCGCAGCCGGCAGATTCACGCGAATGCCTTTCATGTGAGTCTGGCTCAGGCTCACCATCATAAAGCTGGCAAGCAGAAAGAACATGATGTCGATCAACGGGATGATCTCGATACGCGCTCGTTTGTGCGGAACTGGCGAAGCTAGTCTCATATTACGGAATTTAGTACGACGCGCCGGTCATGGTGAAAGTGATGGGAATGTTAACCTTGGAAACTGTTCCAGGTCTAAATCGCCACTGTCGAAACGCGCTGGTGGCGGCGTTATCCAGGATAGGACTCCCGGTGCTTGACGAAACGCTACAACTACCGACGTTGCCGCTACCTGAGTCCACTGTGCAGACGATCACTCCACTTCCGGTGACGTGCCGCGAGCGCGCTTCGTAGGGATACTGGGGACGCGGCGCATACACGGCGAGCGCTTTTGCTTTAGACATCGACATCGGTCCAGGGGCTTTGATCGGCGTAAATTTTTGTTGTGCGTTCTGTGGCTGCCGCGGTGGCGGTGTTCTCTCTTCGACAAACTCCGGTTGAATGTCTGGTGGAGGAGGAGGTTCTGGGATCGGAATGTCTTCTGGCGGCGGAGTTGACTCAGGTGGCGCCAAGACCGCTTCGACGACAGTCGGCGGCTGTGGAGGAAGCTCTACCGCAGGCGCCTCATGTCTTTGAGAGACTGCAACCGCTGTGAGGTGGATCGCCAAGGCCGCGCCAAGGGCAGTCCAGAAATACCATCGAGGCGGTGGCCGGTAAAATAGCGGTTTTACTTCCGTTGTTGCCATGCGCGATCAGTGGGGCGGTCCCGGAACTCCTTTGAGCGATTCACTCCTAATTTCAAACGAGATCTTATAAAAACCAACTGAGCGGATTATATCAAGCGCGTGGGTAACGTTCAGATGAACCGAGTCCCGATCGCCCCGAACGAACACCTTCGCTTCAGGGGCTGAATCGTGCACCTTGCGCAGGCGACTTATGAGTTCTTCGTCTTTCACTTCGTCCTTATCGAAGAAGTAATGGCCGTCCTTATCAACAGAAACGCTAATGTACTCGCGCTTTGTCTGCGTCTGGCCTGAAACACCTGAAGGGAGATTAACCTTAATCCCCTTCATATGCACCTGGCTCAAGCTCACCATCATGAAGCTGGCGAGCAAAAAGAACATGATGTCGATCAATGGGATGATCTCAATCCGCGCTTTTTTGTGAGGAATGGGTGAGTGTACAGTCATTAAATACCTTAAAACATCTTTAAATCGACGAGCCTTTCCCAGCAGATGGGGCTTGCGCTGCGAAATCCAGTTCGCGCGCCGCGGTTTGTGATCCTAACATCACTTCCAGGTTTGTGGCCGCCGTCTGCAATTCGAACTCCAAGTTAGACACCCGGGAAGTGAAAAAGTTAAACGGAATCAGTGCGAAGATGGCAATACCGAGACCGCAGGCTGTGGCAATGAGCGCCTCGGCGATACCGCCGGTGACGGCTTGCACCGCCAGCTCTTCGTTGCCGAGAAAGCTGAATGACTTAATAAGACCTGTAATCGTGCCCAACAGACCGAGCAACGGCGCCAAAGTTACGAGCGTGTCCATGACGACAAGGAATCGACCGGCGCGTTTGATCTCGATGCCCGCAGCGACCTGTAGTGCGCCCTGCAACGAGGCGTGTTGGTGATTGAGACCATTCCACATCATGCGCAAAACCGGATCGCGCGATCCGCGGGAAAGCCTCGAGGCCTCCGCCACATCGCCGTTCTCAATCGCGGTAAACACTTTCTCGATTCGTTTGGGATCACGACGAAACCAGCGGCCGGTCCACCAAAAAATTCGCTCGATCACCACAGTGAGCCCGATGATCGATACAATCAAAATCGGCCACATGATTGGACCGCCCTTATGGAACTTGTCGATCAACCAGTTACTGCCTAAGAGGCCGGGTTCAGCAGCGGGCGAAGCAGCTGGTGCGGCACTCGCTGCGGCGGCCGTCGCAGCGGGACTCTCGGCGCCAGCTTGTGCGGGACTTAATGTAGCGGTAACCGGCGCGCCGGGTGCCGCAGGTTGTCCTGCAGCTCCGGGTTGTCCAGGCGCTGCTGGCTGCTGCGCTGCAGGTTGCCCTGGCGGCACGTTTGTAGCAGGCGCCTGCGCCGCCGCGGCCGGATTTGCCGGCGCTTGGGCAGCCGGATTCGTTCCTGCTGCAGGAGGAGCTTGTCTTGGCGGCGGAGATTGCGCGAGCGAAATCAGTGCAAACGCGAGTAAGGATAGGCAGGTGGCAAGTAGTGTTTTCATAATTGAAGCAGGGTTTGATCTGACCAGTATCGTTTTCGAGACAGGTTTTCTTTTATTGCAGACGACTTGGTTGCGAGTCGAGCAAAACTTTTCATTTTTTTCCGGCGGTGCTCCCTTTCGAAAGGTCGCATATTTGATTCGAAATATCTCAACTCGTGGGACGTAAGCAAGTCTTTCAAATTGTCATTTCCGAGCTTTCTTCAGCGCTGCGACCCGCGACGCGGTGCGCGATCACGACGCTGTTCCGCAGGCGCGGCCAATTGTCGATTGCTGTCTCCAATTGATCGCCGGCATGAATCGGCCCGACACCGGAGGGCGTTCCAGTTAAAATCACATCGCCGGGCAAAAGTGTGAGCGACTGGCTCGCGAATGAAATAATTTGCGCAACCGAATAGATCATTCGGCTCGTGCGCGTGCTCTGCCGGATCTTACCATTCTGCCATAGCTTCAGCGAAACATCGGCAACGTCCGCGTCGGCATAAACAAACGGCCCGATCGGCGTATAAGTGTCCAAGGATTTGCAGCGGCCAAATTGCTTCTCGCTTTTTTGTAAATCCCGGTCGCTGATATCGAGACCGATTGTGTACCCGAAAACAAAATCGAGCGCCCGTTCCACAGCCAGATTTTTCGCGGTCTTACCAACCACCACGGCCAACTCCGCTTCGAAATCAGTTTGATGTTCGGGAAACGCAATTTCGATCGCGCCATTGTGCGGCAAAAGCGAGCTCGGAGCCTTAAACCAGATCAGCGGTGTGCCGAGCGGGGTGCGCTTCATCTCCGCGATGTGATCGGCATAATTCAACCCGACGGCGATTAGTTTCGAGGGAGCAACGGGAAGGTCGATCTGTAAACTCGTGAACGGCAATACCTCGCCGGTGGTTTGAATCTCGAGCCAATACGGTTTGGCCAGTACGTACACGTCGTCACCGCGCACTTCGCCGTAGAAAAAATGATCGCCTGATCTGAATCCGCCAAATGTTCTCATAAACGTGTTGTAGCGGCGGCTGTGTCAGCCGCCGAACCTTTAACGACGGCGCTTGGCACAAGCGTCGCTACAATTATTTTGGTAGCACGCCGACAAAATCGCGCACAGGTTTTCGCTCCGGAACAGAAAATACGCTGCCGTTCTCCCGCGCAAACCAGAATGCGCTCGAGGAACCGCCGTCGAGGTTTAGTGCGCGTTGAATTTTTAAATCTGCGGCAATTGGTGTTGTGGCGAGGATGTTCGCCAAGTCCGCGAGCGAAACTTCCGAGCAAAAGCCGAGCAACGCGCGCTCGTTCGTTGCTGTCGCGGCAAAAGTTCGCCGCGCGTGTTGCGAATGGTTCAAGCCACCAACGCGCTGCGAGCGATCAACCAGGAACGGCCCGCACTGAATTGCAGCCTCAATTTTCTGACGCTGCGAAAACTCACGGGCGCGGACGATTCGCACGCCGCGCGGCGACGCAAATAGCACGCCGGTAATAAGCCGCGCAGATTTTAAAGGCGTAAGCATTTGGCTATTTACAATTCGCAAGCCGATGGGCTTGAACTGTTCGTCGAAATAGCCACCATTTACTCCGCACACGTATTTTTCGCGTTTCATCATGCTGGCGAGTCTTTCGCCCTCAGGATTATCGATGATTCGCAACGCGCACGATTTGGCAGAGAAAATTGCGAGCTCGAAGGTGACGTGACTACCATCAGCAGCATTTTCCAAAAGAACATGCCGATGCACTACGCCAGCGCTTCCCGCTTCTGACTCTGCCGAAGCAATTGTCCATTCAGCGTGCGCCGTCGCCGCAGCACCGAGGAAGAGAAGCGCCCAGCTAAAACGCATCGTCACATGACGCACAGGTGTCTGATAGGGCTTACGAGACGGCTAGACTGCTCCCGGCTAGGTTTTGCCGGCGTATTTACTCAGCAACGCTTGAAAACCGGGATCGTTTCGTAACGGGTCCCAAATTGGATTTACTTTCAGACCCGGCACGGTGACAGCGCTCGGTCGGCTCAACAATTCGTCCAGGATTTCAATAACGCGACCGTTGTCGCCAAGAATGGCGTGAACTTCGGCCGCCCCAGCCGCAATTTCCGGGCCGCCAAGGGCGTCTTTGCTCTCCGGAAGCAATTCGGTGGCGCGCCGCGCTTCAGCTAACGCGGCATCTTTTTCTCCGAGATGGGCGAGAACCTTCGCGAGCTGAATATGCATGTCCGGCGCATCGGGACTTTCTTTCAGTTGCGCTTCGAGGAGGTCTTTTGCTTTCAGGAAGGCGGCTCGCGCGCCGGCTTCGTCCTGAAGCGCCTTTCGCGCAAAGCCGATGATATAATATTTGCCATACAAGGCTGCGGGGTGAATCGGTGCGAGGAGATCGTCCGGCAGGCTTTCCGCTTCGCGCAATCCTTCCTGGTATTTTCGTTCCAAAACAAAAACGTCCGCGCGCGAGCCGGCGATCCTAAGTTTGTCCTTGTCGTTCATCGGCATCGATTTCACCGTCTGAAATGCTTTCTCCGAAACGCTCAGATCGCCTTTCTCGGCGATGGCCAGCTTGGACTTGTACTCCCAAAGTCCCACGTCTGTTGGGTTAATTTGGAGGCCGCGGTCGATCGTTTTGTTGGCCGCATCGAAGTTCCGCAGTACCTGGTAATTTTCAGCGAGATTTTGCAGCGGCCAGCTGTCTTTCGGATTCAAACTGGCGGACTTTTCAAGGTTCGCAGTCGATTCGGCCCATTTGCCTTGGCGGCGCTGGATCGCGCCGAGAGCGAGATAAACTTCCGATTCGTTAGGCAATCCGCGCCGCGCGATTTCGAATTCTTTCTGCGCCGCATCGTAATTGTTGTCGCCGTAATAATAAGAAAACCCCATGGCTAAATGCGCCTCTGGCAGGTCAGGCTGTAATTGCAGGGCCTGCTCGGCCAGAACTCGGGCTTTTTGGCGTCGTTCCCGAGTGGGATTGAAGATGTGAAGGATCCAACTTTCCAACTGCGAGTAGCGCGCAAGAGCAAGCGCAAATTTCGGGTCCAACTCAATCGCCCGCGCGTAAAGCTGCTCGCTCTGTTTCAGCTTTCCGAGATCCTCAACTGCGCAGGAAAGGTTATGCGCCTGCACGAATGCGAGATACGCCTCCCCATTCTCTGTAGGCTTGCGTTCCTTTTGGGCTTTTTCAGCGGGGGACAATTTTGCCTGGAGTTCACCCGCGATTTTTTGGGCGAGATCAGTTTGAATCGCGAACACGTCGGTCAGCTCGCGATCATAGTCTTCGGCCCAAAGGTGCTCATCGGTCTCGGTGCAAATCAACTGCACATTCACGCGCACCCGATTCCCGACGCGACGAACACTGCCTTCGAGAATGGCACCGACACCCAGCGCCTTCCCGATTTCACGAACATTGGAAGCCTTTCCTCGATACGGCATCACCGAGGTGCGCGAAATCACTTTGAGGTCGCCGATCTTGGACAGATTCGTGAGCACATCGTCCTGAATGCCGTCTGCGAAGTAGGCGTTTTCTTTGTCGTCGCTCAGATTTTCAAACGGCAAGACAGCGATCGACTTGTCGATCTTGTGCGCGGAAGAAATACGGGGGAGGAGGAAAAATCCCGCAATTGCCGAGACGATCACACCGGTTGCGACGAGCATAATCACGTTGCGACGACGATGTGTTCGAGGCACAGCCACGTCGGGCGTGGCTCGGATACCTTGCGGTGTGACATCAAAGGCCCAGGCGAGAATCAAGGCGATTGGAAAACCGACCAGCAACAGCACAATCACCAGACGCAGCGCCCAGTTTGGCAGTTCCCATGCCGGAAACGCGGCTGAACCCAGTTGTATAATGCCGCCCGCAGCTATGACGTAGGCTACCGCCACCCGGTAGACCTTTCGCCGTTTTACTTCTTCGAAGAAGCCGCTCATAGCAACAGATCTGGATTCGCTCGGATTATAGTTCAACGGCGAAAATATAGACATGAAATTGACACGCGGCGTTCACTTTGTGCCGGTGATCGCTCTCTCTCCAATTCTTCTCGTGACCCGATTGTCAGCAGAATTGCTGTCGGAAGCGAAAACGAGAAGTCGCCGTTAAGCTTTTGTAACGTACCTATCGATCAATGCCTGAAAACGGGGATCGCCTCGCACCGGATCCCACATCGGATCAAGTGCGAGGAAGGGAACTGTGACTCCATTGGGAGTACTCAGCGAACGGTCAATGAGCTCAAGCGCCTGATCGGTTTCGCCTGTCCAGGCGTAGATTTGAGCGAGCGCAACAGTCATCTTTGGCCCATCAAGGGCATCCTGAGATTCGGGTAGAAGTTCGACGGCGCGTCTGCCTTCGGCGATAGCCCCGTCCTTCTCGCCAAGCCCCGCCAGAATCATGCCGAGGATTACGTGCCGCGACGCATCACTCGGACCTTCCTGCAAAGCCTTTTCTGCAACGGGTCGAGCGCGTTTGAAGGCAGCGAGCGCCTTCTCTTTATCCTTCGAAAAGGTATGAATCGCGCCCTCAAAAAATTCTCTCGGCTTATCATCGTGAAAGACATCTTGAGGCGATTGCTTTAGAAGTGCGAGAGCGTCCGGGAATTTTCGTTGCAACAGCAAAAGCTGCATCCGTGCGAATGTGACGAGACCGTCTGGATCGACACCTGTCGGAACTTGAGTTAGTTCCTGCTCCATCACGCTGAGATCTCCCTTCCAATCAACCGCAAGCCTCGCCTTCTCCGCGCGCGCACCAAATGATTTGGGCGCAGCTTCGATCGCACGGTCTAAAATTTTGTCTGCAGCTTCAAAATTTTTGGTGGCGTAGTAATTGTCGGCAAGATTTTGGAGAATCCAGGCATCTTTCGGACTGACGGACGCCGCTCTCTCCATATTCGCAGTGGACTCTTTCCATTTGCCTTGGCGCCGCTCGATCGCACCAATGGCCATATAAACTTCCGCCGAGTTTGGTAAACTCAGTTTCGCAATAGCGAATTCGTGGAGCGCTGCCTGATAATCACGCTCGCAGTAATAATGATAAAATCCGAGTGCAAGATGCCCTTCGGGCAAATCCGGCTGCAAACGAATCGCTGTTTCCGCCGCGGCACGCGCTTTTTCCCTTCGCGCGGGTGTTGGATCGAAATCGTGGTAAGCCCAATCGTGGACCCGTGCCAGTCCGGCAAACGCTCCCGCGAACTTCGGATCCAGTGCGGTTGCGCGCTCGAAAAGCTGCTCTGCCTTTTCCGTGTTGGCGCGAAGCGTGCCATCCGGGCGATAGAACAATTCGTGGGCTTCCACAAATGCCAGATAGGCTTCGCCATTTTCGGTGGGTCTGCGCTCAATCTGTGCTTTCTCGCTTGGCGACAATTTTGCTCGCAATTCATTGGCAATTTTTTGAGCGAGATCAGTTTGAATCGCGAATACATCAGTCAAATCCCGATCATAGTCTTCCGCCCACAGGTGTTCGTCGGTGTCAGCATTAATTAACTGCACATTCACGCGAACCCGATTTCCAATACGGCGAACACTGCCTTCGAGAATGGTGGCCACGCCCAAAGTCTTTCCGATCTCACGAACGCTCGACGTTTTCCCTCGATAAGGCATGACCGAGGTGCGGGAGATCACCTTGAGATCGCCTATCTTCGACAAGTGGGTAAGGACGTCATCCTGAATGCCGTCCGCGAAGTAACTGTTTTCCTTGTCGTCGCTCAGATTTTCAAAAGGCAGCACGGCGATCGACTTATCGATCTTGTGCGCAGAGACGCGCGGTAGGAGAAAGAAGCCTGCAGCGGCAGAAATGATCACGCCGGCTGCGACCAGCGTGATGACATTCCGCCGCAGATGCGAGCCGGATGCGCCCGTTGTTGGCGCCGCTTTGATTCCCTGCGCCGTTAAATCGAACGCCCATGCCAGAATGAGCGCGATCGGAAATCCGATGAGCAATAGTACAATTACCAAACGTAGTGCCCAGTTCGGCAATTCCCAAGCTGGAAAGGCTGCCGAAGCAAGCTGGATAATCGCGCCCCCCGCGATGAGATAAGCCGCCGCCACCCGATAAACGTTTCGCCGTTTCACCTCCTCGAAGAAACCGCTCATAAAAAGAGATTGGGTTTGCACGGGATGATACTGAAGAAGCATAGATTAGACAAAAGAGGGGCCTTCGGCGTTCACTTCACGCCTGTAGCGAAAACCGTTTGGAAATGCGGGCTCTGCTTTTCTCGAGAAACAACGCTGACCTCGATCTCTCGGAAACCGCTTTTTTCCAAGAGCTGGTGCAACTTGACTTCGCTAAACCCAAGCCAGTGGTCTGCATAAAGTTCGCGAGCTTTTTCGAACCGATGACTCAACAGATCGAGAATGACCAAACGGCCCCCACGCTTCAAAATTCGATGAGCCGCATCAATAGCGCGCTCGGGGTGAATCGCGTGATGCAGCGCCTGGCTCAAAATCGCAAGATTGATGCTGTTTTTTGCAATCGGGGGATCTTGAATATCGCCGAGCCGGTACTCGAGATTATTAAATCCATGCTTCTTCGCCAGCTCTGAGCCGAACTCGACCATTTTGGGCGAATTGTCCACGGCGATGACCTTGCGCGCTTTTTTTGCCAGTAACTGAGACAGTGTTCCCTCACCTGCCCCGAGGTCTGCCACAGTCATCGGCGGGAGCAAGGTGATCAGCGTATGCGCCAGCGCCTTCCATGACCGGCCCGGCACGTAACCTCGGCCAAATTTCCCGGCGAGTTCGTCAAAGTATTTCCTCGCTTTGTCTTGACGCTTGTGGAGAACAAGCTTGAGACTCGTGCGATCCCGCGAGGTTTCAGGTAATTCTCGCGCAAGCAGCCGGGTGATTTCCGCCACGCGTTCCCGCTGTGCGCTTTGTCCGTTGTGCTTCGCGCCGTAATAGACATTCTTCCCCACGCGTCGATCAGCCACAAGATCCGCGCGTTTGAGCTGAGCAAGATGACTGGAAATGCGCGATTGGCCCATACCCAAAATTTGCTGTAGCTCCGCAACGGAAAGCTCTTCCTGCTCGAGCAGAAGCACGAGACGCAGTCGCGTAGGGTCTGCCAACAAACGCAACAAATTAATGGTTGACGCCATGATGCGAGCCAACGATATATCGACGCATCATGATTGGTCAATATGTCGCTGACGCGATAGTTAAATCGTTAAAAGAGTTACATTGTTACAAGCTCCGTCATGATCTCGCGTCTGCTGCATCTCATTTAACGTTGTAACTCTTGTAACCAGTCACTCTCACAACATGTCTCGCCGTTACATTTTTTCCTCCGAGTCCGTCACCGAAGGTCACCCAGATAAAGTTTGCGACACCATCAGTGATTCCATTCTCGATGCCTGCCTCGAGCAGGATCCATTGAGTCGCGTGGCGTGCGAGACGCTTGCCAAGGGAAACCTCGTCGTGCTGGCCGGCGAAATTACCAGCAATGCGAACGTTGACTTTGAGGAGCGGGTTCGCACCGCTATCCGCGACATTGGTTACGTAAACGGCGATTGTGCCTTTCACGCCGACACCTGCAGAGTGCTTTGGGAGATGAGCGAGCAATCGCGCGACATTAAACAAGGTGTCGATGAGGCGCCGGCGGATGGAAAAGCTACTGCCGAGCAAGGCGCTGGCGATCAAGGGTTGATGTTTGGCTTTGCGTGCAACGAAACGCCGGAACTGATGCCGGCGCCGATCTCGTTCGCTCATAAACTCGGACGCGAGCTAACGCGCTTGCGAAAGTCTGGCGAAATTCCCTGGCTGCGTCCCGACGGTAAAACGCAGGTCTCGATCGAATACGACGGCTATAAGCCGGTTCGAGCCACAACGCTCGTCGTTTCTTCGCAACACAGCGAAGACGTAAAACAAAAAGAAGTGCGCGAGACGTTAATCGAACTTCTCATTAAGAGAGTCATCCCCGCCGAATGGCTGGATGCGAAGACAACGTATCTAATCAATCCAACGGGCCGGTTCGTGATCGGCGGCCCTGAGGGCGACGCAGGCATCACGGGCCGCAAAATCATCTGCGATACCTACGGCGGAATGGGACGGCACGGCGGCGGCGCGTTCTCTGGAAAAGATCCAACCAAAGTCGACCGCAGCGCGGCTTACATGGGCCGCTGGATAGCGAAGAATGTCGTGGCCTCCGGTTTGGCGGATCGATGTGAAGTTCAGTTCGCCTACGCCATCGGTCATCCCGAGCCCGTTAGCGTCAGCGTAGATACTTTCTGTACCGGCAAAGTCGACGAAGAAAAACTTGAGCGGGCGATCTGGGAAGTTTTCAACTTCAAACCGGCGGAAATCATCAAGCAACTCAATCTGCTTCGTCCTATCTATCGCAAAACAACCAACTACGGTCACTTCGGACGTATCGATGATCTGGATGCGATAACTTGGGAACGCACCGATAAGGCGGACGCACTGCGAAAAGTGGCTCGATAGGTTTCAGGGTTCAGAATTCGGGTTTCAGAAAGAATTATGGCATTCCAATCATTCGAGGAGCTTGAAGTGTGGCAGCGCGGCTGTCGGCTGGCTGTCGACGTTTTCAAAACATTTGCATCCTGCCGAAATTTCACGATGCAGGATCAGATCCAGCGCTCCGCGTTGTCTGTTCCCTCAAATGTCGCCGAGGGTTACGAGCGCGACAGCAACAGGGAGTTCGTGCGATTCCTCAACATCTCCAAAGCCTCATGCGGTGAGCTTCGAACTCAGCTCTACATCTCACGCAAACTCGACTTCATTCAGAAAGCTGATTCGGATCGGCTCGTAAAAGAATCGAAAGAAATATCCGCGATGCTTCACGGCCTTTGCCGCGCCGTGAGTAAACGAATCGCCAGAAAACCGCAGCACGCCCGCAACCTTCGCGGCCTGAAGCCCGAAACCTGAACCCTGAATCCGACTTATGACCACAACAATCGCCAATTCGAAGACAAAACAGGATTACAAGATCAAAGACATCTCACTGGCGGATTTCGGCCGAAAAGAAATTTCCATCGCGGAAAAGGAGATGCCAGGTCTGATGGCGATCCGGGAAAAGTACGCGCCGCAGAAACCGCTCGCGGGTGTGCGCATCACTGGATCATTGCACATGACTGTGCAGACCGCCGTTCTCATCGAGACGCTTGTCGATCTGGGCGCCAACGTGCGCTGGGCAAGCTGCAACATTTTCTCCACGCAAGATCATGCCGCCGCGGCTATCGCGAAAAGAGGTTTCTCTGTCTTCGCGTGGAAAGGTGAATCACTGGAAGATTACTGGTGGTGCACTTATCGGGCCATTTCGCATCCGGAAGGCAAAGGTCCCCAACTGGTCGTCGATGATGGCGGAGACGCCACGTTGCTCATTCATAAAGGCTACGAGTTAGAGGAAGGCAGCGATTGGGCTAAAACGAAATCGGCGAATAAGGAAGAACAGGTCATCAAAGATTTGCTGCTCGAGATTCATCGAGAGAATCCATATCGCTGGCACGAGATTGTGAAGGGTTGGCGCGGCGTGTCGGAGGAAACAACAACCGGCGTGCATCGGCTCTACAAAATGCATCAGGAAAAGCGCCTGCTTGTTCCCGCAATCAATGTGAACGACTCGGTTACAAAGTCGAAGTTCGACAACCTGTACGGCTGTCGACATTCCCTTGTCGATGGACTGAACCGTGCGCTGGATGTGATGCTCGGTGGCAAAGTCGCTGTGGTGTGCGGATACGGCGACGTGGGCAAGGGTTGTGCTCAATCACTGCGTGGCCAGGGTGCGCGCGTTGTCATTACCGAGATCGACCCGATCAACGCACTGCAAGCCGCGATGGAGGGCTACGAGGTCGCGACGATCGAACAGACGCTGGGTCGCGGCGACATCTACATCAGCGCCAGCGGCAACATCGACGTCATCACGCTCGAGCACATGCAACGGATGAAAAATCAGGCGATCGTCGCCAATATCGGCCACTTCGATAATGAGATTCAGGTCGATGCGCTCAACGCAGCGAAAGGCGTCAAGAAAACGAACATCAAACCGCAGGTGGATAAGTACACGTTCCCCGACGGGCACGAAATTTTCCTGCTGGCCGAAGGTCGCCTCGTAAACCTCGGTTGCGCCACCGGTCACCCTAGCTTCGTCATGTCCAATTCATTTTCGAATCAAGTGCTGGCGCAGCTCGATCTCTGGAAAAACCGAGAGAATTACAAAGTCGGTGTTTACGTGCTATCGAAAAGACTCGACGAAGAAGTCGCGCGCCTGCACCTGGAAAAAATCGGCGTCAAATTAACTAAGCTCTCTCCAAAACAAGCCGATTACCTCGGCGTCCCGATTGAAGGGCCGTTCAAGTCAGAGCATTACCGATATTGATTCGGCGTATCGAGCGATTCCGTCACGTGCAGACGAGTTACTCTTAGCTCGCCGATTTCGAGACGTTTGATTTTCGCACGTCCAATTACTAGTCGGCCAATTGCGACCAGCCCAAGCGTTACCGCGCCAATAGCGATCGCGCCAGCGGCTATCGCGCCGATGGATTGCGCACCTACTGCCAGAGCGCGAATCGCAATCGGTCCGAACTTGTTCGGCGCTGCCTCAATTTCGTTTGATTTCATCTAGTTAACTCTGCACTCGTGACTTCAACGTAGCTGCAGGTTGATTGTCCGCCACGTCGCCATTTTCCCAAAATATGAACGCGCCGACCTTTCCTCGCCGCGTCGGTCAGAATATCCGTTTCACTCCTCGGCGCCGCCAGCCAGACAGTTGATCCTGGGCCACGAAAATCGAACATGATTTGCGACGCGCATGGCTCGCCGGCATACAGCCCAACCAACCCGACTTGATCGAAACGCGAACCGACCGCCGCCGCCCTGGCCGGCGTCGGTGTTTTCTTTATCTGGGCGCAACCTGCCATTCCCGCCAGAGTGGCCCCTGCGATAAACGAATGTAATAAGAGTTTTTTCATTCCGACCTATTCTTTCAAACGCGACACATGACCGGCGGCGAGACGCCAGCGGCCGCTCTGTTTCACAAACGTATCGGTAAACTGAACAATGATATCGATCGGTTTACCTTGGGCGTTACCTTTTACCTTCGTCTTGCCTGTAACGATCGCAGTGTGGCCGCCGTAAATTCGCACCTTCATATCGTAATTTTCGAAGACATCGTAATGGACTCTGCCACTTCTGGCGTCTTCGATATCGTCGGCGGCCGTGCTGATTTCACCTTTTGAGTTTGTTAGTGTGTAGTCGTCCGTTAGAAAATTTGCGATCTTCTCAGCGTCCCCCCGCAAGTACGCCACGCATCCGTCATGCTCGGCTTGAAGCACCGTGGCGCTCTCATCGGTCGGCGTCTGGCCCAGGACCGCTACCACGCAAACCAAACAGAAGATGAAGAAAGACTTCATCTGCCAAGCATAGACTGCCGCGCAATCTTGTCCGCGAGATAAGCCGAGAAATAACCAGCATAACGCGTTTGCAAATCCGCCCGCTGCCAGTCCTTGCCCGTCAGGATCTTTTGGCAATTGGTCGCGCCGCATTTGCATTCGACCGAGTAATCGTCGTCATCGGTAGTAGCCCAATCGTGAGTGAGTTCTTCGCCAGCGCGGATGTGTCGCATGGCCACGAATGTGATCTCCCCGCGCATCCCGAGATTCGGATCGCAGGAATGATTGCTGTAAAGCATCGAGCCCTCACGCTCTTCCTCTGTGACGGGCGCGATGAACAAATCCTCATCGATCTGAATTTCCACTGGACCCACTCGAGGCGTAATCTCTCCGCGCAAAGCTGTTCGGCCGACGATGTGCCCGCCTTTCACCGCGACGATTTCGTCTTTGGCAATCTCGGTTGTAGCAAACAGGCCGCGTCCATGGATTTTGCGCTCGCGCACTTCTGTTTTGGCCGAGCGATAAGAAAGGGCCATCATAATTTAGCGACAGATTAGTTGTAGAGGCGTTCGCCGCGGCGAATGACTTGTTCGGCGGTTGACACAACCGCCGCTACAACGTTGCGTTCATGCTCCACTCCGCATGAAATCTCGACCTGCCGCGGTTATTTTCATTCTCGTCACGGTGACCCTCGACATCCTGGCGATGGGTTTGATCATCCCCGTTTTGCCGAAGCTGATTCTGGATTTTCTCGGCGGTGAGATGACGAATGCGGCGAAGTGGAGCGCGCGCTTCGCGGTGGTCTTCGCGCTGATGCAGTT
>Ga0193720_1000006_pt1 | contig 27459 bp, 19 predicted proteins | sample U2s1metaG_FD_143049 | JGI IMG/M metagenome (GOLD analysis project Ga0193720, IMG submission 143049) | Soil microbial communities from a riparian zone of the East river system, Colorado, United States - U2s1 | ecosystem: Environmental > Terrestrial > Soil > Riparian zone | place: USA: East River...
GGACGCGGCCGCCCGATGCGCCACGACCAAACCCTCCAGCAGCGAGTTGCTTGCAAGCCGGTTGGCTCCGTGCAAGCCGGTGCACGCGACCTCGCCAATCGCATATAGTCCGGGCAAATTCGTCGCCCCATTGATGTCAGTTTTAATTCCGCCGCATTGATAATGTGCTGCCGGCACAACCGGGATTGCCTGCTTCGACATGTCGATGCCGAACCGCAGGCATGTCTGGTAAATATGTGGGAAACGCTCCCGAATGAATTCCGGCGGCTTGTGTGTGATGTCCAAAAGCACACATTTCGCACCGGAACGTTTGATCTCGGCGTCGATTGCCCGCGCGACGACGTCACGTGGCGCAAGCGAGCCACGCGGATCGTAACGTTTCATAAAGTCTTCGCCACGATTGTTGCGCAAGATGCCGCCTTCGCCGCGCACCGCCTCGGAAATCAGAAATGATTTCGCCTCAGGATGAAATAGACAGGTGGGATGAAACTGGATGAATTCCATGTTCGCGATCTCGACACCTGCGCGCCACGCCATTGCCACGCCGTCTCCAGTCGCGACGTCCGGATTTGTCGTATACAAATAAACTTTCCCACAACCGCCGGTTGCCAGCACGATTCGATCCGACCGAATTGTTTCCACGTCATCGGTTTTTTCGTTCAGAACATAGACTCCGAGGCAGCGGTCTTCTGTCGCGAAACCGAGTTTGGCTGCCGTGATCAAGTCCACGGCCATGTGATTTTCCAATAATTGGACGTGTGATTGTCGCCCCAGCTCACGCAGCAAAGTCTCCTCGATCTGCCGCCCCGTTACGTCTTGAACATGCAGGACCCGACGCTTGGAGTGGCCGCCCTCCTTGCCCAGATCGAGCTCGCGATGTCCACTGATCTCGCGCTCATCGAACTGGAGACCGAGTTGTGCCAGCTCGCGGATGCGCTCGGGTCCTTCCGTCACAATCATGCGCACTACGGCTTCGTCACACAGGCCAGCGCCCGCCTCAAGCGTATCGCGCACGTGCAACCCAAATGAGTCTTCGTCGCTAGTCACGCAAGCGATTCCACCCTGTGCCCAGGCGGTGTTTGTGTCCGCGCCTTTGCGTTTCGTAATAACAGCGACCGATCCGTGCTTCGCAGCTTTCAATGCAAAACTCAGACCGGCGATGCCACTGCCGATGACCGCGAAATCGTATTCTTTCATCGCCGTGAAGCAGGCAATCTTGCCTGCCAGGGACAATTGCTCAAACACGCAGACAGGATCGTCTGTGTCACGATGTGCTCCTTCATCCTAGCCGAATGTTATCGATCAAGCGCGTTTTCCCGAAGAATACAGCCAATACGAGCAACGAATTTGGCCGGGAGGTTTCAACCGGTCGAAATGTTTCAGCATCGACAAGCTCCACGTAATCGATCCGCGCCAGCGGCGCTTCATTGATCCCCTTTCGGACAAGTGCAATGAGATCTCTCGCAGATTTTTTGCCGGCATCTGTCGCGGCCAGTAACGCCTTGTACAAAACTGTCGCTTGTTTCCGCTCTTCCACATTCAAATACTGATTACGCGAACTACATGCCAGCCCGTCATGCTCGCGCACGGTGGGCACAGCAATAATGTCTATCTTAAAATTGAGATCGCGCACCATGCGGCGAACGATCGCCAGTTGCTGAAAATCCTTCTCGCCAAATACCGCCGCGTCTGGCGAAAGAATATTGAATAACTTCGCGACCACGGTGCAAACCCCGCGAAAATGTCCGGTTCGCGATTTTCCCTCCAGCGTCTCCGAAAGAGAAAATTCATCCACGAACACCGAACGATCGTCCGCATACATTTCCGCGGCACTGGGACGGAACAAGAAATCGACGTCGTTATCTCGACAAAATTCCTCATCGGCTTCCTGCCTGCGCGGGTATCGCTCGTAATCGCTTCCCGGCTCAAACTGGAGTGGATTCACAAAGATGCTCACTGCCACTTCATCTTCCTGACCAGCACTTCCTCGAGCCACGCGAATCAACTCAGCATGCGCCTTGTGTAGCGCTCCCATGGTAGGCACCAGCACTCGCCGCTTTGAGCGCTCCAGTGATTGCGCTTCAGCAACCGTTGTAATAATTCGCATCGCTGAACGAGAGTTGATCATCGAACGGCTTCCAGAGATTCCTCCGAGCCTTCGCACAACGCTACAGCCAGGCAAGCGACTTCGCTCCGAATGACAGACCGTTACAGCGTGCGTCACGCTGCTTCGAGCCAAATGGCCTGGCGCGCGAATCGAAATCTCTTGTGACCAAAATTTTGCCAGCCAGCGCGTAGCGCGAGATCGCGCATTTCGGTAAATGAAAATGCGCGCTCGGCGGACAGTCGTGCGTCATGGCGGGTCATCGGTTCACGAAAAATCAACTCGGTCAAAAGATGAATGCCAGTCTGTAGGAGAAATCCCCGCCGCAAGTCCGACACCAGAACAAATTTCCGGGACAGCTCGCGACATCGTCGCAACACACCTACTGCGTCTTCATCGCTGAAATGATGAAGCGCAAGCGTACAGAGCACGACGTCATATGTTCCAACGGAATCCCATTCAAGAATATCGGCTTGGCGATAATGAATTTCCGGGTAGCCGGTGCTCAATTTCGTGGCGACCTCCAATGTTGCAGGCTGTCGATCTAAAGCGTCAATCTCGACTTGCGTGTCAATCTTGCGTCCGTAATCGGCAATTAATCGCGGAATGTCGCCGGAGCCGGTAGCAAGATCGACAATATGGGTGCGAGCACCCGGGCGGAGCCAGCGGCGCATAAAGGCCAGAACAAGACCATAGCTGCCGAACCAGCGATTCAGTTGCCGGATACGTTGCAGGTCGCGCTCTAACTCGGCCGAAACCGATTGCGGCCGATCCATCATTTCTAAAACGGCCGGATCGAAGCTTCGCTTCATTGAAGAGACGTAATGGCGGTTTGCCGGAACCGCCGGCGGCGATCGAGATCAATCGCCACTATTCAAAAACCTCTGCCAAGATTCTGGCAATTCTGCATTCTCGATTTCGCTTGCAATGCGTCCCTCGAATTCGGGACGAAAAACGGTGCTGGTCCCATAGACCATGACCCCGTCTTCCGATCCTTCTACTCGAATGGCGTGCGCGACGCCGGGGGGAATGACGACTCCCGCATTGTTACTGCTCTGATGATTGTCGCCATCGATGAAGAAACGCATAATGCGTTTGGAAAAACCAGCCCGCACATCGCACAAAATCATCTCCACCCGTCCTTGGAGAAAAAACATGACGTCCCACTGTTCGTCATCGTAACGACGCAGCGAATAATTTTGTGGGCCGCGCATGAACAAACGTCGCAGCCATTTCTCGGCGGTCGTGTCGGGCGGAATACTTGGCGGATGCACATGAAATCCCTTGGCGCTGGATGCAAACATGCGCGCGGCCGACCATTGCTTCGGCCAAAATCCGATTTTCGCCAGAACTCCCTCGTCGCGGCGGACAAATTCACCAAAAACTCCGCGATGACGCTGGGCATGGATCGTGCGAGAAAAAATTTCCACGCCGGGAATCCAGACGCGCTTTATCTCCGGCCTCAACCGGTCCGCCTTTGCCAGTTCGCCGGCAGGAATACCTGCGTGCGCGATTCGTTGCGGCAAAGAGCTCAATTTATAATCGCGCGGACTCAATGCATTTCGCGCCGTCTCGCTCACGCCCAGCCACAAACTTGTTTCGCTTTTATTCATATCAATCTTTTCAAGGGGTTACTTGCCTAGCGAGAAATCCGCGCGCTCGCGAGAAAGATTTGGATTGTAATAAGGATCGCCATGCAGAACGCCAGCCCAGCGTTGCTCCATTATCCCCTGCCCACCCATGTCTATTTTGCCCGGTGCGTCATACCAATAAAGCCTCGCGAAAGGAGTGTAAACAATCAGATAACCCGCACGCCTTATTTTCAGACAAAGATCCACGTCGGCGAGCGCGCCTGACAGATCTGCGTCGAATCCTCCCAGCTCTTGAAAAATTTCGCGTCGCGTGAGCATACACGCGCTCAACACCGCACTGCAATTGCGAGTCAGTTGTAGCTGGCGGTTCGCCGCCCCGGCATGGTCTGCTGGGAAACCGCGATAAGCCGACTGCGCAATATTATTGGCACCCACAATAATTCCCGCGTGTTCAACCAACCCGCTTGGATTTAGCAGCCGGGCGCCGACCGCGCCGACTTCCGCCCGCTGGACGTGCTCAGCCATAATCGTGAGCCAGTCCGGCTCGATCACTTCGATACCGTCGTCAAGAAAAAGAAGCCACGGGCTGTCGGTCTGCTCGACCGCCTGATTTTTCGCTGTGGAATCATCCGCCGCGCCTGGCAAATACAGCAAACGATGCGAGAAACGTGTGGCAACTTCCGGGAATTTCTTGTCAGCTTGGACGATCACAACCTCGTAGTTCGGGTAGCTTGTCTGGGCCGTCAGCGTTTCGATGCAGCGCTCGAGCGACTCCAGACCGTGGCAACTCCGAATGATTAGGGAAATTTTTCTCGCTTCCAACAGTTCGCGTCTGACACAGAATGCGTGCGTTCGCCAATCAACAGCAACATGGGCCAGCTCGCCGCTACGCTTCAGGTGATCTTCAATTGCAAGCCGTGAGGCTTCCAGCTGTCCCGGTTTTTGCCGGACGCTGATCGCGCTGGAACTCTCACTCCGCCGCCAGTGATATAGCACACGCGGGATATGATGAATTCGGTTGGTGCGCTCGATGATCCGAAAGTAGAGATCGTAATCCTGCGCACTATCGAATTGTGAACGGAACCCACCAGCTTTTCGCAGAAGGTCCCGCCGCACTGCGGTCAAATGACCTAAATAATTGCACGAGAGAAAGAAATCCGGCGACCAATCTGGCTTGAACAAAGGTGCCTCAAAACCGTCATCGCCGAGCTTGTCTTCGTCGGTATAAATTAGATCGGCATCGGGATGGCTTTGCAAAAGTTTTACGACCTGGAAAAGCGAATCGGGTTCGAGCACATCATCATGATCAAGAAAAGTGAGCCACTCGCCGCGCGCGAGAGCGAGTCCATGATTTGAAGCCGCGGAAATGCCTCCGTGTTTTCCGAGGCTTGCCAGTACGATGCGCTCGTCGCTCGCGGCCACCCGCGGCAGGATCCGAAGCAACTCGATTGCAGTCGATCCATCATCGACGAGCACGAGCTCCCAGTTGTCATATGCTTGTGCGAGCACTGATTCGACGGTTTCCTCAAGATGTTTTACAGGCGTATCGAAAACTGGCGTAATAACACTGATGAGCGGCCGCGAGCCGAACACGCGCGCCTCATCCCGCATCTGCTTCAACTCCTTCGTGCTGGCACGATGCTGCTCGAACCACCTTTGGTATTCGCTCGATGGAATCGAGCGCCTCCGTGTTTTTCCGTCGCGCTGAAGGTTTTTCCAGATTTTTTTCGCCAGCTTTTCCGGAATGCGATAAGGCGCGAGGAACACCCGACCAATTCTACGCTCTGGCGATTTGCGCAGCGTTTGCCTCTGCTCTTTTAGCAATTTCAGTTCGCGCCGGTATTCCTTTACCTTCAGCAGCTTTTGCTCCAGCGCCGCGATGTGGCGATGCGCCTCTTTCAATTCTGCGTCGCGAACTTGAAGCTTTCTTTGTAGAGAGCTGAACTGCTTGTTAACTCTCGCAAGAGCATTCTCCATCGCGCCAACCAGCGCCTCAGCTATCTTGCCTCGTTGACGCCGAACGCACACCGCTGCCGGATGCAGGTCGATCAGGTCGCATTCATAATCGGGCACAAACCCAAAACGGCCAAAACACTCAACAAGCTGTGGACGCCGCATGGCAGCATCAGTGCCAGGCCCCGGCATCAGAACAACAGCGTCCGCAGAGATCGAGAGCGCTTTCGCAGTAATCTCATCCTCATTTTCTCTTGAAGAATAAAACCAAACCGCGATTTCAAACTGGGCTTTGCCTGTGTCGTGACTCAGCTTTGAAGCGAGCTCGTCATGAGACCACGCGGCAGCTTCTCTTTCCGCTTCAGCAAATTGGCATTGCAGTTTCTGAGCGTTCGCCCCGACGATAAGAAATCGGCCGTGCTCGAACCTCCGCGAGATCGCGCGCGCGAAATCGGAATCAAAATAAGAGTGATCTGCTGACGACACAGCTGACATTATATTGGTTGAAGCAAGCCGCAGGCAAATTTACCCTGCCGCGCCACAGCCCGATACTGCCGGTTCCGCAATGCTCGATTTTGTCGTTTACATCCTCTTTCGTGCGGGGTGGGCCATTGCCGCAGCACTGCCATTGCGCTTTCTGTTTGCTGTTGGGCAATTCCTTGGCTGTTGCGCATGGCTCGTTTCCAGGAAATATCGGCACCTCGCAGAACGCAACGTTGCGATTGCGTTTGGCGATGAAAAATCGCCGCGCGAATTGCATTGCCTTGTACGCGACCATTTTCGGCGGCTCGGCGCCAATTTCCTTTGCAGCGCCAAACTCTCTGCAATGCCACCGGAGGAAATCCTTCGCTGGGTCAAGGTCGAAAATATCGAGGCGATGGCCCGCGAATTTCGCGCCGGCGTTCCAGTCGTGCTCGTTTTGAGTCATCTGGGAACGTGGGAGTTATTCGCGCAATTGATGCCGAAGTTTGTCGGGTTCGTGCGAAATGCGAGCGTTTATCAGAAGCTTGGCAATCGTTTCATTGACGAGCATGTGCGTCGGACGCGCAGCCAAACTGGGTTGGAATTGTTTGATCGCCAGGCCGGATTTGAGCCGGTGATCGAATTGCTGCGTTCCGGCGGTGGCGTGGGCGTTTTGTCCGACCAACACGCTGGCGACCACGGACTGTGGACGCCCTTCTTCGGAAGACTGGCGTCCACTTCGCCTCTGCCTGCGTTGCTCGCGAAGCGCACCCGAGCGGCGATTATTGCTGCTGGGGTTTACACAATCGGTCCAGCGCGCTGGCGCATGGTGTTTACCGAGCGGTTTGACCAACCCGGCGGTTCCGTTGCAGAGCTCACCTCGCGAATAAATGAGATCATCGAGAAACAAATTCGCGTCGCCCCGGAAGATTGGTTTTGGGTTCATAATCGGTGGAAAACGCCCGAGCCAAATTTTCTTCTCACGCGATACAAACGCGGCGTCTATCTGCCGCCGGGGATTTCAGCGCACGATCTAAAGTCATTTCGGATTCTCATTCGTTCAAGCAACTGGTTGGGCGATGCTGTGATGAGCGTGCCCGCAGTGCGCGCGATCAAGAATGGGCGTCCCGACGCACGAGTGACAGTCGCCGCACCTGTGAATACTGCGCCGATGTGGAAGCTTGTTCCTGAAGTGGAAACAATTATTCCATTGCCAAATGATTCGCTTCTTCCGGTTATCTCGTTGCTCAAGCGACAACGGAATTTCGACGTTGCGATTCTTTTTCCAAACTCGCTGCGCGTTGCGCTTGAATCCCGGATAAGCGGAATTCCGCGCAGGGTCGGTTATCGCGGACACTGGAGGAGATTGCTGCTGAACCAAACCGTGCGCGAGCCGCGAAAACCAGGGCCGCCCGAACACCATTCGCTCCGGTTTCTTCGGATCGCGCGCGAATGCGGCGCAGAAACGCCCAGCGCCCAACCCCTTCCTCGAACATCAAGCATCAAACCTCAAACCTCCAAACTTGGTCTTTGTCCCGGCGCAGAGTACGGCCCGGCTAAACGATGGTTGCCGGAGCGATTTGCCGAGGTCGCCGCGAAGGTTAGCGCGCAATCATCGGCACAATGGATTTTGTTCGGGACGAAGAACGACATGGCAATAGGAGATCAGATCGCGACTGCGATTGGCGACCATTGCGTGAATCGGATAGGCCACACGACACTTGATCAACTCATCGATGAACTGCGGGAATGTCGCTTAGTGCTTACCAACGATACCGGCACGATGCATCTGGCTGCTTTGCTCGGCGTGCCCGTGGTCGCTATTTTTGGCTCTACTGAGCCGCGCCTGACCGGTCCGCTCGGAGATGGCCACATTATCCTGCGACACCATGTCGAATGCAGCCCCTGTTTTCTCCGCGAATGTCCAATTGATTTCCGCTGCATGAAGGCCGTCCGGTCTGAGGAAGTGGCTGATGCAGTGCTGTCGATTCTGGGCGAGAAACGTCAAATTTGATAAGTTCAAAGCATACTATGGCTCCGCCGCGAATCCGCACAGACGTGCAAGTGATGTTTTTCGACACCGACTGCGGAGGCGTCGTGTCTAACATAGCTTATCTGCGTTTTATTGAGGTCGCGCGCACACATCTGGCCGAAGAACTCGGCCTCGGTCTGGCGGAAATGGCCGAAAAGCAAACATATCCCGTGGTGGTGCGTACGGAGATTGATTATCGCCGCGCGGCCAAACTTGGAGATCGGCTAATGATTGAGGGTTGGCTCGATCAGGTGGAACGCGCGCGGTTCTGGTGCGGATTTCGGATCACACGACCGAAGGACGACACGTTGATTGGGCAATGCCGTCAGATGCTCGCGCTGATCGAGATGCCAACGGGGAAACTGCTGCGTTTGCCCGATCACTGGCAGGAATACCGCACGGGCGATGCCGCGCATAATCCCAAAGGCGAATGTAAAACAGGAATTGTTTCCAACGAAGAACGCACTGAATGACCGCAGCCACCCAAAGCTTACGGCTTGAAGAAACTCTGCTCGAGCCGCCGGCGCTGCCTCCGCCGCCGACACGTCACGCGTTTCTCGCGATTCTAATTGCGTTAGCTACGCTGTTGCACGTAGCGACGATAGGCAGCGGCGATCTGTACAGTGAGACCGAAGGGCAATATGCGGGAGCCGCCCGAGAGATGGTTGAATCCCATCAATGGCTCCTGCCAACGAACGATGGCATCCCGCGCCTGCAAAAGCCGCCGCTGCTCTACTGGCTCATTATTATTTCCTTCAAGCTCTTTGGCGTAAACGCTGCAGCTGCACGCCTTCCGGTCGCGCTTGCAGTCGTCGCCTCGGTTGCCCTGATTTTTCTGATTGGGGAAAAGCTCACGGATTACTGGCGCGGCTTCATTGCCGGCCTGATTTATCTTAGCTTCTGCGGCACATTTTTGCTTGCGCGCATTGTCATGCCCGAACCGCTAGTCAGCGCATTCATCGCCGGCGCGATGTTCTGTGCTGTGTCTGGTTATCAGCGGCGGCGGCATCGGCGTGCCTGGTTCGCCGGATTTTGGATTTGCTCGGCCTTCGCCTGCTTGACCAAAGGTTTGCTCGGCGTCCTTTATCCGGCGGCGATTCTTGTATTGCTGTCGATTTTCTATCGCGAAGCACAAGTGCGATATCGCGCGCTTTTGCGGTGGGAATATGTAGCAATCTTTCTCTTGATTCTTGCTCCCTGGCATATCTGGGCGGAATTGCATTTTCCGGGTTACTTTCGGTATCAGGTCAGTACGGAATGGTGGGGACATCTGCGCGGATTCACCGACGAGACGCATGATTACAAGGGCATGCCCGCGTACCAATTCCTGCTCATGCATTTGGCCTGGTGGTTCCCCTGGTCCATCGTACTGCTGCCTGGCGTGCTTTTCGCATGGCGTGGCGTGATGCGACTGCACGACATTAGTTTCTCCGATGCGTTGCCGCTCTGCTGGATGGCTGTTGTCTTTGTGCCCCTGCTTTTTCTGGGCCAACGGCAGGATTATTATTCGATGAGTATGTGGAGCGCGGTTGCGCTCGTGGCAGCGGTTGTATGGGACAGGATGCCGCAGAAGTTGCGCGCCGCAGGCGCAATCGCGGTGGGTGTCACTGGAATGATGAGCGTCCTGGCGGCGTTCTTGCTGCTCGACGCCGCGCGCGCTTTGAACGGAAACTGGGGGACGATGGACGCGCGATGGACCGCATGGCGGGCGCTACACGAGATGCCCATGTCAGCCTGGCTTGTAATTCGGCCGGTGCTGGCGACTACCGGTGTTTCTCTCGTGCTTCTCTCACTGCTGGCACTCTACTGTATCTTCAAACGGCGTGAGAAACTCGCTGCCGTTGCGTTGGCTACAGCCATGATTCCGGGTGGGCTTAGCATGATCGAAGGCGTCGCGCGAACCGCGCCTTATTTCTCACTCGCAGATGTAGCGCGGTATCTAAATCCGCGCCTCGATGCTGGAGGCGATGCGATTTTTGAAGGCCCGTTCGACGACAGCAGCAGCCTTGTCTTTTATCTGAACCGGAAGTTCCTGCTTGTTAATCAAAACCGCCAGAACGCGGCCCCGATCGGCAAACCCTCGATAGATATTTTCGTGAGTGAACAGGCGGTGTTGGAAAAATGGGGTGGAGCTGATGCGGTTTACCTCATCGTGGAACAAGACCGCGCGGATTATTGGAAACAGTTATTGACCAGCCGCTTTCACATTTATCACCAGGTCATCACGTCGGGAACCTATGTGGTTCTTGGTAATCAACTCTGAAGGCGGTGTTTGAAAAATCTAGCGCCGGCGGTAGCTTTGCCACTTCAACGCTTCAACTGTTCAACGTATTTATGTCGCAACATCGCAGTTTAAAGGGAACTAGTACCATCGCCGCCAGGCGGAACGTGCTGAAACGCTTCGAGCGCGTCGAGCTTCTGAAGAAGCGCGGTCAATGGAAAAAAGACAGTAAAGTCATCGGCCTGCCGAAAACTAAGCCGGACGTTTAGATCCGTTGAAGAGTTGAACGGTTGAATTGTTGAAGCGGTTACGGGTTTGACGCTTTAACCTTCAACGATCCTGATGCGCTTGAATCGTTTCCTCGCGGCTGCCGGCGTTGGTTCGCGGCGACATTGTGATGAGTTGATCGCGGAGGGTCGCGTTACCATAAACGGGAAAGTCTGCACTAACTTCAGCGCACAACCGGGCCTGCACGATCATGTCAAAGTTGATGGCAAACTTGTTCGTGCCGCTTCTGCCCTTACCATCATGTTGCACAAACCCGCCGGATTTGTTTCGACCCGAAGAGATCCGCACGCGCGCGATACAGTCTTCGATCTACTTCCACAAAAACTTGCGCGTCTCTTCAACGTCGGCCGTTTGGACGCGCAGACTGAAGGTCTACTTCTTCTGACGAACGATGGTGAGTCGGCGCAGCGACTTACGCATCCGCGATATAAAGTCGACAAGGAATATGAAGTTACATTGGATCGGCCCTGGGACTCAGCACTCGCTCCGAAATTGCTCCGCGGAATTTTTCTCGACGGCAAGCGAGCAAAAGTTGCACAACTTCACTCCGTCTCGCCCACGCGTTTGCGCGTTGTCTTGCAGCAGGGAATCAATCGGCAGATTCGCCGCATGTTTGAAGCTGTTGGGTACCGCGTTAAGCATCTTGTCCGTGTTCGACTCGGAAATCTTCGGCTGGCCGATTTGCCGCGCGGGCATTGGCGTGCGCTGACAAAACGCGAGTTGCGATCTTTGGAGGGACGAGTTCCGGCGAGCCCGCACTCGGCGTCACAGGAGCTCCACCCTCCACTGTGAAACTCGACGGTTGTAACGTCCTCATCACGGGGGCTTCCGCTGGCATAGGCCGCGAGTTCGCGCGGCAGCTCGCCGGACGTGCGCACTCTATGATTCTGGTTGCGCGACGTGAGGACAGGCTGGCTGAGCTTCGTGATGAGCTGCAAGACCACCATCCAAATCTTGCGGTTCAGATTCGGCAAGTTGATCTCGCTGATCCTGCGCAATTACAGGAATTAACGGAGTGGTTCGATCGCGAAAACATCAATGTCGATCTTTTAATTAACAATGCCGGACTTGGGGATAGCGGTCCTTTTGCAACAAGCGATCCTATTCGCAACGAGCAAATGACGCTAGTAAATGTGGTGGCTCTTACTTCACTCACTCGCCACGCCCTCCCGCAAATGATCGCGAAACACCGTGGCGGTATTCTAAGCGTCAGTTCGTCAGCTGGCTTCCTTCCTGTGCCTGGTTCTGCCGTTTACGCGGCTACCAAGGCTTATGTTACGAGTTTCTCTGAAGCGCTTCGAGCCGAACTCCATGGAACAGGCATAAGCGTATGCGCGTTATGTCCCGGCCCTGTTCGAACGGAATTTCAACAAGTTGCCAAGCGCCCGGACGGCCGGCCTGAGATCGGCCCGAAATTTGTTCTTGTTCCAGTAGAACAAGTCGTGCGAGACGCGATAAAGGGGCTTGAGGCAAATAAGCCGATCGTCATTCCTGGATTTGCGATGAAGCTTGCAATGCTTCTCGCTCGACTAATGCCGATGCCGCTATTGCGCTTGCTATTGCGGCGTTACTCGAGCCGAGACTCAAGCGTGTAGCATCAGTTTGGAACGTCTCTGAGAACTGCGAGAGACTGCCAAAGCTACAACCAATTGTGGTCGCTAGCGAAAACCATACGGTGCGTAAAAGAAGATCCAAAAACCGCGCGGCGTGAATGCAGTGCGTTGCGCCGCCGCCGAAGCGCTATAGCACGCAGGACACTTCTGCTTGCCGTCATTGCCTCGTCATGCGCAAACAAAAGCGGCGGTCGCGGTCGACCGCCGCTTTAGAAATTTCCGAAAGTCGCTGAAGACAGCGACCGCTACAGCCTCATTTGTACTTAACCGAGCAACCGTATGGCTTTGTCTGTGGCGTCGTAACGGGCTTACCCGCGAGCGACTCATCCAAGGCGACCTTAACGTAATTAGTCGAGCTTGGAATATCGGCTGGATTCGGACTGGCTTTGCTGTCGATTGCGCCTTCATAGGCGATTTTTCCGTCCGGATTAATGATAACCATGTCGGGCGTGTTCTTGGCGCCGTACGCGCGCCCCGCTTTGCCTTCCGGATCGAGAAGCAACGCCGTCTGCCGCGTCTTCCAAGATTCAGCGATCTTCTGCGCCTGTTCCGGCGTGATATTGCCTTCCGTGCCGGGCGCATTGGAGTCGATGGTCAGCCAGACCACTCCTTTACTCGTATATTGATCCTGCAATTTTTGCATGTTACCGCTGCCGTAATGCTTCTTCACGAATGGGCATTCCGGATTAAACCATTCGAGCACGACATATTTGCCCTTATATTGCGAAAGCGAGTGGGTGCCGCCCTTCGCGTCCGCGAGCGAAAAATCCGGCGCAGCGCTGCCCACCGGAGGCGGATCGAAAGCATAGACTGCAGCAGCAATTAATGATGTGACAACGGATAACAATATTTTCGTGTTCATAGATTGGTTAGAAGCAAACTTTCCGAGATGGTTCAATTTCTGGCAAGTAACACATTTGTAACAAACCCCGCAAAAATTCAAATGCATGATTGGTCGGACGCGACCGCCGGGCGCGCCGGGGATCGTGGAAGATTTCGCGAATGCGGTTACCTCTCTAGCTGCTCAACTTCTCGGCCAGACTGCGAAGCCCGGTGACAAATTGCGATTCATCAAATCGACGAGTTGCGCGATCACGCTGCTCACAAAAATCCGAGGCATTCCCCTAAAATCTATTGTGAGGCGACTTTGCCCGCGACGGTTTCAAGTTTCTCCAGGACCATGCTCTTGGTGAGCAATTCCGGAAAGACGATTGGCTCTTCGTTTTTTCCCAGGTAGAGCACGTATAGCGGAACGCCGGGGCGACCGAATTGTTGCAGCAATTTGGTGATGACCGGATCGCCGTTGGTCCAGTCGGCTTTCATTTTCACGATGCCACGACGTTGAAATGCTTCTCGCACGTCCTGACTTTCGAGCACACTGGCCTCGTTGAATTTGCAGGTGAGGCACCATGCGGCGGTGAAATCGACAAAAACAGTGTGGCCTTGCTCCAGTTCTGCTTGTAAACGCTCGGGTGTGAACCCCTGCCAGTCGCCTCGCAGTCGCGAACCGGCGGAGGCGACATCGGCGGAGTGAAACTTGTCACCGATGAAATAAATTCCGCTCCCGAGCACGAGCACGAGCATGATCACGAGCACGATGCCTCGCTTCGCGGCTGATGCGGTCGGCACAACGAACGCGCCTTTCATCCAACAGGCCACGCTGATCACCAATAGGAAACAGCTTGCCCAAATCGCTCCCTCCAGACCGCGCTGGGCGCCGAGCACGTAGAGAAGAAAGAGCAGCGTCGCGAGCAACAGAAAGCCCATGAACTGCTTCACATGCAGCATCCAGGCGCCCGGCCGTGGCAGAAACCGCAGCCACGCAGGTTGCGCGCTTAAAAGCAGATAAGGCGCGCTCATCCCAGCGGCGATAGCGATAAACATCGCCAATATGATCGCGGCAGATTGCGAAAATGCGAAGCCGAGCGCGGTGCCAAGAAACGGCGCAGTGCACGGCGTGGCCAACACAGTTGCGAATACGCCCTGGAAGAAGGAGCCAAGATCATCTTTGCGCTCGCTCGTCGAAAGTAAACCGCGAGAAAATCTTTGCGGCAGGGAAATTTCGAATACACCAAAGAGATTCAAAGCGAACACGAGCACAATCACGCTCAGCACGAGAACAAAGTAAGGATTTGTGAATTGAAAACCGCCCCACGTGACATCGCGTCCTGCGGTCTTGAGCGCGATCAGCAACAACGCCAGCGCAATGAACCACACAAAAATCCCAAGCGTGAACGCGATGCCGCTCCGCAAAATTTTCTGCCGGCTTTGACCGGCTTGTTGAATGAATCCAAAAACCTTCAAGGAAATCACCGGCAACACACATGGCATCAGATTTAAAATCATTCCGCCAATGAAGCCGAAGAGCAGAAACGTGAGGACGCCACGCACCGGTACCGGTGGCGGACGGGCTGCCGAAACAGCAGACGCGGTGGCGAGCTGCCACGCGGCGCGATCCGCGGCGTTTGGCTGCTGTGAAAAAACGACAAGCCCCGCCATGGACGACAAATTCTTGCCCGATGACTCAATCGGATTGCGGAAGACAATCTCATTTTTGTTCCGTGATTCGACGGCCGGATGGCCGACAACAGTGTCCTGCTCTGGCAACGGAAAAAAATCGACTGCCGGATACTTTGCCAACGTCTCGCTTCGGATTTTCAGGCGAAGATCCGACCCGACGCGACTCCATTCTACGGCCGCTACGTTGGCTGCTGGCCAATTTTGCGGCAACAAACGCCGGTAACGCGTAAAAAGTTCCGCGTTCGCCGGCTGACTGCTTGTCGATATCGGCAATTCCACCTGCAACGTTGCGCCACCGGGGATGCAGATTTTCTCGCACACCAGCCAACTTGCGTCGGCGGAAAGCTTCACCGACGAACCGTCGAGCTTCGCCGGCGGCGTGATTTCCTGCATCAGCAGGACTTCATCGACGTATCCGTAGGTTTGAATATCCCCGGGATCGATTGTTTTCAGGGGAATCGGCCACTGAATCTCACCAATTTTCCAGCCCGCTGGCAGCTTCCATTTCAATTCTGTGGGAAGACCGGCATCCCCCGAAAATTTCCAGTAGGTATGCCAGCCGGGAGCCATCCGCAGCAGTAACCCGAAGGTAAACGGCTTTCCGGGGGCAATCGCGCTTGTGTCGGAAAGCAGCTCCGTCCTGACGAGTTGTTTCCCCTGATATGACTGGCTGAAGGCGTGCGGTGCGAACGCGAGAGCCGACCAGTACAGCACGAGTCTCAATGCCACTCTCATGTTATTAGTTAACACTCGCCTAACTTTACAGCAATCAATGACCTGTAGCCGCTTCGCTGCGCGAAGCGTGAATTTGAGGTTGCTATTCAAATGTGGGCCATCTCGCGCACGGGGCGACGGCTACAGAACGCTCGCTTTACGGCACGACAAAAATTTTATCGGTCCACGGATCCTTTACTTTGGTCCCGGACGCGTAACCGCTCACATCGACATATCTTCCGCTGCTATCAAACGGGCTGAATACGTACCCAGGCTTCTCAGGCACCGCTTTCGCAGTTGGAAATTCCGCCTGGGCGGAGGCACCTCGCGCTGACGATGACGATTTCGGATTTGCGTGAGTTGTTTCGCTGCTACTTACCCTCTGAGTCGTTTTGGACGAGCTTTGATTGCTTTCCGTCTGAAGGTTCTGGCGGGTCTGCCGCGTTGAAACAGGCTCGCCCGGCTGAGTGACATCCGACGGGATTGCATCTGTCGTTCCGACCATTACCGGTTCGTTATGACGACTTCCCGTGGCGTAGCGCACCGGCGCGCTGGCCACGCGATATGAACCCACGGCGACAGCTCGAGCTACCTTGTAAGAACCCACCGCGCCGGCGCGCGTCACGTGATAAGAAGTCTCTGCAACGTTGCGGGTAGTTCCGCATGCGGCAAGCAAAACTGCCGCAAACAGCAAAGGTCGTTCCAATATATTCATGTCGTTTCTAACAGATGTGTCGTAATCACGATATGTTCAATCATTTAATCGCCAGAACGTCGGCAATGAAACTTGAGATCTCTTCCTCGGTCGTCGACCACGAACACATCAGACGATAAACATCGGGCTCGATAAATTTATAAAAACGCCAGCCGCGCGCGTGGAGACCGCTGGCGAGTTGCTCATCCATCGACACAAACACCGCGTTCGCCTCGACTGGAAATACGCTCTCGATACCGGCCTCCTTTCGCAAACGGCTCGCAAGAACGCTTGCCGCCCGATTGCCATGCTGCGCGTTCCGCAACCAGACGTTTTCACTCAAAAGCCCTAGCCACGGCGCAGCGAGAAAACGCATCTTCGATCCGAGCTGACCGGCCTGTTTCGCTCGATAATCAAATTCTCGCGAGATTTTCTGATCGAAAAAAATCAGTAACTCACCGACGGCCGCGCCATTTTTTGTTCCTCCAAAACACAGAACGTCAACCCCAGCCTCCCATGTGATCGCTTTGGGCGCGCAGTTAAGCGAGGCGATCGCATTGGCGAAACGCGCGCCATCCATATGGAGAAACAGTTGGTGCTTGCGCGCCAAGTCAGCGATCGCAGCAATTTCGTCGCGTGCATAAACCGTTCCGAACTCCGTCGCTTGCGCAATGCTGATCGCGCCCGTCTTATGCGAATGGAACTCGTGCTGGCGGGCCAGGAGAGCTTCCACCTGGGCGATGTCGACTTTTCCATCGGCGCCGCCAACCAAAAGCAGTTTCGATCCTCCGGTAAAAAATTCGCACGCGCCGCATTCGTCCGTCTGCATGTGAGAATGCCGGTGACACATCACACTCTGGAACGATTTGCACAGCTGCGCGAGCGACAGTGCGTTTGCCGCCGTGCCGGTAAAAACAAAATAAACATCGCAGTCGGTCTCGAAGATTTCACGAATCCGGTTGCACACGCGCGCGGTCCAATTGTCCTCGCCATATGATGGCGCGTAATGCACATTTGCTTCCTGCAATGCGGCCCAGGCCTCCGGACAAATCGGTGCGACATTATCGCTCGCAAACCCGTGGCGCTCTACGATCATCTCGCCACTTTGCTACCCGAATTTTGCGCAGGATCAATAAGCACAAAGAGATTGCCTGACAGCTCAGAGCCCTGGGCCTCCGATCTCTGCCAGGCAATACCGTTCGACTTGCTCTTCGAAATTGCGTGCAGCAGCTTCATTGTTATTTCGGAGACAAGCGGCCAAGTGATCGTGTCGGTAGGGAAAATTCTTACGCTGCGGGAGACGGCTGCTTCGGTTTTGCCTAACGGACATGGGCAGATTAGCTTCGTAAATGAGGGCCCGCCAAAGCGAAATTGAGCGCCGCGGAAGCCGTATCTTCGAGCTCGTCGATAAGCATCCAGAGCCGCTTTTCAGCAAGGCCGGATTTTATCAGCGGTTGATGGCACTATCCATGCGTGATGAGCGGTTTAAGGTGCAACTGTTTCGCTTTGTCGATGTTCTGCCCTCGCTGCGTCACTCACGCGAAATTATCGAGCATCTCAACGAGTATTTCTCCGAGGACGGCTTCGGGCCCTTTGTTGGCACCGGCGTTCATCTGGCACGCATCGTTCCCTGGATGAGCGGCCCGATCTTGCGGTGGAACGTTTCCGGAATGGCGCACCAATTTATCGCCGGAAAAAATCCGGAAGACGTAATAAAAACGTTGCGCAAGCGCCGTTCGCAAAAAATCGGCTTTACTGTCGACCTGTTGGGAGAAGCCGTCGTGAGCGAAGCGGACGCGGATGAATATGCGGCGCGTTATGTGGATTTGCTCGAGAAACTCGCGCGCGAAACAAGAAACTGGACGGACCCGCTGGGCAAAAATTCGGAGCTCTTTCCAGTTGTAAATCTGTCAGTCAAAATTTCTGCGCTCTATTCGCAAATCAATCCGGCGGATCCAGAGGATGCTATTGCCCATCTCGCGCCCAAGCTGCGACCGCTTTTGCGCCGCGCGCGAGAGATCGGCGCTTTCATTAACTTCGACATGGAAAGCTACACGCACAAAAACACCACTCTTGAACTGTTCAAAACCATCTTCACAGAGGAGGAGTTAAGGGATTGGCCGCATGCCGGGATTGTGATCCAAGCGTATTTGCGAGATTCGGAGGCGGATTTGCGCGACCTGATCGAGTGGGGTCACAAACGAGGAACGCGCTTCGCAGTGCGCCTGGTCAAGGGCGCATACTGGGACTACGAAACCACGAAATCTCTCCAGAACGGGTGGGATTGTCCGGTTTATTTTCAGAAGCCGGAGAGCGACTCGAATTTTGAAACGCTCACCAGGTTGCTTTTGGAAAACGAATCGATCGTTACCGCTGCGTTCGGATCGCACAACATTCGCAGCATCGCGCACGCGCAGGCGTTTGCGGACGAGCTCGGGATCGATTGCAGCCGCTTCGAGTTTCAACTGCTCTACGGTATGGCCGGGCCGATCAAACGGGCACTCGTGGAAATGGGTTATCGCGTCCGCGAATATTGTCCGGTCGGCGCACTGCTTCCAGGCATGGCCTATCTGGTTCGGCGCCTGCTTGAGAACACATCGAATGAAGGATTTCTGCGCGCAAAATTCGCCGAGAACGTCTCCGCAAATGAATTGCTGCGCGATCCAAGGGACCTGATAAAGCCCGCTGTAGCCGGGATCGGTGATCCCGCCGGCATTGCTTCGTCTAATGGCAAAAATTCCACTTCCATTGACATCGCCCCCGCCGATGTTTACCGAAACTCGCCGCTTGTGAATTTCGCTTATAAAGACAGTCAGGAAAAGATGCAAGGAGCGTTGCGCGAAGTGCGCAAACGCTTAGGCGAAAAATATCCACTCGTCGTCGGCGGGGAAAAAATCTGGACCGATCAGCTGACGCCCTCGGTGAATCCAAGCGCTCCGGACGAGATTGTGGGTTATGGGTCGGAAGCAGGGATTCCGGAGGCCGAGCGCGCTGTCAAAGCCGCGCGCGAGGCCTTTGGCAAGTGGAGCCGGACGCCGTTCGAAGAACGGGCGCGCTTGCTGGAGCGCGCGGCGGACATCATGGAACGCAGGCGCTACGAACTCTCCGCAGTCGAAGTCTTCGAGGTAGGCAAGCCGTGGAACGAAGCCGATGGCGATATTCGCGAGGCCATCGATTTTTGCCGGTTCTATGCGCAGCAGATGCGACGTATCGGACGTCCCAAGCTTACACAACGTGTTCCCGGCGAGGATAGCTATCATCACTATTGGCCGCGAGGCGTCGCATTTGTCATTGCACCATGGAATTTTCCGATCGCGATTCTTTGCGGAATGGCATCTGCCGGTGTCGTGACCGGCAATACGGTGATCATGAAACCATCCGAGCAATCCATCGTCTGCGGCGCGATGTTGATGCAGGTCTTCGAGGAGGCGGGCGTGCCGTCAGGCGTTTTGAATTTTCTGTCCGGACACGGATCGGTGATCGGAGCACACCTGGTTGATCACAAAGATGTGGATATGATCGCGTTCACCGGATCACGCGAAGTGGGATTAAAGATTTGGGAGTCGGCTGGGATCACTCGACCCGGTCAACGCGAGCTAAAACGGGTCATTTGCGAGATGGGTGGCAAAAATGCGATGATCGTGGACTCCGACGCCGATGTTGGCGAAGCAGTTGGCTATTCCATCTATTCCGCGTTCGGTTTTCAAGGACAGAAGTGCTCTGCGCTGTCGCGTCTCATTCTTCTTGAGGACAATTACGATCGCGTGATGGAGCGCTTGATTCCGGCCGCAGCGAGTCTGCGCGTTGGTAATCCTGAGGAGCCTGGGATCATGGTGGGACCCGTGATCGATGAGGCGGCTTACCGGCGCATTCTGGATTACATAGAGGTTGGGAAGAGTGAGGCGACACTCGCCTACCAAGCAAAAGATTTGCCGCCGCAGGGCTATTTCATTCCGCCAACGATCTTTACGGACGTAAAGCCAAACATGCGCATCGCGCGCGAGGAAATTTTCGGCCCGGTGTTGAGCGTGCTAAAAGTGCGCGATCTCGATGAAGCGCTCGAAGTAGCGAACGGCACCGATTACGCGTTGACCGGGGGATTTTTCTCGCGCAGCCCAGCCAATATCGAGCGCGTCAAAGCGCAACTAGAGGCGGGAAATGTCTATATCAATCGCTCGTGCACCGGAGCAATTGTTGGACGTCATCCTTTTGGTGGATTCAAAATGAGCGGCAGCGGCACCAAGGCCGGTGGCGAAGATTATCTTCTAAATTTTCTCGTACCGCGCGTGGTGACTGAAAACACGACACGCCACGGCTTCGCGCCCGAAGAAACACCGGAATATCGCGCCGAATTTCTGCCGCCCCAACAATAAGCGCGTCGTAATTTCAGCGCGGTCCTGGCCAGCAGATCGGATGCAGCGCAGCTGCAGACAGGTCTTACGGACGACCTTTGCTCAGCAACTTTACGACCGTCACAATCATGTAGAGTACCGGCCACGCGGATGTGAGAACAATCGCTGCAAACGCCGCCATTTCCTTCGCTCGTTCGCGCGCGGCTTCGATACGGTATTCGCGTCCCAAGTTGTAAAAATTACTGAACTCCGATCTGTCCTCGCCGTCGTAAGGAGAGAAATACCCACCGCGCCATCGGCCGAAACCGGAATGAAAAAAATAGTCCGTCTGCGGAAATTGTGCTTTTCCGCCCGTGGAAGGACTCCTCGGTTTCATAGCTTCTGACTCACAGCTCGCGTGTGAACCGACAAGTATGATATCACGTTAAGGGAACGAATCAGCAGGAAAAATAGCTTTTCCGGAATCTAGGAAAGCGGCAAAAGAAACAAATCCATGGAACTCAAAGCGACATTTTATCGCGCGGGCAAGCTGTTGGTGAGAGCACTGTTTGATTGTGTCGCGCGGGTTCGCGTCGTCGGAGGCGAAAACACGAATTCCAGCGGTGGATTTCTATTAGCGGCGAATCACATCAGTCATTTTGATCCTTTTCTCATATCGCTAGCCGTGCGGCGAAAGATCGATTGGATGGCGATGGCAGAATTTTTCCGGTTGCCTATAGTCGGGTTGGCATTGCGTGCCATCGATACATTCCCGGCGGAGCGGGACCGCGCCGATCGAAAAACAATTCGCACCGCGATCGAACGACTGAAAGACGGGCGCATCGTGGGCCTTTTTCCCGAGGGCGGCATTCGTGACGGCGTGCACTCGCTGCTGGAAGGCGCGCCTCTTCGGCCAGGCGCATCGACGCTCTCGCATATGGCTGGCGTTCCGATTCTTCCATGCGTGATCCTCGGCACCGATCGGTTTTACTCTGCGAAAGGCTGGCTCCCGCTGCGCCGTACCCCTGTTTGGATCGCGTTCGGTAAACCGATCTCCCATTCTGCTGAGTTAGAGAAATTCCGGGCGCGCGAACGGATCGAATCCGAATTGGCTGACGCATTCAAAAGTCTGTACGCGGAATTGCGCCAGACATTCCAGCTCACGGCAGATGATCTGCCCCATCCACCACAGGAGCGGATGAAAGCTCGCCGTCATCCGTTGCGACATGCGAGTGCAAAAACTGTCGATTCGCTGCTCTGCGCATCGCTGAATTTGCTTCACACCCGGCACCGGCTAAACGGGCACAGCCGCGAAGAGATGGAGCGCTATTTGGTGGCGTGCGAGCAATTCACCCCGCAGGAATATTACGCCACTCCGGACGACGGTGATTCTTCGAGCGAACTCAGGACAAGCCTCACCAGAGTGTTCAGTGATGGTTGCGCGAACGTCGAATGGCGCAGCCCGGTCAACACACCGTTTGCGGCCAACAACATTGCTCACGCCGAATTCTTTCCCTGCGCACAAGGCGCGACTGCGCCAACGGTGTTCCTGTTGCATTCGCTAATGTCCACCAAGCCTATTGGCTATCGCCGTTGGGCACAGCGCTTCAACGAACTTGGCTGGAGCGCTTGTTTACTTCACTTGCCCTATCATTTTTCGCGTGTTCCACGCGGCTATTGGAATGGCGAGCTGGCAATTACTTGCGATCTTATCCGCAATGCAGAAGGGCTGCGTCAAGGTGTGATTGAACTGCGGCAATTGATCGCTGAATTACGGGCTCACGGCTGCCGCGACTTTGGAGTGCTCGCCACCAGCTACGGCGGGTGGATTGGCGCCTTGCTCGCGACGGTTGAATCCGATCTTCGTTTCGTTGCGCTGATGGGTCCGATCGTAAACATCGAGCACGCCATCTGGGCGAGTCCTGCGGCACGGCTGATTCGGCGCGAGTTGTATCGCGCGAATATTGAGCGGTCTCTCGTTGCGCGGCATTTTCATCTGAGTTCGCCATTGCACTGCCAGCCAATATGTGATCCTGCCCGGGTTTTATTCGTAACCGGTGAGTTCGATTCAATTGCGCCATCCGACGAAATCGAGGCGATCCATCAAAAATGGCGCGGCTCGGAACTATTAAGTGTGCGCCAGGGACATTTCGGCCATCGGATGATGCGCGAAACGATCGCACGATTGAAGGAGCGTGACGATTTGTAATCAGCCGTCTTCTTCGATTGGCAAATTCTCATTAACACCTGGGCTTTAGCCAGGTGAGTGCAGACGCGCAGTCGCAACAAGCCGTTTAAACGGATTCAAGGGATCACTCGGCGGTAGCACCGCTCTGAAGCGCAGTGTTAATAACAGTTATTGGATTCCAAGAAATTTCAGCGTCGGCCCAAGGTCACTGAATGCTGCCTCTGCAAGGACATTGTGCCCTTCCACTGATGCATGCCAGCCATCGATTGGGTGAAGTAATTCCGCGCGGCTAAGGTCAGCTGCAGCTAATGCATTGGAGTATCGCAGCTGGATGTTTCCAGCGGACTCGATCTCCGGACTCAGTTCTTCAACCGTTGCGCGCAGCTCTTCGTTCACCATCGAAGCGAGACGAACCAGATTGCGCCTGAAAGCTGGATGAAAAGAGACGAAGTATCTGTAAGTCGTTTCCAAGTGCGGATACAGACGCGTGTTCGATTGTCGAAGGCGTTCGGCTACCTCGCGGCCTTTGAAATAAGATTCGAAATTGATTAATCCGAACACGACAACAGCCACGCGATGAGTTTCGGTTCGCGCGCGTCCGAGCAAGCGGCGCAGCTGACGCGCGTAATGTTGTCGGAACTGTCGGCATTGACGGTTCAAACGGCGCTCCGGCGCATTCAATTCATCCGGCGGACACCGCCATGCCCAGTCGACATTATTATGCCCGATAGAGATCAAAATCAGATCGGGGAAACGAACCACTCGCAGCAGCTGATTGATTTGGCCAGAAAAACTGCGCGTCCCCAGGATGCGACGAAAAAGATTTAATCGACCACCCTCATGGTCCATCATCGCGCCGATTCCGGCATATTCGATCGCAACGAAGGGCGTTATGTCCTCCAGCCGTTTGGAAATGCTGTGAACGCTCAAGTGCGGAGAACCAGCGTCGAAAAACCAGTTCCTTCCGCGTCGAGTCTGCGCGCGCCAGAACGTGCTCCAGGGCGAAGAGATGTAGATGCCCATGCAGGAGCTGTCGCCAAGCATGGCAACGTGCGGTAGCCGAGTGACCAATTGTTGTTTTGTGATCTCGCCATTTCGATACGACAAGTAATCTGGGTGAAATTGCGATGAAGGATCAGCGAGTCGCTCTAAAAAATTTGAACTGATAACCGGAGAAGACTTCACCGGCGTCTCCTTTGTGATAATCGATCTTCAATTGTCCCAATCCATCGCGTCCAGCAAACGCCGAAACCGAGGATCGTCTGCGGAGAGCGATGGATTGCATTCACCGATTCGTTCGCGCTTCCACCAGGCCTTGTCGCCAATTGGCGCAAACTGATAGCGGTAAAGCCGTGCACGGACGTAACGAGGCGGTGCATCGGGAAAGGGATTATTCGCCAGAAGCGACAGGGTGCCGCGATCGTTATGCAGAAGTTTCCAGACAAAATGCAGCGTCCACGGATAATCGGCGGGTGAAGCCATCGCAGCAAACCAGATTTGCCAGTCGATCCGCGGTTGGTATGGCGCAACGAACGGCGGTCGCCGGTTGGGATCGCCCGGTTTGGCTTTGAACTCATATTCCTTCCATTTTGTATCGCCCGTAATTAGCGCGTCGTCCGTTCCCTCAAAAATAATTTCGTCGCGTTCGCGACCAACAGAGCCAAACGCGCCGTACGTATTCACGAGATCAAGCGGATCGTAGGAAGAGTTCATGAGTTGACGGCCGGAAAAAAGGTTCAACACGGGTGCGACGCTCAAATAGACGACCACGAGCGATAAAGCGATCGGGATCGCGTTGTTGATGCGCGACGGCTCCGATTCTTCAGCCGCTCGTTCCGCGCGCTGAACTAATGCCCTCGGTAAGAAATGGCGTAGAAAGGTATCGTCAAAGCACGCCAGGAAAGGAACGATCGTGACGTAATTGAGGAACGAAAGATTGCCGCTGATGATGAGAAATACTTGGAAAGAGACAAGTAAGACGCCGGCGATGTGTCGTGCCTGTCGCGGTCCAAACGAAAACCAGGGAACGACCAGTTCGATGAAATGGTTCCATGCTGTCTCAATTTTGTGGAACCATAGCGGCGCAAAGTGAAGATAACGACTGATCGGGCTGGGTATCGGCTGGGTTTCGTAGTGATAGGCAAGGCAAGTGAGATCGCGCCAACAGGGGTCACCCCGAAGTTTGATCAGACCGGCGCCGACCATGATTCGGAATCCAAGCCAGCGAAAAAGCCAGAAAACCAGGATCGGTGGCCTGCACTTCGGGAATGGCCGTCCATCAAGTAAAGGGCAAAGAAAGATAGATAAGAAACCAGTCTCAAGCAGTTGAATCTCCCAACCGTAACCGTACCAGATTTGCCCTACGTGGACGATCGACATGTACATCATCCAAAGAATGCTGAGGATGATCGCGTTTGCGTAGCCACCGAGGACAACAAACGAGAGCGCAAATCCGACCCAGGCGAAGATCAACATTCCATGATCCGAAATGCCGAGCCAAAAGAGGGTCGGCACTCGTACTATGCCCGCAATGCGCGAGCCGAGTTGGGTTTGAACGCTAGCGAGAAAATGATTCGCCGGAGTTAATCCGTGCTCCCCAATCAATGGGACGAGTTGCTGCGCAGCAACCAAAAACGCCACCGCATAAACAAAACCCAGCAGCCGCAGGATGATGAACCGCGTCAGCCAATAAGAATTCCCAAGTGCGAAAAGCTTCTGGAAGACGTTTGCCTGATTCATTGCCGGAGAGAAAACGTCCAACTGCCAATCATATTGGCAATTGGAAATCGAAAATGAAGTGCCAGGGGGGAGATTCGAACTCCCGACCAACCCCGAAAGCTTTCGGGGCTGCTCTACGACCGCAAATAGTGAATAGCCAGGCGGGGATTCTTCTTTGCTTTTAGGAATCGCTCAACGTCTCGAGCTACTTTTAGTGTCGAGTACTCGCGCTGCGCTACAATTTGAAAATCTCCGATTCGCTTCGTGGTGTGCGTATGACCACGACGATGTTGCGCGAGTCGAGCGGCCAAGTCGGGCGTCGAACCGATGTAATGTCGTCCAGATGATCCACGTAAAATATAAACCCATGCCATATACAGGCTGCCAGGGGGGAGATTCGAACTCCCGACCAAGGGCTTATGAGTCCCCTGCTCTACCACTGAGCTACCCTGGCGCTTTGTTTGGCTCGCAAAGTTAGCGATTTTTCTTCAACGACCAACCCCGAACGCTTTCGGGGCTGCTCTACCACTGAGCTACCCTGGCGCTTTGTTTGCTTCGCAAAGCTAGCGATTTTTCTTCAACGACCAACCCCGAACGCTTTCGGGGCCGCTCTACCACTGAGCTACCCTGGCAAAATAATCGGCGGGAAAGGTGAAGCGCATGAGATGGACTGTCAACGCGACACGTAGCACGACCGGTTCTTCCTCTTGGTCTGCCTCTCACTCTCCCTTTGCTGTGAGATGGGCCACAGTATGATTACGAGGAAGTGGTAGAGAATATCTCTACTCTTTGGGCTTCGAGATATACTGCTGCAACTCCTTGTCGCCGCCCCGCAGAGCAGCCATAAAGCATACCCCGCTGTGCTCGGTTACTGCGCCGACCCAGCCTTCCTGATGAACATAGCGCCATCCGGGAAAATGCAGCACGGCGCCGGTCTTCATGTTCCGGTCTGCCGGAAAAAGGAACAACTGCATCCGTTTTTCGCCAAGCCAGATCTGAGCAATACGGCGCGACTCCTCATCATCGAAAACACGACAACCAATTGTGCGAAAATCGGCGAATTCGTCTGGAACGTCGTAATGTTCGAGCCCGTGTTTCATAAAAAACAGATCACTCAAAGTACCCGCTTCGGTGCTTACCGGATCGAGCATCACCGGTCGAGTGGAAGCAGCCACAGTAAGTAATCTCCGAGCGGTCGCTGATCCCGGGAAATCATTCAAACGCCCAAGGAGCTGGAACACAAAGACTCCGGCGATAACCACGACCGCGATACTGATCGCAAGGACGGCAGGATTCCGTACCATTTTTTTCCACGTCCACTTTGACCCCGCGACCAGGTCTTTTTCCGAGAACCATTCCGCCGACTCCGGAGGAATGGGAACGAGACGAACCAGCGCCGCCACCGCCCGATCGAAGTTCTGTTGATTGACAAATTCATCCGAACTGTCCGCACGAGATACCGCTGACCGCATGGAGCGGTCGGCCAATTGGTCGTGGCTAAATGGCGCGCAATTCAAAAGGGCGCGTCGACGTCGTAATAGCTGCAGCGCCTTCATAACTTGCGTTGTTCGGGATGCTTAGCGTCCAGCCATGCCTGCAGCTGTCGCCTCCCCTTCGCCAGACATTGCGAGAGGGCGCTCAGTTTGAGTTCGGCGATGTCGAGGATTTCGCGGTAATCGAATTCGTCGAGATAAAAAAGTGCCAGGGCAGTCCTCTGAGGCTCGGGCGCGGTGGAAATCCAAATTGCGAGTTGTGCGGGATCGAGCTGCTCGATCTGTAATGCGGCCCCCGGAGCTATTTCATGTTCGTCAGTTTCGAGCGACTCCGGCTGTAAGCCCGTCTTGGTTGCTTCCAGACAGCGCCAGCGCGCGTCGCGGAAGAGCCAAAATGCTTCCTTTGGTAGTTGCCCTTGGGCGGCTCCAAGAGCGGCTTCGCGTAACGTAGTGTGAAAAACTTCCTGCGCCTTGTGCGAGTCGCCCAGCATCAAGAAACAAAAGCGATAAAGTTGCGGCAGATTTTGCTTTCGATC
>Ga0193720_1000007_pt1 | contig 27401 bp, 32 predicted proteins | sample U2s1metaG_FD_143049 | JGI IMG/M metagenome (GOLD analysis project Ga0193720, IMG submission 143049) | Soil microbial communities from a riparian zone of the East river system, Colorado, United States - U2s1 | ecosystem: Environmental > Terrestrial > Soil > Riparian zone | place: USA: East River...
GCTTTCATCATGCATTCAGCCGATAAACTCATTGCAGGGCGTTATAGCTGCTCAAACTTGTAACCCAACCGCTCGATCTCCGCGGCAAACCGCATCCGTACTAATTCGCGAAGTTCATCATCGTAGTACTTCGAATAATGTTCGCGGCTGGAGCGGTTATATCGCGGTAGCGTTGACGGCGAAATGCCAAGTCTTCCGCAGACGGTGCGAAAGTCGTCCACCAAATTCTCGAAGCACATGATATAATCGACGTTAGCGAACGGGTCCTCTTCATCCAGATCCAGTCGCAGATAGTCTGCGACTGATACAGCTTTGGAAATTATCTCTCGGAATCTTTTGCGGTCCCAAGTCTCCGGACTTTGCGTAGGTGTAAAATAATACGAGACCATCCGATCCCACGGATTTCGCACGCAGGTAAACTTATAAAGACTGCAAAACTGCTCGTCTCCAAGCGCATCTCGATATTCGCGGAGCGTGGAGTGCTTCTTGATTTTGTAATTTGGGTTGCGCAGTCCGAAGCGCTCGATCCCGTCTTGCTCTTTACGTAAGGCGACGAGCTGATCCTCCGAATAATCGCGGAGCGTGCTCTGAATCGAGTTACCTGCGGTTTTCGGTATGTGAACGAACAGAAACCGCTTTTGAAATGAGATCATTCGCGAGGAGCTCAGTTTACGATGCGTTGTTCGCTCATGCGAGTGCTGGCGAGTATTTATGGGGCGTGCGACAGGTTATAGCGGGAAAATGATCCTTTCTCACAAATACAAATTCATCTTCATCAAGACCGCGAAGACTGCCGGCACAAGCATTGAGGTCTTTCTTTCAAAGCACTGTGGCGCTAAAGACATCGTGACGCCGATTGCGCCGACCGTCGAAGGACATCAGCCGCGCAATTACGGGGGGTTCATTAATCCAGTTCCCGAGATCCTCGAACGACCTGGCAAACTTTTCTCCGTGCTGCGACACGCAATTACAAGTCGGGGCAAATTTTATAATCACATGCCGGCACGCGAGATTAGGAACCGCGTGCCGGCCGACGTCTGGAACAGCTACTTCAAGTTTTGCGTGGAAAGAAATCCGTGGGACAAGGTTTTGTCTCACTACCACATGCATGCCGCGCGTGAAGGCGGCTCCCTTTCACTGGATGAATATCTCACCCGTGACAGGTTTCCAGGTTTCCCATTAACTTCTTCCGATACACCGATCGCTCCGGCACGAAAATCATCGTCGACCGGATCCTTCGCTACGAGAACCTGCTGGCGGAACTTAGCGAAGTCTTCTTGCAACTAAAAATTCCTTTTGACGGCACTCTTGGCGTTACGGCCAAATCCGGATACCGGTCCGATCGCAGACCGTATCACGAAGTCTTCAATGACGAACAACGAAAAATCGTCGAAAAAGCATTCGCCAAAGAAATCAAACTACACGGCTATCGGTTTGAGCAGTAGCTGTGGCGGAGACCTTGTTGAGATTCGAGCTCGCCTAAATGAGACTTGCCTTTGGCGCGTTTTTTAGTTCAATCGTCCCGTGGTCCCCGCTGAGGATGAGGTCACTCCACTGACCGCGATTGGCGGAAATGCTCATCACGGCCCGGTGGCGTTTACTACCACGCACTGGAGCGTGGTGCTGGCCGCACAAAGCGAATCGGCAGCGGCGCAAGAGGCGCTCGAAAAGCTTTGTCGCACGTATTGGCGACCTATCTATGGATTTGTGCGCCGACAGGGCGCCGAGGCCGAGGACGCGGAGGACCTCACCCAGGGATTCTTTGCTTTGTTATTGGAGCGGAAAGATCTGAAGAGTGTTCGCAAGGAAAAGGGACGGCTTCGTTCGTACCTGCTTACATCGGTTAAACATTTTCTGGTTCCGTTGGATGCTATTCGTGAGCGTGAGCGCGTTGATGTTGAACGCAGCGACAGGTTAACAGCAGACCAAATCTACGAACGTCGCTGGGCCTTTACGGTCCTGGAACAAGTGATGGCGCGGATGCGGGACGAGTATCGCAGTGCGGGCAACGTGCGGTTCTTTGATCAGATGAAAAAAATGCTCATGGACGAACCGGACCGGCCATCGCAAGCCCAAATCGCCAGCGAATTCGACATGACGGAGAACGCGGTCAAGCAGGCCTTTTACCGATTTCGTCAGCGTTACCAGGCTTTGTTGCGAGAAGAGATCTCCCACACAGTAGCGATGCCTGGCGATATCGAAGATGAGCTGCGCCATCTAATTGCTGTGGTTCGGGCGTAACCTCTGATCGAATTTTACGCAGTAACAGAGGGGAGCGTGCAAGCGACTCTCCGATAATGATCAGCGTAATTAGAGTTTGCCCAAAGTGCGGCGCGGAAATTCCAGCCGATGCGCCAGAAGGAGGTTGCCCAGGTTGCCTTCTTGAGACTGGCCTCGGTCCGCGCGGGGACGCATCCGTAACCATTCGCGACTCGTCCGCCGCCGCCATAGCCTGGGCGAAGGCGGATGACGGCGGCTCCGCTGAAAATGTTGAAGAGAATGCTGCGGCTGCTGCTCGCCAGAACAAGAAAGCAGCGCGCGTTGCCGAGATACTGGGAGAGTTGGGCGATTACGAATTGCTGGAAGAAGTCGGTCGCGGCGGTCAGGGCGTGGTGTTTCGCGCCCGGCAAAAGAGTCTCAATCGCACAGTCGCGTTAAAGTTAATCAGCCTTGGTCAGTGGGCGAGCAAAGGACACCTGAAGCGCTTTCGCAGAGAAGCGAAAAAATCCTATCTCTGAATTTAATTTTTTCGACGACCGTTCGAAGTCATACCAAAAGTTCGCGATGGCGAGGGCGTCATCGCCAGCACGCGAGACGCGCGCGCTATCCGGTCAAATTCTTAATTTGTCGTTTGCGGATTCCTGCCATCCGTGAATTTCGCTAGCAAGGCGGGAAACGACTGAGGCATATTGCCGGTCCGAGTAAAGATTGCGCGTTTCCCATGGATCGTCCTTCAAGTTATACAGTTCGTTTAAATCTTTATCGCGGAGGCAAAGCTTCCAGCCGTCTGGAGAAACAAGCGTCCGAGTAGACTCTTCGACCGCGCGCTTGATCATGCGTCGCCGGGCCAGTGATGTTCCCTTTTTTATTTTTGTCCGGTTTGGCGCCCACTCTAAAAAGACATTATCTGGCGTCATGGCTTCATCTTGAATCAACGGCAGCATACTTTTGCCGGCACATTGAGGATGTCTGGGTTGTCCAAGCAGGTTGAGTAACGTTGGCACGAAATCGATATGACTCACTGGTTGCGAAATTATTTTACCGCGCGTCTGATCCGGCAACCGAATCAGCAACGGAACGCGCGCGGCTTCTTCGAACATTGTTTCTTTCCCGAAGAGGTGATGCGCGCCAAGGCTGTCGCCGTGGTCGCTGGTATGCAGAACGATCGTGTGCTCGTTCAAGCCGGACCGTTCCAAGCAGCCAAGAATGGCGCCGATGCTCTGATCCACGAGAGTGACAAGACCTAGATAACGTTGTTTGATGCTTTGGTATTCCTCGGGCGTGATCCCGAAAAACAATTGAGTCGGCAATCGCTGGCGATCCAGGATCGCTTCCGCTTGCTGCCATTCGCGCATTAGCCGGTAACGCAGCGGAATACCTTCACTCTCGGGAAGCGTGGCGGTTACATCGAGTTCCACTTCATCAAGTGGATGCTCGTCGTTGAGCGGCCCATTGTAGGGCGAGTGCGGTTCTACAAATGCCACCACCAGAATGAAAGGATCGCGCTGATGTTTTTCGATGAATTCGCAGGCGCGTTGCTCCAGAAATTTTGGCCGCGATAGAGCGAGGGGCAGATTGCTGATGGCGAGTTCCGAGAATCGGCCGTTTTGTTTATCGGGCGTGGTGCCCTTTGAGATTAGGAACTTTGTGTAGTCGCCGTGGTGTTCAGTCGAAATCCATTCGTGGAATCCGCGTCCGGTGGGCCCTTCCTCACCGAGATGCCACTTGCCCATGTATGACGTCTCATAGTCTCTGTCCTCCATCAGCTCGGGAAAAACGCGAAACCGCCGATCCAGTGGCACGCTGTTGCGCGTGCATCCGTTAATGTGCGGCCACGTACCGCTCATTATTGAAGAGCGCGAAGGTGTGCAGACCGGATGGGTGACGTAAGCGCGCTCGAAAACCACGGATTCAGAAGCAAGCTTGTTAAGATTGGGAGCGCGTACCTTCACGCCTCCGTAACAAGCGAGCGTATCCGCTCTCTGCTGGTCCGGCAGAAAAAGAATCAGGTTCGGCTTGCGCTTTGCGGGCATGCTTTTAGGTCACGCACTAAATCAGCGCTAATGAGTGTCCGCAATACGCAGCTGTGTTCACCTCTCCTTCCCAAGGGAGAGGGCTAGGGTGAGGGTTCGCGTCTGACTAGACTGACGTTCGGAATCCCTCACCTCAATCCTCTCTCCTTTGTTGAAGGGGAGAGGCGGATTTTGAAAGCATCGCATACGACGGGCACGATAAATCGACGTCGCTCAAGTTTGGAGTACACGGACATGTCCACGCTTTGAAAGCGGCGACATGTCGCCGCACTCCAAAATTCATCGCAACACTTCCAATTCCAGTGTTTCATCACGACATGAGACGGCTTTTGATCTTGCACGTATTCGGCGCGTTAGTCGCTCGCTACGATGGCACATGGCGCAACAAACTTTGACCTGGCCGCAAAAGCGACAAATGAGCTCGCTGTCGATCTTCACCACCAGCTCGCAACGCGGGACGACAATCTTTGCGTCTCTCCGTACTCAATTGAAAGCGCTCTGGCGATGACGTTCGCCGGCGCCGACGGCGAGACGCGCACGGAAATGGCGCGTGTTCTGCATTTCAGAAACGATAGCGGTGTGCCCGCCTCGTTCGCCGCGCTCCAGCATGCGCTGGAGGAAATGAGCGCGAAGACAGCGGAGCTTGTAAAACAGTCCAAAAGATTTGGTGGGCCGAGTGAACCGATCACGTTGAACATCGCCAACAGGCTCTTTGCGCAAAAGGGCTATGCGTTTCGCGAGACTTACCTGTCATTGGTGAAACAAAATTTCGGTGGAGCATTTGAGCCTATCGATTTCGTTGCCAATGCTGCGGCAGCTACGCAGCGCATTAACAAATGGGTCGCGGACCAGACGCATGATCGGATTCGCGATCTGATTCCGGGAGGGGCACTGGACAAAACAACGCGCCTGGTCCTGGCGAACGCTCTTTATCTAAAAGCCCCCTGGGCCAGTGAATTTTCCGACAACGCGACGCAACCGGAACCGTTTCATGTTCGCGGCGGAACGCCTGTCAATATTCCGACGATGCACAAAACTGATAAGCATTTCGGGTATGCGAAACGCGAAGGATTTACTGCTGTGAGCCTTCCTTACGTGGGAAGTGAACTCCAATTTCTTGTTCTCCTCCCGGACGACATAAATGGCTTGCGAGCGCTTGAGTCCAAGCTGACAGGCGACACACTCGCTGCATGCGCAAGACTCGATACACGCGACGTCGATCTTTATCTGCCAAAATTCAAGATTGAGCCGCCTACAATCGCGTTGGCCGAAAAGTTCGAAGCGCTCGGGATGAAGACGGCGTTCGACAAGCCGCCGGGCAGCGCGAATTTCGACAAGATCGCGCCGCGCAAGCCTAAGGATTACCTCTATATCTCGCAGATCTTTCACAAAACCTTCATCGCAGTGGACGAAAAGGGAACGGAAGCGGCTGCGGCAACCGCCGTGGCAATGATGGCGGGGACTGCTTTAAGGTCCCCTCCGCCGCCGCCGATCGAAGTGAAAGTCGATCGTCCATTCGTTTACGCGATTCAGCATGTTCCCAGTGGCGTCTGCCTTTTTCTCGGGCGCGTAACTGATCCACGCTGAAATGGACCTCTCGACTCTGGCAAATCTAATAAACGCATTCGCGGTGACGGGCGCCCTCATTTTCGCAGCCGCGCAAATTGGTTATTACCGTCAGCGGAGACGCAGGGAGGCAATGCTCGAACTGGTGCGATCATTCCAAAGCCCTGCCTTTACGAGTGCTCTTCGCCGTGTGATGTCGTTGCCGGACGGCGCGGACACACAGAAAATTCGAGAAGTGCTCGGGCCTGATGGCGAAGATGCGGTGTACCTGGTTTCGCTCACTTGGGAAAGTCTTGGTGTGTTGTTATTTCGTCGTGAAATCACTCTTGAGATGGTCGATGATTTTTTTAGCGGTCCCATCCTACTTTCCTGGCAGAAACTCAACGTCTATTCGGAGGAATGGCGTCGCACGCTAAAGCGAGAGACAGGTAATGAATGGTTTCACTGGCTGGCTGAACGAATGATGGAACGGGAGAAACTTTTGCCGCCGGTGCCGGCTTACGTTGCACATCGCGATTGGCGTGAATCGCGCCGGGGTTTACCGAGAGAAAAATCAATCGCGCCCGATTGATCCTAGATTAACGGGTCTGCCTCGGTCCCGTAGCTAAGCATGCCACCGACGATTTGGGCTGCAGATGTGAACGGATGCGGTTCGACTTTGTCGACGTTGAGAATATGCATGACTTCGATGCCCCGCACTTTTAGAAAATCTGAAATCAGTGAACGATGACAGCGCCACCACACCGCTTCTGCACACATGATCGCGGCAGGCCCCGCCTCGCGAGCAAGACCGAGAAGGCGCTCGGCACCTTTCTGAAATTGCTCTGTCTCCATGTAATCCGCGTAACCGCGAAATGAAGCGTTGCGCCACGCCGTGTTGCGCGAATCGGCTTTCGGTTTTCGTCGTCCGCCCAGCTCAGGAAAATGTTCGTAACGAATTCCGTGCGCGTTCAGTGATTTCTCTAGCCCGTCTTTATTGAACTGCGGATAACGTTTCGATCCGGGCAACGATCGCACATCAGCCAACAGCTTGATTTCGTTCTTTTTCAGCAACGAAATGAATTCGTCGATGCTCCGTGTTGAATGGCCGATCGTCCAGCTTTTCATCGTTTAGAGACGAAAAAGCTATCTTACTCCGGCGCAATTTCATCGCCTAAGCAGCATTATTCCATTTTGCGGAAGCTTTTGGAGTGCGCACGCGTCCTCGCGTCGCTTTTAAGAACGGCTGACAACCAGAAAAGCGATGCGAGGACGCATCGCACTCCAAAAGGACTTCGTCCGAAATGTTTAATGCGCCGGTTTCGGCAGAGCCACGGCTTCTGCCATCGACTTCAACATTCGACCAAGGTCACTGTTGGTTGAGATGACTGCGGTTGTGTCTTTTTCAAACGCCGCACGCATCACGTCGAGGCTGCGAAGAAACGAATAAAACTCTTGCGCATCAGGAGGATTGAATGCTGCGGCATAGATGGAAGCCGCCTCCGCGTCGGCTTTTCCTTCAATCTCAAGTGCGTTCTTCGTCGCGGTGGAACTGATCGATGCGACATCACTTTCCTTTTGACCGCTGATGTTCGCCGCTTCGCCGCGTCCTTCGGAACGGAAGCGCGCAGCAATTTGATGTCGCTCACTCGACATGCGCTCGATGATCTTCTCCGCAACCGTTGGATTGTATTTGCTGCGCTTGAAACGTTCATCGAGCAATTCGATTCCGAAATCGGCAATCTTTTGCCGGGTACGCTCGGTAATCTGTTTCTCAATTTCGCCGCGCCCGAATTCGATGTCAGGAATCGTGCTGGGCAAAACCGTGCCGGTTTTTTCCAGCTCTTCGTCACGAACCGGTTTTCGTCCTTTGGTCACCCGAATGATTTCGACCAGATCGTGCGTGGCGACGGCGGTGCGCGTTTCACTGCCGAGAATATCATCCAGGCGGGAGAGTGCGCTGCGCTCGTCGTTGAGTCGGTTGTAATAAAGGAATGGATCGCTGATACGCCATCGAGCGAAACAATCGACTATGATGTAAAGCTTGTCCTTGGTAGGGCATTCCGTAGGCGGTCCTTCCCATGCGAGGATCCGTTTATCGAAGCGCTGCAACTTGTCGATGACCGGAAGCTTCATCTTCAATCCGGGCGTGGTGATGGTACGAACGATTTTCCCGAAACGCGTGATGATCCCCGTCTCGTACTGATGGATGACGAAGAGTAGCGTTCCCCATTTGAACGCTGTGAGAATGAAGAGAATGCCCAGAATCGACATCACCCGGCTCTGCAAAAAACGCACAACGGTCGAAACGGCGGCGGGTCGCGGTGTCACATCGATCACATTCATGGCGGCGTCCGGGTTTGTTCCGCCGGCAACAGCGGCAACGTCTGGAGAATGTTCTTCAAACTGTCATCGACGATGATTTTCTTTTGCAAATTGGGCAGGATCGCTTGCATCGCTTCGAGATAAAGACGCCGTCGCGTTATGTCAGGCGCTTTCCGATACTCGGCGAGCAATAATGAAAATTTTTGCGCTTCGCCCTTTGCCTCGTTCACCCGCCGGAATGCATACGCTTCGGCTTGTTTCTCGCGCTCCTTCGCCTGCCCGCGCGCGTTTGGGACAGCGTCGTTATACACGGCCCAGGCTTGATTGATTGCGGTTTGCTTCTCCTGTTGCGCCTGATTTACGTCGTTGAACGCCGCCTGCACCGCCGGCGGCGGCCGCACGCTGGTCAGCTGCACCTGTTGAATCTGGATTCCCAAACCGTATTGCGAACTCAAATCGGCCAGGCGTTTCAAGGCTGATGTCTCGATGTCGTGCCGGCCAATGGTCAGCACTTCGTCCACGGTACGGTCGCCGATGACTTCGCGCATCACGCTTTCGGAAAGATCGCGCAACGTTTTCTCCGGCTCACGCGCTCCGAACAAATACATCTTCGGATCGGTGACGCGGTACTGCACCACCCACGGAACGAGGGCGGTGTTGAGGTCGCCTGTGATCATCGTCTCGGTTTCCTGTGGCTCAGGGTCGCCCTGGTAAATGTTTGTTGCGCCCGGTGTGAAAAACCCGAACTCGAGCTTGAGCAGGCGCTGCGTGGGGACGATCTGAATTTCATCGACATACGGAATCGCGTAAGCCAGACCCGGATTCACGTTATCGTGGAATGCGCCAAAGCGTGTCTTGACCCCAATGGAGTTCGCCGGGATCGACGTGAAACCGAATAACAGCGTCAACAGCGCGAGGACCAGCCCGATGCAGGCAATCAAACCAAGAATCAGTCGCGCTGGCTTAATCGGAAGACTTTCGGCAACCATCGGCCTTGGCATAGACGGCGTTTATTGCCTCAAACCGGCGCCAAAGCGCAAGCCAATTCGCCGCAGCCCTTGACTGGCCGCGTTGATGCTCGAAAACTGGGGCATGAATATGAAAAACATCATCTTGTCAGCATTCCTTGGTATTGGCACGTTGAGCTTGATGGCAGCGGAGTCTCAACAGCAACCGGAGGTCGGCAAGGCCGCGCCGGATTTTAGTCTCACGACCGGCGATGGGTCGCAGGTGAGCCTGAAAGATTATCACGGCAAATGGGTGGTGCTTTATTTTTATCCGAAAGATTTCACCAGCGGTTGCACGATGGAGGCGCACAATTTTCAGCGCGATCTCGCCAAGTACGAGGGCGCCGGCGCAGTCATTCTTGGGATAAGCGTGGACACCGCGCAATCGCACAAAGATTTTTGCGCCAAGGAAGGGCTCAATTTTAAATTGCTCGCCGATCCGGATGCGAAAGTCTCCACCGAGTATGGATCGGTGATGGATTACAAAGGCAGTCGCGAAGGTCTACACCGGAGTGAAACCGGCCGAGCACAGCGAGCAAGTCCTGAAAGATTTGGACGAATTAAAGAAGAGCTAACCACGAATTAACACAAATCAGCGCGGCTTTTTCGCCCCCAAAAGCTTTCGGGGCTTTGGAGTGCGGCGGCTTGACGCCCCTTTCAAAAGAAACCAAGAAATAGTAGGAGGTTGAGATGGGGAATAGAAAGTCGATCGATTGCAGGGATTATCCGAGTGAGAAAAATTGCTCGCTCAAGATTTCCGGCACCGAAGAAGAAGTGCTCGATGCAGCAGTGCAGCATGCCGTCTCGGCGCACGGGCATGAAGAGACGTCGGAATTGCGCGAGCAGATCAAATCAATGCTCAAAGACGAGGCTGATTAGCGTTGCGGATGTTTGCAGTTTCACCGCGCCGGGCGAGCAATCGGCTTAGCGTCATATCAAAACGACATGGGCCTATAATCATTCGGCGGCTTGTTCCATTACTCGGAATTTGCGCCGTATATTTTGCCTTGATGTTTTTGGCTCACTTACAGGACCATTTGATTCTATTTCCGACAAGGGCGCCGATTGATCCTGGCGGCGCCGTTCGCAAAACTGTTCCGTTTCAGAACAGCGAGTTGGAAGTGTGGGCGGCAAAATCGCATCGCGCGCAACAACAAGGCCACGCAGATATTTTTATTCTGCGTTTTTATGGCAACGCCGATCGTGCCGATCGCTGGGCAGCCGCGGAGACCGAAATGTGGAGCGATCGCGCGGTTGAGATCTGGGGAATGAACTATCCCGGATTCGGCGGCAGCATTGGACCGGCGCGACTATCGCGGATTGGACCGGCCGCGCTTGCAACCTTTGATGAACTAAAACGTCACGCAGATGATCGACCAATTGTCGCTTTCGGCACAAGCATCGGCGCAACCGCAGCGCTGCACGTGATTGCGCAGCGCCCGGTCGCCGGATTGATTTTGCATAATCCTGTGCCGCTGCGCCAAATCATTCTGCTTCGATTCGGCTGGTGGAATCTGTGGCTACTGGCGGGTCCGGTTGCGTTGCAGATTCCACGAGAACTCGATAGTATCGCAAACGCGAAGGCGATTCGCGCGCCTGCGATCTTCCTGCTCGCGGAAAAGGATGAAGTGGTTCCGCCTCATCCTTTTCCGCGAGCAGGAAGATTACCACAGATTAGTTGTAAACGCCTACGCCGGAGAAAAGCGCGTCATTCAACTGCCTGGCGCCTACCACAACGATCCGATCGAAAGCACAGCGCTCGCTAATCTGAACAACGCACTCGATTGGCTATTGGCAAAGCGAGCTCCTCGCGCGCCGTGAATGACGCGAGCGCTACTGTAGATCCACCAATTTGCCACTCGATTTTCGGGTTCGATCCCCATTAACCTCGGCACGTCATGCAGAACGCACAGAACCTGATGAGCAGCTTCGAGTTCATCGCGGCGCTGATGTCGATAATCATCGGTCTCGGTGTGACCAATCTACTCGCGGGAGCCGGGCGCGCGTTTTACCGGCGCAAAGAAAACCCGCTCGATGAGGTCCACCTTGTCCTGACCGTCGCGACGTTGCTGTTGCTGGTTTTGCAGTGGTGGGTCACGTTCAAGTGGAATACCGAGGTCAACTGGACTTTCGACAAATTCCTGGTGCTGATTGCCTGGACCGTTGCGCTGTATCTGCTCACAGTTTTCCTTTACCCGCCCGACCTCTCTGAAGCGGAAGAACACCAGGGCCGCTTCGAACGGAACCGCGCGGGCTATTACTCCATATTCATCGCGATGTGTTTCCTCGACATCGCGCAAACGGCAGTTCATGGCGAACTTTTCCAGCCGATATGGTACGTGCCATTCGTCGGGCAATACGCGCTACTTGCCGGGGGCGGTCTCATTGCCGGCCGACGCGGTTACGACCGGTTCTTCGCGTGGTACCAACTTATCACGCTGCTCGTGTGGGCACTGGTCGTGAGAAGATATTTGGTCGGAAACGCGATGACGCCTTAAACGGCTGCTTCATCAACCGCGAGTCGCTCGGACTTGGATTCACGACGCGCATGTATCGCAGACCGTCTTCGAAGTTCGGATGGGGACGTATACGTCCTTTTGACTTCACCGCCGCCAGGAAATCTTCTTCCACCTGCCACTCACCCTCCAATTCTGGGGGAATATCGACCACGTGCAGCGCTCGATCTCCGAGCTTTCCCGCGTGCACGACATCGGAAGTGAAATCGTACGTGAGCGTGCCGGCGCTGCCGTAAATTTCCAGCCGATCACCCGACGCCGTTGCGTTGACAGCGCTAAACTCCAGAACGCCTTCCGCGCCATTTTCGAAACTGCAGAGAACAGTCAGCATGTCAGGAACGACCACGCCGTAACCTTCGCGAATCGGATAAATAATTTTGCCACGCGCGAACACCCCGGTGATATCGCCAAGCCACCGTTGCAATACCTCTACGTAGATTCCAAGCGTCAGTGTGTTAAGTCCGCTGATCTCGATCTTTTGCCGCCAGTGCGCCGGAGTCTCAGGATCCAAATAATTGCCGGTGAAACTTTGCAGCCGCACAAGATGTGGTCGGCCAATGTAATTTTCCGCCAGGATCTTTTTCACCATCAAATCCGCCTGCATTCCAAACGGCGGCGGGCAAAGCATGGTCACCAGCTCGGGATAACGTTTTGATGCCGCAAGCATTTCGTCCGCTTCAGCCAAATCCATCGACATGCGCGCCTGGCAAAACACGTGTTTGCCCGCTTCGAGCGCGGAAATTGTCACCGCCGAGTGCATGTAAGGGGGTGTGCCGATCCACACAACGTCGATGCCGGGCAACGCCACCAACTCCGGCCAGTTTTTTATCGGGGTCGCTTCCGGCAGATTTTCGCTGCAAAACTTCTCGGAGCTTTCGTATGTAGAATTGGAAACCGCTACGATCTCCACATCCGGCTTCGCTTTCAGGGCAGATAAATGGCGGGTGCGAACGATGTTGCCTGCTCCGACGATCCCGATCCGCAGCTTATGATTATTTTTGTGCATTGGCTCTGTGCGATTTCGGTCGTGCAAATTACATAGCCTCTTGTGCGAGCTAGGTTTGACTGCGAGCAACGCTGAAGCGTTCAACCAATCACCAATCGGCGTTGACCGACGCTCTTTTCGCACTTGCGATCCACTTGACGCGCTAGTCTCAACACGGCAGCTTACGCGGCCTTATCGGGCTCAATTATGTCAAGAATTTGCGATATCACAGGATCCAAAGCCATGCGTGGAAGCGTCATTCACCGGCGTGGTTTGGCCAAGAAAAAAGGCGGCGTCGGTCGGCACGTGACGAAAATGGTACCGCGCATTTTCGCGCCAAATTTGCGTTACCAGCGCATTTGGGTGCCGGAACTGAAGAAATTTGTGCGAGTCCGCGTCACGGCGCGCGGTCTCAAGACGATCAACAAACACGGCGCTTACAAGGCGCTTAAAAAAGCTGGTGCCATCTAGGAAGGGCGTTGGCGATTAACACCGTCTAGGTGGTCGTGGCGATCGGATGCTCCGCCGGCTCGGCGGTTGACCCATTCGACGACTTCGGAGCAGACTCCACCGCTGCTACAGGATCCTGCGGGCTGACTTTCGCCCGGGGCAGATCGAGCGAGCCATCGTTGAACTCGATGACGTAACCCTCGTTGATCAGCCAACGCAGGTCCGACGCGAGCGCCAGCCTGCGTGCCTCTGCAGTTTCCATCGCACCATCGCCAATCAATTTTTCGGAAAGTTGTTTACGATTGATTCCAGGCGTTCCTGCCAGTCCTTGGAGAATCGCATTCACAGAAAGCGACACGCCGGCCTGTTCGTGAACAAATGCGCGAACCCGGATTGGTGAGACAAACAACATGCCGCGGCGATGGCGAAAAACTTGCAACCCGTTTTCTCGGAACCGGCCGGCTAGCTCCTGCATCATATTTGAAGGTGAGCGGGTCTCTCGCGTCCACGCCTCCTCGATCACCCGATGCAGTGTCCGATCCGGCAAACGTCGGCTCAACGCGCCGCCGATGATCGATTCGGTTACGTTACGGATCAATCCGGGCAAATAATGCGATCGAAAATGCCGTTCCGCTTCCACCACAGAAGAAAATGTCCGGGGAGTTTCTTCGCGTAACGTCGTATAGGTCGTGACTTTGCGTGCTTCTTCTTTCCAGCGCTCGATTAAGGCGGAATCGCTTACGATCTCGATTTGCCGCTGGTAATCGGCAAAACTCATTCGACGGCTGAAACGTTGCTCATAGAGGCTGCGCAATTGCGGCTGATAATTGTGATGGTTAGTCGGGCCGAGGAGCGTTCCGCTCGACCGGCATCGCGCGACATTCGAGAAATTTCCCTTAATTGGATCCGTCTCCACAACATCGATCCGGTAAAAGTCGCGATTAGCGAATCGGAATGCATTTCGCTCGAGGAATTCTCGGTTGGTCGACATAGTGCCGTTCTCGCCAAGCTGATAAAGCGGCGATTCCTCCTTTGCCGTGAGGCAAACCGCGTAGCCCACCGGTTTTTCCAGGAACAAACGGGCCAGCGCAAACAGCGAATAAGCAACTGAGTACTGAGTCGGACTTGATCTGCGTGGCGACATTTTCCAATGCTGGTGAGTATGGCATGAAACGAACTGTCACCGGCGGCGTTAGCGCCGGAGGAAGAGGCCGATTCAGCGGGCGACGATCTTTGGCGCCTTGCGAAACACGGGGAACGGCGCCCTTATTTCGCCGTGCCTTGGGATGACGCCGGTCTGTCTTGGGTCCTGGATGCTGGCTACTGCTGGGACGTCGGCGTTTTGGCCAATCGCGTGGCGGACCATGGCCTGTTTTTTGCCACCTGCTTTCCTCGCCTGTGTAACCCGCATAGCTTCTCGGCTCAGCAGGCTCTTTCAACCATGCAGGCAGCAGCTTCAGATCGAGAAGATCGACAGTCTCAACGGTAGACTGGGACATTGCTTGCATGTAACTCGGATGGCAACGGAAGCAAATCTTAAGAATCTCAGTGCAGATGGCACGGCTGCGATCCCTAAACCTTTCGGAATACATTATATCCCGTTGTCTTTCCCGAAAATGATTGACAACCTATTTAATTCATTTACTTGCCATGCTGTGCCCGGACTGTCCGGCAGCCGCCGGACTTTTCCACGCGCGACTAATACCAACTGAACAAATTTTATGGCGGAAAAATCGATCGAAGAAAAGGTCAAGGACATCATCGTCGAGCAACTCGGCGTGAACCCGGAGCAGGTCACGCCGCAGGCTTCTTTCATAGAGGATTTGGGCGCAGACTCGCTGGATATTGTCGAGCTCGTGATGGCCTTTGAAGAAGAGTTTGGGGTCGAAGTGCCGGACGAAGACGCAGAGAAACTGCAGACGGTCGGCGACGTCATCAAATATATCGAAGAGAAATCGTCCAAGCAGTAGCGCTTTTCTCGAAGGCCGCCGGGGCTTGGGCACCTTCGTTTCGTCCATAAATCAGGCGCGCGCAGCAGCGAATATCCCTACGCGCAGGGTTCGATACCGCATCGCTCCATGGTTGCGAAGCCCTACAACGCGTTCACACTAGCGGACGTGGAGATGACGCTACTGGAACGACCGCTTTTCTACATTGGCGACCACTACGTAGCTATCCTCGGCCTGATTGCGTTCGCCGGGTTCTTTGCAGCCGGACTCCTCATCGCGCGATTTTTACAAAGTCAGATCGTCCGCCGTTTCTTCAGCCGTTTCAAAATCGACACGAATTTCATCGCAATCGTCACAACTACCTTGAGTCTGGCGGCGATCGTCTTTTTCACCGTTACGGCGGTCAATGCAGCGGGAATTCCACTGGCTTGGAACGCGGCTCTTCCTGCCATCAAGCTGAGCCTGGTTCAGATCTTTCTGCTGGTTGCGCTCCTGATCGGGGTGTTTTGGATCTCATCCAGGACAAAGCGTTTTCTTTTTAACCGGCTGCTTGCGCAGAGCGGACTCGATCGTTCCCTGCAGTACGCGATTGCCCAGGTCGTTAGCAACATCGTGCTGGTAATCGGCATTTTCATTGTCCTCGAGAACACCGGCATTCATCTCGCCGCGCTGGCGGTCTTCGCCGGTGCAGTTGGCGTGGGCCTTGGCTTCGGTCTGCAAAATATCGCGAGTAACTTCATCAGCGGCCTCGTGATTCTGGCAGAGAGACCGATCACCATTGGGGACCGCGTGGAAGTGGCAGGCATTGCGGGCCAGGTGGAGCACATTCGAGCGCGCAGCACAGTCATCCGCACCAACGACAACATCATGATGATCGTGCCGAATACGAAGTTCATCGATTCGCCCGTGACCAACTGGACCTACGGCGACCGCCGTGTGCGTTTCCGCATTCCCGTAAGTGTTGCCTATGGCAGCGACATCGTGAAAGTGAGGGACACGTTACTGGCCGTCGCCGGCGAAAATCCGCATACTCTCAAGGAACCAGGACCGAGTGTGTTTCTCGAGAATTTTGGCGAGAACGCGATCGACTTTAAGCTCGTACTCTGGAGCAGTGAAATGAGCGCGCGTCCAAGTCGTTACCGCAGCGACATAAATTTTGCCATTACTGAGAAATTCCGTGAAGCCGGGATCGAAATGCCGTTTCCTCAGCGCGACCTCCACATCCGAAGCGGAGTGCTCAAGGTTGAAAAAGTGGCGGGCGAAGAAAAAGGTGCCCAATCTGAGATATAGTCGGTCCCCGAGGAATCCGTTCATCCAAACGGCCTTGTATTTGAATGCCAGCTGGCAACAAGATTTCATTCCCAGACAGCGTGGCGAAAGTTGTTGCGCTCACTGACGTCAAGAATCGCGAGGCGTGGAAACAGGCGTTTCAGGATCTGTGCAAGGATCATCGTTACTATGAGATCGTCGAAGAAACGCTGGAGGGGTTCGAACATCACTACCTGGTGGTTGAAGACAGTTCGAGTCACGTGCGCGCCATTCAGCCGGTGTTCTTTGTCCGGCAAAATCTTGTCGAAGGTGTGCCTGGCAAAATTCGCTCTGTTGTCGACATCATTCGCAAAATTTTCCCGCGTTTTCTAACAATGCGGGTTTTAATGATTGGCTGCGCTGCCGGCACGGGCGACTTGGGCGCGTGCGGCGAGAACGACGAAGTCTGGGCAGCAAACGCGCTGCTGGCCCATCTTGGGAGTTATGCCCGCCAAAATAAGGCTTCGCTGATCGTCTTAAAGGATTTTCCGGCGAACTATCGCTCCGCGCTGGAAACGTTTGCCTTAAATGGTTATGCCCGCATTCCGAGCATGCCAATGACGCGGCTGGCGCTCTGTTATGAGAACTGGGATGAATATTTTCGCACGTTGAGCAAGGCGACCCGGAAAGATTTGCGCCGAAAATTTCGCAAGGCTGACCGTGCGGCGAAAATAGAGATGGAGGTCGTGACCGAGATTGCGCCTTTCATCGACGAGATTTATCCGCTGTATCTCGCCGTCCACGAGCGGTCGCCATTAAAATTTGAAACACTCACCAAGGAATATTTCAGCGCCATCGCGCAGCGGATGCGGGAACGCGCGCGGTTCTTCATGTGGCGACAAAGCGGTAAAATCGTCGCATTCAGTTTTTGCCTGGTCTGTGGCGATGCAATTTATGATGAATGCATCGGGCTCGATTACAGCGTCGCGCTTGATCTGCATCTTTATTTTTACACACTGCGCGACATCATTTCATGGGCGCTGCAACAAGGATTGAAATTTTACTACAGCAATCCGCTAAACTACGAGCCGAAGAACTACGAGCCGAAGGTGCATCTCGATTGCGAATTGGTGCCGCTCGACCTCTATGTGCGGCATACCAACGCTCTGCTGAATCCGGCATTTCGTCGTGTGATCAAATATCTCGGACCGACTCGGCATGACCCTGCTCTCCAGCGATTTCCTAACGCGGATCAGCTTTAGGGGCGACTGGTTGTTCGCCTGTAGGCCGGTTTCTTGTCATTCCGACCGAAGTGGAGGAATCTCTGGTTCTTGTTTTCGCTTCCTTGCCTAGCGCGCTGAAAGTAAGAGATGTCTCGACTTCGCTCGACATGACAAATGACACGAGAAATAAACCAATACCAGATCGCCCTTCCGGTTTTCGCAATCCATGGCTGCAACTCGGCTTGAGTGTGGCCTGTGTGCTGGTGTCCGAGTTTCTTCTGAAACGCGGCGCTACGCAGATTGCAGAACCTGACAGCGCTTTTTCCTGGACTGGGATCAACGGTCTGGCTTCGCCCCTGGTGTGGTGGGCAATTCTTCTGATCATCGCCAGCTTTATTAGCTGGCTCTACGTCCTGCGATACATCCCATTGACGATCGCGTTTCCTCTTTCACGGGTCGTGGACATTCTGGTTCCGCTCGGTTGTTGGATTTTTCTGGGCGAATCGATCTCGGCCCTTCGCTGGTGCGGTATTGGGCTGGTGATTATCGGATTAGCGCTGGTGGCAAAACCAATTGCACAAATCGAGGAGCGCCTGTGAGCATCCTCGCCCTGTTCTTCATCGTTGTTTCTTTGCTGAGCTTTGTGGCAGCCCAGGTCATTTTGAAAAGAGCCATGGAAGTCTCGACGACGAGCGGTCTGGGCAACTCTCGGTTCGTCTCGCTCGCTGCTATCGGGACAGCTCTGATGACAGTTTCCTTTTTTCTTACTCTCGGGCTTCTGCAGCGATTCGACCTCAGTTATCTTTATCCCTTCCAAGGTTTGAGCGTGATTTTCATCACGCTGATGGCCGCCGTAGTGCTGAAGGAAAAGCTAAGTCTCCGACTTGTGATCGGCGCGCTGCTGATTAGCGCCGGGATTGTGCTTGTCTCAATGAGCTGACAACACCTCGTGGTGGACGGCGAAACTCCTGTGACGCCGGGCTCGCGGAACTCGCCCCTCCAAAAAATTCACGCGCGGGCCAATAGCGGCCATAATTTTTCCAACGCCGCTAAATTGATTGCGCGAATCTTGTCGTTGTCCGGCAATCGAATTTTCGGATGATCGAATTCAGCGGCGAAGCGTTGTTTCCAACGCGCATATTTCGGCGGTGAATAGGCGCCGCAAATGTCGCCACCGATGATCCGGCAAAACTCGACCAGAGCAGCTTTCCGAGCGCCCACTCAAGGTCGGCAATCGTAAAGCGGCCACTCTCCCAGTTTGTGATGGCCTGTTCTGCGCAGAGACAATCCAGGTCGATGGTCACATAAACACTCGTTTCCCCGATGGTTTTTGAAAATTGCTCGAAATGCTCGCGCCAATTTTCACGAAGAATAGCACCCTTGCGTTGTCGATCTTTCGCCGGCCGTTCGTCTGCCCAGGGATGCACTTCAAGAATGCCCCCACGTTCAGCGCGACGATTACCGAAAATTTGATGAGGCCACCAGCATTCGAAATTACCGCAACCCCAGACACTCACGCGCCGTACATGTGGAAGCTCCAGTGCGCGATTGACCCAGCCACCGCATCCCCATTTCGGAGGGCGCACATCCCAATCCGGATGATTGTCGAATGAAACGACCACCATCGGTTCGCTAATTGGGCGTAATCATCGGTTCGCCAATTGGGCGTAATCGAAGCGCGGTTAAGTAGTGGAAGTCGCCCGATCCGTAGAGCAAGAACGGCGCCGCGAGATTCACCTGCTGCCCGGGATAGAATTGTTCGATCAGCTGTGGCGGCGCCGAGAAGCGCAGATGCGGTCCCCACTCTCGCGCGTCAATCAAGGGAAGACCCAGCGACTTGTTAGGCCACGCGTCATCCAGGTTGAGATGAAGAGCGCGGGCAACCAAAATCAGTTATGCGTTTGCTGACGAAACTGGTCGCTTGCTTTAGCGATCTGCAAATTTTCCTCGGCTTCTTTGTATTTGGGATTCAAGCGCAGCGCTTCACTGAACTGAACAATGGCTTGCGAGATCTGGCCCTCACTCAAGAACAGTTTGCCCAGATTATTATACGCAACTGTTAGCTTGGGGTCCCCGCGGAGTGCCGCCAGATAATGCGCCTTGGCCCCCTCCAAATCACTTTTTGCAAATAGCGCGTCGGCCAGCTGCAACTGTGCATCCACGTGATCGGGCTTGAGTTGCACGACACGTCGGAGTTCGCTCACGGCATCATTCTCTTTCCGTGTTGAGGCAAGGAACGCGGCATAATCGTAATGGGCCTCCGGCGAGTCCGGCATCAGACGCACAGCTGCCTCGTAGTGAGGTCCGGCTTCATCTCCCCGCCCAAGTCGCTGAAGCAAAGTGGCGTAGCTGAGATGCAGCTCACCGCCATTGGGTCGAAGACGCAATGCCTCTTCCATATGCCGGGCTGCCGCATCGTATTTCGCTTGCGCCATCAAGACAGTAGCCAGGTTCATGTGCGATTTGGCATCAGATGATTTGAAATCTAGCGCGATTTTGTATTGTTCCTCAGCCTGCGCCCATTTGCCTTCTTTTTGCAACGCCTGCCCATAATCAAAATGCTGCTTTGCGCCGATCGGTACATCCGCCACGAGCCATGCCCGCCGCTGGACCTCCGGCACATTGAGATGCGTTTGCCAAAACCAGAGCGCGCCTAACGGCAGCACAAATACTGCCGCCCATTTTAGCCCATGCAGCGTCCAACTGGGGAGAAAACCGCCTAGCGATACGTCAGCCGTTCCACCCGTTAGCCCAAGCGATTGGCGCGTGGAACGCTCCCGAACTTTCCAGATAAATCCATCGTAATAGAAATGGAGCAGCGTGGAAGCGGTGACCACGCCGGTGAGGATGCGTTTCACCGTTTCCATGCCGATATGCGCATTAATGTAAGAGACTGAGCCGTAGGCTAAGACGAGTCCGACATAGAGTCCCATCAGCGATCCGCTTCGGCGAAACACAAAACGCATGAATCCGCCGATGTTGCTGTCTTTTTCAACGCGGTTGCGGTTGTAGATCCAGACAAGCGAGAGGTATTGCACGTCGTGAAAAACTTCGAACAATGCAATGCCAACCAGAATGTTCGCGACCAGATTGTTGCAGTACCACCAAAACGCGATGCTCGTGATCAGCAAAGCTACCTTCACGGGGTTGGGTCGATTGCCGATGATCCAAAGCCGGCAGAAATGGGCGACAAACAAGACGGAAACGGCGACGGCCAAGAGTAGAATCAGCCCTTGTCCAAGTTGCACCACTGATGGCGGGATGAATGGTCCACCGCACAGGTAGTAAGTGTCGAGTGTGTCGCTTAGACGATATGGCGAAAGCGCCACCGCAGTGGCAAACCAGATCACGCACATTGCGAAATCAAGCCGGCGAGTGAGCGCATCGAACGTTCCCGTTTTCGCGTCGTAAATGCGGCAGAACCCATAGGTTTGCATTAGTCCATGCCAAACGCCCCAAAAGAAAACGACCAGCAAGATTCCTTTGAGGTCCCACCAGAAGAAAGCCGTGCAAACTGCAAGAAGAAACAGCGGCGCAAAAATAAAGCGCCATTTAAAGCGTTCGAACAATGCGCGATCGCCATAGGCCCGGATCATCCCCGGCAGGTGATGTCCCATGGCGCCAAATGCCGCGACAAAGAGATAAATGTCTTGGGGGCTCCAGCGCGCCTGGGCCAGCGCGAAGGCCGGCAACAGCAACAGAGGCGTGCCGACATAGAGAATCAGATCTCGCCACGAATCAAGAATCCATAACTTCGGTCGGGACGCCCTGTCGGGCGCAGCCGGAGGAGTCTGGAGACGTGGAAATGCGCTGAGCTGCTGCATCAGTTCGGGAACCAAGTTTTCCTTAACTTGGTGGGAAAATCAATCGCCTTGTTCCGGGCGAGAGCAAGTGGTGATTGGCAATCTTATGCGCGCATTTTTTAAACTGCGCTCGAAGTTAAGGTGGCACTGTGCAAGAGACTCAAATCGAAAAACTAAAAAAGAACGAACAAGAACGCGATTTTTTTTGCGTCGTCAGTGACGCATTCCGTGTTTTCGCGCGGCGTTCCTCCAGCATGCTCGGCAGCGCCTGGGCATTTACTGCAGCTTTGCTGGTCATTGTCATCTGGCTCGTTACTGGCCCCGTTTTTCACTTTTCCAACACGTGGCAACTGATCATCAACACCGCTACGACCATTATCACCTTCCTGATGGTATTTCTGATTCAGAACACCCAGAATCGAGACGCCAAGGCAGTTCATTTGAAATTGGACGAACTCATTCGCGCGGTTAAAGATGCGCGCAATGAACTCGTCGATCTCGAGGACCTCTCTGATGAGGAGCTTCAGAAACTCGAAGAACAGTTCCGGAAGACGCGCAAACGAGCGGAGAACGACGGAAGTCCTTCGCGCTACGTCGACCCTGCCGAAACCACTCAGAGCACGCGTTAAACAGTCTTCGCGTCCGGCTTTTTTGCCTGACCCGTTCGTAGGAAGACTTTGCCGCTGGGACACAGCCGAAATACCTCACAGTTTGAGCAATCGGGCTTACGCGCATAGCAACGTCGGCGCCCATGCCAGATGAGCCAGTGACTCCAGTCTGTCCAATGCTCGCGCGGCACGAGCTTCATCAAATCGAGCTCGATCTTCACCGGGTCCTTCTGTTTGGTGAGGCCGAGCCGCTGCGATAGCCGGATCACGTGCGTGTCCACAACGATTCCTTCGTCCTTGTGGAATGCATTGCCCAAAACCACGTTCGCAGTCTTACGCCCAACGCCGGGCAAGGCGCATAACTGCTCCATCGTGTCAGGGACTTTACCGCCATGTTTCTCGACGATTGCGCGCATCGCACCGCGAATGCTTTTGGTCTTGTTGCGATAAAAGCCTGTGGATTTGATCGCGTTTTCCAACTCGGCCTGCGGCGCGTCGGCATAATCTTTCGCGGTCCGATATTTCTTAAACAACGCAGGCGTGACCATGTTTACCCGCTTGTCCGTGGATTGGGCGGAGAGAATTGTGGACACCAGCAGTTGCAGCGGGTTGCGAAAATCCAGCTCACAATGGGCGCTTGGATATACTTTCGGCCAGGCTTTCAAAAGCTGGGCAACGCGCTCGCGAGTTGTCATCTGGTTATTATTCTCCAGGCCTGCTATGTGTTTCAACGATGAACGAACCATCGGCGGAACTCGTCGATCGTCGCCCGATTGCCACACGTAATCGAAAATGGGCACAGGCAGCGACTGCGTGGCTTGCTGCACGAAATGTTTCACCGAATGCAATTTCAATCGCGGGCATGTCCGCTTGTATTTTGGCGGGTATAGCCCTCGGCCTGACTTCGATTTCTGACTATCGAATCTTGTGGCTTGCTGCCGCGCTTGGCGCGCAACTGCGCCTGACCGCGAACATGCTCGATGGGATGGTAGCGCTCGCGTCCCGTCGTGCTTCAAGGGTGGGAGAACTTTACAACGAAATTCCCGATCGTGTTTCCGACGCGGCAGTATTTATCGGTGCAGGTTTCGCCTGGGGTGGAAACGTTACACTCGGATACATCGCAACGATCCTGGCGATCTTCACCGCCTATGTTCGGGCTGCGGGAAAAATCTCAGGGGCGCCCAACGAGTTTTGCGGACCGATGGCAAAGCAACATCGAATGCTGGTTATCACTGTGATTTGCCTGTACTCCGCAGTGATTCCGCGACCCTGGCAGATTTTGCGCTTCGATAAGCTCGAAGTTGGTGCGGTGGGCCTTGGCCTTGGAGTGATAATCGTCGGCTGCTGTATCACAATTGTTCGAAGACTGAATCGAATCGCACATGCCTTGAGATGAACAATGTGACATGGCAGCGGCTGTTTGGGTTTCGGCATGCTTTTGACGATCAGGTCACCGTCGTCCTGACGGTTGCAGTCGTCGCTCTGCTTTTGTTGGCGCCGCTTCTGATTTTCATCACGACCCGAGCGGCTAAGAGCACTGCTGACAAGAGAAAGGAACTTTGGGATCGCTATCGCTCCTGGATTTGGCTGATATTGCTGATTCTCATTCCGATTCTCGCGGGCGCTTTTTGGACGATTCTCGCAGTCGCCACGCTTAGTTTTCTCTGCTATCGCGAATACGCGCGAATCACCGGTTTGTTTCGTGAACGAACGATCAGTCTCATCGTCGTTATCGGTATTCTCTTCCTTACTTTTGCCGAACTGGACAATTGGTATCGACTCTTTGTTGCATTATTCCCGTTGACAGTCGCATTGATCGCTATCGGCGGGTTGATCGCCGACCAACCAAAAGGATATATCCAACGCGTCGGCTTGGGTGTGCTCGGCTTCGCTCTTTTCGGAAGCGCCCTCGGCAATCTCGGCTATATGGCGAACGATTGGAACTATCGCCCCATACTTTTGCTCATCCTTTGCTCCGTGGAATTGAATGACATTTTTGCCTACATCTGTGGCCATCTTTTTGGGCATCGGAAATTTGTTCCCAATACCAGCCCGAACAAAACTGTGGGTGGCGCACTCGGCGCGCTCGGCTTAACGACGCCGCTGGTAGCAATAACCGCTCATTTCATTTGGACTGACACGGCACTCGACAGCTCAATTCGTTTGATTGGTCTCGGCATCATCATCAGCGTAGTTGGCCAGTTCGGCGACCTGATGCTCTCTTCGATCAAGCGCGATCTCGCTCTCAAAGACACTGCCAAGCTCATTCCAGGCCACGGCGGTTTGCTGGATCGCTTTGACAGCCTGATTCTCGTCTCGCCGGCTGTATTTCACTACGTCAATTATTTTGTCGGCTTCGCGGCGAGTCAGCCGGAGCGAATTTTCACCGGAGGCTAAAAATCGGTGGACCCCTGGCAACTCCAACCAGCGCGTGATACGGGCCTAACGCCGGCAGAGCGCTTCCGAAGTGTACGACGCGAAAGCGGTTTGCTAGAGAGCTTCGCGCATCACGCTTGTTTTTCGCTGTTGCGAACTTATTTCGCCATCGCGCACAGACTCACGATAACCGGCCGGGAAAACCTGCCACCCCACGGGCCCTTTGTGCTCGTTGCGAATCACGGCAGCCACCTCGACGCACTGGTTCTTGGAGCAGCGCTCAGTGCCCGCCATCGCGAACGCGCGTTTCCGATAGCCGCAGGCGACGTTTTCTTTCAAACTACTGTGACCAGCACGTTTTCGGCAATCGTGCTCAACGCCCTGCCGATGTGGCGGAAAAATTGCGGCACGCACGCCCTGGCCGATTTGCGCGGGAAATTACAGGAAGAAAGAGCGATCTTCATCATCTTTCCTGAAGGAGGACGCAGTCGCACCGGCTCGATGATGCCTTTCAAGCACGGACTTGGGATGCTCGTCGCGCAAACAAACGTGCCAGTTGTGCCCTGCGGTCTTGTTGGAACTTTTGAGGCTCTTCCGCCAAACCGAAAAATTCCCCGACCTGTAAAAATCAAACTAGTGATCGGAAATACGCTCGAGTTTGCATCAACAGCCAACGATCGCGAGGGCTGGTCACAGATCGCGCAGAACGTCGAATTGTCGGTGCGCAATCTGGCGGCACAATAGTGATGCAGACAATCTCGTCCGCACTCCAATCCTCGCAGGCACGATTGCCTGCGTCACGAGCCCGCCGCGTATCGCTCGAGCTTTTGCGCCAGATCAGGAGGAACGTGCGCGACGATCAGAGCATCGTTGCCCTCATATCGCAATTCGAGAACGTGACCAACCCGATGGATCTCCGCGATCAACGCGCTTTCGTTTGCGGGAATCCGAAAGCGCGAGCGCAACCGCCACGAACTAAGCGCCTCTTCGAGAGTCTGCACAAGCTTGTTAACTCCTTCTCCCGTGCGGGCGGATATCGCGACACTCCCGGGAAAACGCTTCGTGTAAGACTCTGCCAGTTCGCAATTTGGCAAATTATCAATCTTATTGAAAACAATCACCGTTTGCTTGCCGTAAGCATCCAGTTCCTTAATGACGCCATCGACCGCTTCCATCTGCTCGTCCACACGAGGATGACTAAGATCGACAATATGGATAAGCAGATCGGCTTCGCTCACTTCTTCGAGCGTCGCCTTAAACGATTCGATTAGTGTGTGCGGAAGTTTTCGTAAGAACCCAACCGTGTCGGTGAGGAGGACTCGCTGTTTGTTAGGCAAAGCAAAACTGGAGGACTCGCTGTTTGTTAGGCAAAGCAAAACTGCGCGTGGTAGGATCGAGCGTTGCAAAGAGCTTGTCTTCGGCTACGAGATCGGCGCCGGTCAGCAGATTCAGCAGCGTAGATTTCCCAGCGTTAGTATAGCCGACCACGGCGGCGACTGGCCATTGATGTCGTTTGCGACCTTCGCGCTGTATTGCGCGCGTCTTACGCACGGCTTCCAGCTCGCGTTCGAGCCGCGCAATCCGTTCCTGCACGCGACGACGATCAACTTCGAGTTGCGTCTCACCCGGCCCACGCGTTCCAATCCCGCCTGTTTGACGCGACAAGTGATGCCACATCCGGGTGAGACGCGGCAGAAGATATTGCAATTGGGCCAGTTCGATTTGCAATCGGCCTTCCCGACTGCGTGCCCGCTGCGCAAAAATATCGAGAATTAGTTGTGTTCGATCGAGAACCTTGCGCGCGAACAGATTTTCCAGGTTGCGACCTTGGGCTGGCGAAAGTTCATCATTAAAAATAACAGAGGTCACCTGCTGATCCTGACACGAATCCTTGATGGACTCCGCTTTGCCGCGGCCGATATAGTACGGAGCGGTCGGCTTTGGAAGTTTTTGCGTGACGGTGTCGACTACTTTTGCACCTGCCGAACTCGCGAGCTCTCGCAGTTCGTCGAGCGAATCTTGCAACTCCCACTTCGAGACGCCTTGCTTCTCCAGCCCAATCAGGAGTGCGCGCTCCTGTGTCTTTTGCGGACGCGTTTCAATCATCCCTCTACGCAAACCCGGAAGCCCTTTGGCGCTCCGAATGCTGCCGGAGCAGGATTCTTGCTTCGTTGTGAGTAAGAAGCGATAAGTTCAGCGGTAGAAAATTAGTTTGCCGCCGAAACCAGGTCAACTGTCTTTTGGCGTAACGGCGAGTGGCTTGCTGGATCTCCGCGATACATTGCAAGAGTGATATCTTTCCATCGAGCAGTTCGCGAATCTCGCGCAAACCGATCATTTGTGAAGCGGTCGCCCCCGTCGCTCCTGTGGTGCGCACTTCCTCGATTACACCACGTTCGAACATTGCTTCCACTCGCTGATTGATTCGTTGATAAAGTTCCTCCCGGTCGCGAAAAACAAAGACACCTGTAGCCGGGATCGTTGATCCCGGTCGGTCGGGGTCACCCCGACCTGTCGGGGCTACAACTTCCGAGGCTGCCTTCCCAGTGAGTAAGCAAATCTCCAGGGCGCGCACCACGCGTCGGCGATTTTTTGTGTCGATTGTTCGAGCCGCTTCGGGATCGAGCTGCACGAGCCGAGACCGCAATTCATCCAAGCTCATGGCATTCAGTTGTTCCCGCAGAGTTGGATCAGCCTCAGGCAAAGGCGCGAGTCCGTGGGTGAGCGCTGTGATGTAAAGCCCGCTTCCCCCGACGACCATCGCGAGTTCGCCGCGTGAATTGATTTCATCGATGGCGCGGGTGGCAGCGCAGCGATATTTTTCCGCGTTCATTTCTTCGTTGAGCGGCGCTGTGCCGATTAGATGATGCGGAGCCTTGGCGAGCGTGGAAGCATCTGGTTTTGCTGTGAGCAGATCCAGGCCGCGATAAATTTGAAACGCGTCCGCGCCGACGATCTCAGCGCCGATTTCGTCCGCGACGTCGGCAGCCAGCTCAGACTTCCCGGTCGCAGTTGGGCCGACGACAAAGAAGGAGCACCTCATCCAATCTGACCGAGCGTCGCGTTTTACTTTTCCTGCGCGGCCTTGACGATTTGGGCGAAGCTGCGCGGGT
>Ga0193720_1000008_pt1 | contig 25606 bp, 22 predicted proteins | sample U2s1metaG_FD_143049 | JGI IMG/M metagenome (GOLD analysis project Ga0193720, IMG submission 143049) | Soil microbial communities from a riparian zone of the East river system, Colorado, United States - U2s1 | ecosystem: Environmental > Terrestrial > Soil > Riparian zone | place: USA: East River...
CGCAGTCTCGGCTCAAGCGTTACCCGGATGCTCTGGGGAAAAGACGTGCGGCCGCCGACTTACTTTTGGGCGCGGCGCTGGTTTCTGCGCGCGCTGGGCGTGATTTATCTGATCGCATTCGCATCGCTGTGGGTGCAAGTGGACGGACTGATCGGCAGCGATGGTGTGTCGCCCGTGAATCAGTTTCTGCCAGCGGTCCACGCACAACTGGGCAAGGACGCGTACGCTATTTTGCCCACGCTTTGCTGGTTCAGCACGCGCAACACGTTTCTACATTTCCTTTGTGGCGGCGGCGCTGTCCTCTCGGTGCTTTTGATCTTCGGGATCGCGCCCGGGCTCTCGCTCGTCGCCCTTTTTGCTTTTTACCTGTCCCTCACCATTGCTGGACAAACCTTCCTTAGTTTTCAATGGGACGTTTTACTGCTCGAGGCTGGTTTTCTATCGATCTTTCTGGCGCCGTGGCGACTTTGGCCCAGGGAGCTAATCTTTTTGCCGGGGTCACCGCCCACGGCTACAGCTGCGCCGGTTTCACGCGCGGGTTTGTTCTTGCTCAAATTTCTTCTGTTCAAACTAATGCTGATGTCCGGCATGGTGAAACTGACCAGCGGCGATGATTGCTGGTGGAACCTGACGGCACTCGATTATCACTACTGGTCGCAGCCCCTCCCCACAGTCTTTGGCTGGTGGGCAGATAAAAGTCCCGAGTGGTTCAAGCATTTCTCAGTCGCATTCTGTCTAGGCGTGGAAATCATCGTGCCGTTTTTTATCTGGGCTCCACGGCGTCCACGTCTGATTGCCGCTGGATTGATGATCTTTCTTCAATTCGCGATCGCCATTACCGGGAACTATTGCTTTTTTAATCTGCTGACGATCGCGTTGTGCCTGTTGTTGATCGATGACGCGGCGGTGGCCACCGACCGCCATTCCGTCGGAATACCGACTCCCGGCACGCCCAGTGGTCGCGCCCTAGCCATTCGACTGTGCGGCTACGCGTCAATCGCCGTGGTCGTTGTCACGTTGCCGATCAATGCGTGGCTTATCTTCAGTGCATTCAAACCGCGGGCGCGACCACCTCATGCGCTGGCAACTGTTTATGAACAACTCGAAGCGTTTCGGATCGTGAATGGCTATGGACTGTTTCGAGTAATGACAAAGGACCGCTGCGAGATCGTGCTCGAAGGCAGCGCCGATGGTCTTGAATGGCTGCCCTACGAATTCAAATGGAAGCCCGGCGACGTGAAACGCGCACCCGGTTGGTGCGCGCCGCACCAACCGAGACTCGATTGGCAGATGTGGTTTGCCGCTCTGGAGAGCCCGCGGGAAAATCCGTGGTTTTTCGGGCTAATCGTCAAACTATTGCAGGGGTCACAGGATGTGAACCGGCTGCTCGCACATAACCCCTTTCCAGACAAGCCGCCGAGCTACGTCCGCGCAATGTTTTATCGCTATCGACTCACCACCGTGATCGAACTTCGACAAACCGGCGCATGGTGGAAACGGCAGGAGCTTCGGGAATATCTGCCAACCATCTCGGTGGATCAGCTGCGCAATCCTTGAGAGATGGGCATTCGCACGGTATACTTCGCCGCGATGGCGAAGGAAGGACCAATCGTCACGGAGGGCACAGTAACACAGGTGCTACCGGGCACGATGTTCCGCGTAGATCTGCCCGGTCAGCGCAATGTGCTTGCACATATCTCGGGTAAAATGCGTAAGCATTTCATCCGCATCGTGCCGGGCGATAAGGTTTCTGTGGAGCTTTCGCCCTATGATCTGACAAAAGCGCGGATTATTTTCCGCGAACTGTAAGATCCTTTTTCGCCGTTAGTTAGATCGTTGAAGGAGTAAAGCCGTTAAAGAAAGAAATCCGCTTCGAGGCTTCAACGCGAATACCCTTCAGCGAGAACTCAGCGTTTGCTGATTCGGCAAAGCGCGCGGATACTTCAAACGAAAATTAACTGGAGATTACCAATGGCAGAAGAAAACAAATCAGAACAGAAAACGTCCGTCCCCCCAGAGGCCCAGGATAAGTTGCAAAGCAGCAAGGAACATGCCCGCAGAGCTGCGGACGATTTGAAATCCGCCGCAGGTGCTTTCGCCGAAGAGTACCGCGGCAAGGCTGAGCAGGCTTGGGGCGAGGCACGCGGCAAAGCAGAACAAGCATGGGGGGATGCAAAGGATCGCGCCCGCACATTCCAGGAAGACGCAGAGCAATACGTGCGTGAAAATCCGACAAAGGCGATTTTCAGTGCGCTCGGAATTGGGTTCGTCTTGGGTCTGATCTTCCGTCGCTAACTCCGAAAGAATTCGGAGATGATGAGCGAGAGCACTCGGTCCCGCAACCCCGCGGGACACGCCGGTTTGCTCGAGAACTTGTTAGCGCTCTTGAACGCGCTGGCAGAGTTCTTCGAGAGCCGGTTTGCTCTGCTTGCCGAGGAATCTAAAGGCGCCGCGGTACAACTGCTCATACTGGTGGGTTGCGTAATTTTTGCGCTGCTCCTGTGCGCGCTGGGTTACGTTTTTCTCATCACTGGTGCGGTTGTAGGGCTGGCGCACCTCGTTGGAATTTCCTGGCCATGGATAGCACTGGCAGCTGCCGTAGTGCATTTTATTGTCGCGCTGGTCTTGCTGCTCGTCGCGCGTAGCCGTATCACCAAGCCGCTTTTTCGCGCGACGTTGACTGAATTAAAGAAGGATCGCGAATGGCTGAAAAATCTGGACGCAACAAATCAATCGACGAGCTGAAGGCGGAAATAGGGCAGTCCCGGGAACGTGTCGCGCGCGATTTGCGCGGCCTGAAGTACGAAGTGGATTTCCCAGCGAAATTCCGCAGATCATTTCGCCAACAAACGGTTTCCTGGCTTTCAGCGGCAGCCGCTGTCGGAGCGCTCATCGCGCTGGCGCCGATGCGAAAGAAAAAAATTTACGTCGATGCAAAAAGCGGCCGCAAATCACAGAAGAAACTGGTCGAAACCGGCTTTGCTCTGGGTCTGCTAAAAATCGCGGCAAACCTCGCTCGTCCAGCGGTTGTGGAGTTCGTCAAAACCCGGCTGACGGATTTCGGCGGGCGATCGCGCCGCAAAACATAAGTGCCCTGCGGCAGATGAGCCGCATTGGATGCCTCTCGTTTTAAGATTTACGCACTCGGCTAAGCTGCGTAAGTATTTCCCCACGCAGCCATGATCGCAACGAGTTTCCCTCCGGTTATCCCAGTTGAATCGCATCCGCTCGGGCATGTGGATAACTACCTTGAGGTTGGCCAAAAGGCCGGTGCGTCGGATGTTCATCTAGGGGTGGCCGCACCACCGATCTGGCGGGTGCATGGCAGCTTGGAGCCAATGTGGCCGGACGCCCCGCTTTTCACCCGAGAGCAAACAGCAGCCTTGGCAGAGGCTTTCATGCCCGAAGTGTACAAGGAGGAACTCAATTCACGCGGCGATTCCGACTTCGCCTACGCGAACGAGTTCGCTCGTTATCGCGTCAGCGTGGTTCGCCAGCGGCTCGGGATTGAAATTGTTTTTCGCGTGATCAACGCCCATGTCCGAACCATGGACGAACTGGGATTGCCGGAGCATCTCAAGTTACTCACGCGTTATCAGAATGGCCTGATTCTGGCCACAGGTTCGGTCGGCACCGGTAAATCGACCACGCTCGCGGCGATGATCGAACAAATAAACACGGAACGGCGCGATCACATCATCACGCTCGAGGACCCCATCGAATACATCATTTCATCGAGAAATTGCCATGTTAGCCAGCGCGAAGTCTTCACGCACACCGACTCGTTCGCCACGGCATTGCGTGCCGCTCTCCGAGAAGACCCAGACGTGATCATGGTGGGAGAAATGCGCGACCTGGAAACCATCTCACTCGCGATCACTGCGGCCGAAACGGGGCATCTTGTCATGTCAACATTGCACACGAGTAATGCCTCGCGGACACTTGATCGACTGCTCGACGTTTTCCCACCCGAGCAACAGGAACACGTGCGGGTGATGGTGGCGGAATCGTTGCGTGGCATCATGAGTCACCAATTAATACCAACAAAAGACGGAACCGGTCGGGTGCTCGCCCTGGAAATTCTTACCAATACGCCTGCGGTAGCCAACGTGATTCGCGAAGCAAAGACCTACATGCTGCCGGGCATTATTCAGACCGGCAAAAAACAAGGTATGCGTTTGATGGACGATGCGCTAATCGATCTCTATGACCGCGGCCTGATCAGCAGCGAGGAAGCTTACGAGCGCGCCGACCAAAAAGCACTGATGCGTCAGCATGTGGGAAAATGACAAAGCACGAATGACGAAAACCGAAAAGTGACCGCGACTGAAAGACAACCATTCGTCATTTGTAGTTTTTCATTCTTTCGTCATTTGGCATTCCTCATTCGTCATTAGCAATGGCTTACATTGACCAGTTCCTTCAGATCGTCGTCCGGCAGGGTGCGTCCGATTTGCATATCGGAGAGGGGCAACCGCCAAAAATACGTACGCATGGCGATATCATGCCCATCCGAGACGAGCCGATTTCGCGCGAGGAAGCTACGCGCATGTTGAGCGAAGTTTGCGGCCCGCAGAACTGGGAAATTTTCCAGGAACGCGGCGATCTGGATTTTGCTTACCAGATGGATGAGGACTCTCGATTCCGCACGAACTACTTTAAGCAGTCCGATGGCTATGCCGCGGCTTTTCGACTAATTCCTACCAAGATTTCGAGTCTCGAGGAACTCGGTGTTCCACTCGTGATTAAGGAATTTGCTTATTTGCGCGGCGGCCTGATCCTTGTTACCGGGCCGACGGGCTCGGGTAAGACGACAACGCAAGCGGCGCTGATCGACTTCATCAATCAAAACTTGTTCAGGCACGTTGTGACCGTAGAGGAACCGATCGAATTCATACACAACAATAAACGCAGCATCATCACACAGCGGGAAGTGCCGGGCGACTCAATCTCGTTTCCTGCCGGGCTTAAGGCAGCGCTGCGCGAGGACACCGATATTGTGCTCATAGGCGAGATGCGCGACTTGGAAACGATTTCGCTCGCTCTCACCGCAGCCGAGACGGGCCTTCTCGTCATCGGCACACTGCACACGAACAATGCCCGAAAAACAGTGGATCGTATGATAGACGCTTTCCCCGCCGACCGCCAGGCGCAAGCGCAAACTATGCTGGCAAACTCCCTTCGCGGTGTCTTAGCCCAATTGCTCTTGAAAAGGTCAGACCGGCCAGGCCGCATCGCGGTAAATGAAATTCTGATCGCCAATCCAGCCGTGGGCGCCATCATTCGCGAAGGCGCAACACAAAAGCTCCAAGACGTCATCATTTCCGGAAGAGCGCAAGGGATGCAATTTATGGATGACGCGATCTTTGCGGTGCTTGAAAAAGGCATCGTTTCCCCGTATGAAGCGTTTATGAAAGCCATCGACAAAAACCGCTTCAAACCGTTCCTATCACGAGAGGAAGAAGGGCTTGCCAACGCGGCCGGCTCCGTCCCTGACGACGAAAAGCGGCTTCCTGGCAATTTTGTGAAACCGTTCGCTGCTCGTGCACGCGTGGGAACACGCTAGACTCTGAGGAGCGCTCGACCACTGCAAATTTGTATCGACAAAGTGAGCGAACGGCAATGTGTAGAGCGGCGTTTCGCAGAAACGCCATATAAACGTGCGATCAGCCTCCCACACGCCGTCCGTGCAGTGTCAGTTGCCATCCATCACAAGAACAGCGGTCCCACTCAGTTTCCCGGCGCGAAATCGATCAAGAGCGGTGTTGGCTTGTTCCAAGGGGAACGTTTCCGTGTGCGCTTTCACCGGAACGCGCGGCGCAAGCTGGAGAAATTCGTCAGCGTCGCGACGGGTCAGGTTCGCGACTGAAGTGATAACGCGTTCTTCCCATAGATCGGCATAGGGAAATGAAGGGATGTCGCTCATGTGAATTCCGCCGCAGACCACGATGCCGCCTTTGGCGAGCGCGCGCAGCGCCGTTGGCACAAGGGGTCCGACTGAGGCAAAGATAATTGCAGCATCCAGCTTTTCCGGCGGCATCTCGTCCGAGCCTCCAGCCCACTTTGCGCCTAGCGTTTTCGCGTTTTGCTGCGTTTTCGTGTCGCCTGGTCGCGTAAATACGAAAAGATCGCGTCCTTCATAAAGCACAACCTGCGCGATCAAGTGCGCGGCGTTGCCGAAACCGTAGATGCCGAGGCGGCGCGCATTGCCCGTTTTGCGATAGGAACGATACCCGATCAGCCCAGCGCAGAGCAGCGGCGCAACTTCGACATCATTGTAGCGCTCTGGCAGAGGAAAACAGAACCGCGCATCGGCGACGGTGAATTCGGCGTAGCCGCCGTTGATCGTGTAGCCAGTAAAACGCGCCTTGTCGCACAGATTCTCCCGGCCTGATCGACAATAAGCGCACTCGCCATCCGTCCAGCCTAGCCACGGAATTCCCACGCGATCTCCGATCTGGAATTTCGAATCTGTTTCCTCGCCGATCCCTTGTACGCGCCCGACAATTTGATGGCCCAGAATTAGGGGCAGCTTTGGATCCGGCAGTTCGCCATCGACGACATGAAGATCGGTCCGGCACACTGCGCATGTCACAACGCGCACGATCAATTGTCCCCTCCCCGCGTTCGGTCTTGGCACATCGCGCAATTGCAGTGGCTGCTTCGGCTTATCGAGGACCATCGCGCGCATCGCTTTAACGTGAACGACGAGTGATCAAAACCAAATGACGAAGTAAACCCGAACGATAACTCAGTTTAGAACTGGTCACATACGTGACGCTGTCATGTTGAGCGAAGCGAAACATCTCTGGTCTTTTCCACGTTTTAAAAGCTCGGTTCAAAATCGATCGGAGATTCTTCGCTTCGCTCAGAATGACATCGTGAGGTGATTGAGGATGCGCTGAGGACAGCGCACGCTACAGCACCACGGAATCAGTGGACGGTAGCTGGCTCAGCCTCAATCTCTCCATGGCCTCGAGCAGGTTCGCCCTCGTGATGCATGTGGGCACTGCGCAGAAACGGCACTCTGTCGAGAACGTGCTCCTGGAACCACTCGAGCCAGAGATAGATCACCGGCGTCACAAACAGTGTGACCATCTGCGAGAAAATAAGGCCGCCGACAATGACCAACCCAAGTGGACGGCGCGCCGAGGCGTCGTGGCCGAATCCGAGCGCGAGCGGCACTGCGCCCATGAGAGCCGCGAGCGTCGTCATCATGATCGGACGAAAGCGCTCGAGGCTGGCTTCGTGAATCGCCTCGCGCAAGCTCAGCCCTTCGTCGATTCGTTTGAGCGCGAAATCGACTACCAGAATTCCGTTCTTCTTCACGATGCCGAGCAGAAGAAACAATCCGATAACGCTGTAGAGAGACAGGGTGGATCCAAAAATCCAGAGCGTAAATAAACCGCCGACGACCGCCGGCACAATCGCGGGAAAAAGCACCGTGATGGGATGGACGTAACTTTCGTATAGAATTCCCAGGATCACATACATGACGAAGATCGCCGCGATGAGCAGCAGCGGCAGCGATTGGAACAACTGACGAAAGACAAGCGCTTCCCCTTGGAACGTGGCTTGCACACTCGGGATTTGCTGCTGCACTTGCGCGAAACTGTCTTCGATGAATTTGGTGGCATCACCGATCGCAACGTCTGGCAGCAAGTTGAAGTTGATGGTCACACTGGTGAATTGATTGAAGTGATTGACCGCCTGTGGACCGACGATTTGCTTTGTCGATGTTACCGCGCGCAGCGGCACAAGGTTGGCGGCAGTGCCGGTGGTGGTGGTTCCACCGACTGTTCCGCTCGCGATGGACGTGCCGCCGGTGTTGCTCCGTACATAGAGATTATTCAAGTCCGCAGGCTGGGCACGCTCGTTGTCTTTCACCTCGAGAATCACCTGATATTGATCCTCGGGTTGTTTGATCAAATAGACGTAATTCTGCGAGTAGGCCGTGCGTAGCAGACTCTGCACGGCGGAAGTAGAAACGCCGTAAGTAGCGGCGCGCTCGCGATCGATATCGACGGTGAGATTCGGTGTGCTGTTGTAATAATCGGAGCGGACGGAAGCGAAGCCTTTGAAACCCTTCAGCTTCGTCATCAACTGATCGGCGGCGGCATAAACTTCATCGGGCACAATGCCGCTGAGCGTATAGGCGTATTGTCCCTGCGTCTGACTGGTCGCGCCGACATTGATTTGCAGCACCGGGTTTGGCTGCAAGACCGCGGTTATGCCCGGAATTGAGCTAATCGATTTTTGCAATTGCGGGATGCACTGCTCCATTGGCAGGCGTTGACTTCTCGGTTTGAGAAAACAGAACATCAGGCCCTGCGAGGACGAACTCCGAGCGGCGAAGCCTGCGAGGGTGAAAAACTGTCCGATGTTTTGATCGTCCTCGAGTTTCTGATTCACCTGCTGCTGATAGGCACGCATTTGCGCGGGCGAAGAACCTTCCTGCGCGATGAAAACGCCCCTTATGAAACCGCTGTCGCCTGGAGGCAGTAAGGTGAACGGCAAATGGGTGAAGAAAAACCAAAGCCCGAAAATGCATCCGAGGAGGATCGGAACGGTTAGCCAGGCGCGATCGAGAAACTTGTCCAGGGCCCTGCCATACGCTGCAATCACGCGTTGGATGAAATCGCTGGTCCATTTTTCCATGCGTGCACGTTTATGTCCGGCTTTGCGTTCGCCCAGAATGCGCGCGCACATCAGCGGAGTGAGTGTTAAGGAAATAAGTCCCGAAGCGAGAATGGCGACGATAATCGTAACCGAAAATTCGCGGAAGATGCGACCCAACAAACCGGGCAAAAACACCAGAGGAATAAAAACCGCAGCCAGCGACAGCGTCATCGACATGATAGTGACGGAAATCTCGCCGGCGCTGTTGAAAGCGGCTTTCAGAATCGATTCACCATGCTCCGCGCGACGCACCACGTTTTCCAGAAATACAATGGCGTCATCGACCAGGAATCCGATCGCCAATGTCAGCGCCATCAAGGTCAAATTGTTGATGGAATAGTTGAGTGCGTACATGACCGCGACCGTCAGCAGCAAAGAGAGCGGGAGCGCAACCGCGGGAATGAGCGTATCCGTGGCGCGTCCAAGGAAGATGTAGATCACCATTACGACCAGAACGAACGCGATCATGAGCGTGAATTGCACATCGTGAACGGAATCGACAATGCTCTGGGATCGGTCGAATACCGGAACGAGTGTGATCGATCCTGGAAGACTGGCGCGGATCTGGGGAAAGAGAGCTTTGACCGAGTTCGCGACCTCGACCGCGTTTGCGCCAGCCTGTCGCGAGACCGCGAGCACGACGACTGATCCAGGCGGATTAAAGCCGCGCATCCAAAAGGTACGTGAGATCCGCTCGTCCTGCACGCTTTGGTAAACGTCGGCTACATCGCGCAGATAAACGGGCGAGCCATCTCTGTTCCGTGCGATGATCAGATTACGATATCCGTCTGCCTGGTCGATTTGCCCATTCGGCAGAAGAACGAACGTGCGGTGCGCCCCGTCGAATTGGCCGGCGCCAGAGTAAACTGTTCCCGCTTTGATCGCGCTGGCGAGATCGTCCATGGTCAACCCGCGCGAAGCGAGCCCAGCTGGATCGGCTTTAATTCGAATCGCGCTCTGAACGCCGTAGATATTCACCTGTGATACACCAGGCAAGATCGCGATGCGTTGTGCCACGGCGGTGGACGCATACTTGTAGAGATCGCCATCGGTAAGCGTATCGGAAAGCAGACCGACCAGATAAATCGCCTGATCGTTCGGATTTGTTTTTGTGAACGTCGGCGGGCTGGGCAGATCAAGAGGCAACTTCCCGGTAGCGCGCTGGATCGCGGCCTGCACGTCTGTGGCAGCGTCAATGATACTTTTGCTGAGAACGAACTGGAGCGTGAACGACGTGTTCCCCTGCGTGCTTGTGCTCGTGATGATGTCGAGTCCCGGAATTTGAAGGAATTGTTTCTCGAGCGGCGTGGCGATGTTGTTCGCCATGGTGGTCGGATTGGCGCCAGGATATGAGCACGTGACTTGGATAACCGGATAATCAACCGCGGGCAGATCGTTGACCGCGAGCTTGCCGTAGGTGGCGATACCGGCGACGATAATCGACAAGGTCAACAGAACCGTCATCACCGGTCGGCGAATGAACGGCCCCGAGAGTCCCGAGCCTGTAACCTGAATCAGCTTGTCGCCTGCTTTATCCTGCGGCGGCGCGCCGGTTTTGGCTGGTCGCGTCCCCTGTTGTAGATCCCGCGCAGAATGGGGCGAATCATGCTCATGATTCCCCGCCCCGTCATGTTGCTCGTCTCCAGCCATATCGGGAACGCAACACTACATTGGGGCTTTGGCAGCGACCTGACCACCGTTCGGAGGGCCGGGAGGATTGTACGGTTTTGGATCGACCTTTGTTCCCGGCGCCAGCGCCAGCTGTCCAGTAACGACGACTGTCTCTTCTGCCTTGAGACCGCTTTCAATCACTATCATATCGCCCTCCTGACGCTGACCGGGTTTGACCTGGCGCAGATCAACCGTGTTGTCCGGATTCAACACGAAAACAAACGGACCACTCTGACTGATTTGCACCGCTTGCGACGGTACAAGAGCCGCATCTTTCAGCTTATCCAGAATGAAGCGTACGCGCACAAATTCCGATGGCCAAAGAGCGTGGTCGGGGTTCGGTGTAACTGCGCGCGCTTTTACGGTGCCCGCGCCAGGTTGAACCGCGGTGTCAATAAAATAAAGATCACCAACTCGCGGCGGAAGATTCTCGTCCGGCGAATTCGTTTGCACTTTCACATTTGGCCCGCCGAGATAACGCCGCACGAGCGGCAAGTCTGTCTCCGAAACGGTGAAGTCCGTGTAGATCGGATCAAGCCCCTGAATCGTGAGCAGCACTGCGCCGCCGCCGCCCCCGTTTCCGCCCGTCACGACGTTCCCAACATCAACAAGTCGCAGTCCTGCCCGGCCATTAATCGGCGAGCGGATGTTGCAATAATCGAGATTCACCTGGGCGGCCGCCACTGCGCCTTCCGCGGTTTTCACCGTGGCTTCATCGCTTTTCACCGTCGCTTGAGCAGTGTCCAGATCTTGCGGCGAGATCACATTCCTGGCGCGCAACTCCTGCTGGCGCTTTAGGGTGATCTCATCGAGAACCAGTTTCGATTTCGCCTGCCCGAGCTGACCCTGCGCCTGATCGAGCGCCGCTTGATAGGGCCGTGCATCAATCGTGAAGAGCAAATCGCCCTTTTTCACGTCAGCGCCATCTTGAAAATTACGGGCAACGATTTGGCCGCTCACCTGCGCCTGGACTTGAACCGTCTCATACGCGGCGCAAGTGCCAATTTCATCAAGGTAAAGCGGCACATCCTTTGTAATGACTTTCGCGACAAGAACCGGTCGTAATGGCGGCTGCGCCGCTTTGGCCTCGATAGCTCTGTGTTCAAAGATCCGATACAGGACAAAGGCGGCCAGCACCACGAAAAGCAGATACGCCCATCGAGGAATAGCGTGGCCTTTAGCACGAGCACGTCTCATTTGCGTTTTCTTCCGTGGGTACCTAGCGCCCTTTTTGTTGAAATCGAACGCCGATGTGTCATGTGGCCGTCATGGCCGGCATAAACTAGCAGAGTCCCGTTTCTCCGAAGCTTACCGTTCTTTTCAGCTCTCTCACGAACTCGCGTCAGTACTTTGATGCAGGTTTGCAGGTCGGCGTTCGGAATATCCGCTAGCAACTCGTGCCGAAGATCGTCGGCTGCCCGCTTGATCTGTGTAATCACACGCTGGGCGCGGTGGGCTAGCAGCACCAATTTGCAACGGCGATCGCTTGGCGAATTCTTCCGGGTAATCCAGCTTTCTTTCTCCAGCCGATGTAACAATGTCACTACGGTCGGCTCTTCCACGCCTAGACGCGCCGCAATTTCGGCCTGGGTAAGCGCGTCCTCTGCGAGAGACAGATGCATGAGCGTGCGCCATTTCGCCTGGCTCAGGCCCATGGGCTTGAGACGCTCATCCAGTTTTTGGCGCCACGCACGGGCGGCGCCGTGGAGCAATTGCCCAAATATTTCGCCATCAGACATACCGCTGAATCAAATTGGTTAGTATGCTAACCAATTCCAATCTCCCGGCCTGTCAACGTCACTTTTACGGCGCGACTTTGAAAAGAACCATCTCGCGTTTGCTGTAATCCCGCACCCGGCCCACTGGCTGCGCCTGGAGCGGCGCCCACTTTGAGGTAGTTGTCGCCTCAGTTTCGTTTTCGGTTCGGACAAGAAAATACCGCGCATCAGCCGGCAATTTCCTGATGTAGCTGACGTATTTCACCCGCGGTTTTACATAAAAGAATACCGGCTGATAATCTGGATTCACTGCATATAGCGTCTCATTCGCGGGCACGAGCGCATTGATTTCCGCGGCGGCTTTCTTCACCTGCTGCCTGTTTTTTAAAACGACTGCGGTAAGCGGGTAGCCAATCGCACCGATCACGATGCCCAGCGCGATAAAAACCGCTACAACCCTGGCCCAGTCTTGATCGCTCCTCGTCCAATTTCGGGGCCACTGCAATGCGCCGCCCACGTAAGTCATCGCCAGCAACCAACAGGCGGGAGCTATCACCGGCATGCTGTACCGAGCGACAGCGCCCGGAACCAGATTTACTGCGACAAACGGCACTGCGATTCCCCACGCCAGCGCGCGTGCGAAACGCTGCTGTGCTGGATCATGAAATTTTGAAAAACGGGCGAACGGATACAGAAGAACCCAAGGCAGAAAATACATGAGACTGCGCGGGATATTTTGAATCCAACTGAAAAATTTGAAATCAATACCTCTTAGCCTCCCGGTGAATTGAACTGACCACTTTTCTACCGCCGTCTCCGTCGTCGTGCGTTGCACAAAAGGAATGGCCCATGATGCTGGGATCGACAGCATGATGGCAAGCCCGACGAAGTGCGCGGGATGAAACAAAAGCCGCCAATCTTTCGTATGCCAAAGCACGGCAAGCACGATCGCGTAAAAAAATACCAGGTGCGTCGGGCCCTTCGCCAACAGGCCTATGCCAAGAATGACTGATGCCGGAGTCCAGATGAGCCAGGGCGACTTTTTTTGATCCCAAAAGCTCAGCCAAAAAATAATCGCCAGACCGCAAAGCGAGATGTAGAGCGCTTCGATTTCAATCAAGCGGCCTTTCTCGATCATCCCAATGTTCGTCATCCAGATTAGGGCCGCAACGATTGATCCTTTCGGGCCAAGACTCGGGCGCGCAATAGTGACGAATGCCATGGCCACGGCAAGCACGGCAAGCACCGACGGGAGACGCGCTGTCCACTCGTTACGCACTCCAGAAATCTTGAAGGATGCCGCTACCAGCCAATTCACCAGAGGAGGCTTGCGATAGTACGGGTTGCTTCCGACCTGCGGAACGATGTAGTTACCGCTCTCGAGCATCCGAATTGCCGGCAATATTCGTCGCCCTTCTTCTCCTTTAATCGCGATAGAACCCAGCGACGGTAGGTAAATCAAAGCCCAGGCCAGCAGGACAATGGCGAAGGCTCCCAAGCGCGAATTCATTGAATGCTGGATGTTGGACATTGAGCTTTGAACGTCAAATCAAACCGGAGCGCAGCTTGACGAGAAGTCCTCGCGCAGCTATCCTTAGTGTCTAGTCCGCGCGCTGATTAGAGTGGGAACTGGTGTCCCACTCTTTTTAGTCTGCGGGCTGCATGTTTTATGAACGCGGAATTTATTGCCATGCTCGATTACCTGGAACGAGAGCGCGGAATTAAACGCGACATTTTGCTCGAGGCGGTTTCGAACGCCCTGCTCTCCGCCTCGAAGAAGAGCGTCAGCGCGTCGCGCGATCTGCGCATCGATATTAATCCGAAGAACGGCGAAATTCGAGCACTGGCCAATCTGGTGGTGGTCGATCAGGTCACCAATTCACAAGATGAGATCGAGCTTTCGAAGGCGCGCAAGGTCAAACCGGACGCCAACATCGGTGACACGGTGGAAGTAGAAGTCACTCCGAAAAATTTTGGGCGCATCGCGGCGCAGACGGCAAAACAAGCCATGATGCAGCGGATTCGACAGGCTGAGAAAGAAATGATTTACGAGGAGTTCAAGGACCGCGCGGGTGAGGTGAGTGGAACTGTGCGGCGCTTCGACCGGTCCGACGTCATTCTCGATCTTGGAAAATTTGAAGCGATCATGCCGCAGCGCGAGCGCGTTGTCGTGGAAGATTACAATGTGGGCGACCGTCTCCGCGCGTACGTGGTTGCGGTCGAAAACGGCGTCCGTGGACCGGAGATTATCGTCTCGCGCAGTCATCCCAATTTCGTGCGCCGGCTTTTCGAGCTGGAAGTGAGCGAAATCGCCGACGGCACCGTGGAGATTCGCGGGATCGCGCGCGAAGCTGGTTATCGAACCAAGATCGCAGTGTGGAGCGCAAACGAAAAGGTGGATCCGGTAGGGGCTTGTGTCGGCATGCGCGGTTCACGCGTCAAAAACATCGTGCGCGAACTCAATAACGAAAAGGTCGATATCATTCGGTGGAGTTCCGATCCAAAAGAATACATTCTGGAAGCGCTAAAGCCGGCGAAAGTGAAGAATCTCGCCTTCGATACTGAGAAGAAGAGCGTCCAGATCTCTGTCGACGAAGACCAGCTTTCGCTAGCGATCGGAAAAAAGGGGCAGAACGCGCGGTTGACGTCGCGCTTAACGGGGTGGGAGATCAACATCGGGAAGGACACATCGGCAACAACTGTGGTAGAACAGAAGGTAGCGCAAGCTGCACAGACGCTTGCCGGTACCCTGCCTGTCAGTGAAGAGCAGGCGCTCACCCTCGTAAAATCTGGTTTTACGAATCTGGAGGGATTGCGCGATGCTGACGTGCAGGATTTGGTGGATATTCTCGCCGTGGACGAAACAAAGGCGCGCGAGATTTACGACGCAGTGCACCGGCAGGAACTCGTACAGTAACATGGCTCTGGTTTAGGGACGCTTGAGCCATGAGCGAAATTTTGAACGAATTACGATGGCAACGAAGACGAGCAGCAAAACTGCAAGCCGCAAGCCAGCCGCGCACGCGGCCGAGCGCAAGACTACTGCTGCTCACAAGCCGTCCGCCGCACCGAAATCAAAGATCCCGAAGAAGGAAGTAAAGAGCGACATCCCGCGAGGAAGCGCAGCCGCAACTGGAGCAGGTAAATCGGGTGTAACTCCGCCGCAAGAATCAGAGCCGCGATCTGCTCCGGCGCGTACCCACGAAGTAGAGAGCGTCTCGTTAATCGATCGGAAAAAATCGCGCAAAAAGACCGAAGCTGCCGAGCCAAAAACGAGACGCGACGTTTTACCTCCGATCTCGCGAATCCGAGCCTCGCTAGAGGCGACTGCTGCGCCGCCGAAACCTGAGGCATCCGAAGCTCCACCTACAGAAGCGCCTCCGACTGAAGCACCGGGCACCGTGACAGCTGGGCCTGTCGTCGGCGCACCTTCTGACAAGGCCGAAGCCGGATCTCAGAAGATCATTCTGATAAAACCACCGATTATTGTTAAGCAGTTGGCAAGTGAGCTCGGACTAAAGCCGCATCAAATCATCGCTGAGTTGATGACGTACAACATCTTCGCCAACATCAACCAGACGGTCGAACCCGAGATCGCGTCAAAGATCGCGGAGAACCACGGGTTTATTCTGGAAAAAGAGCGGCGTGAAAAAGGCGCCGGTGTTCACAAAGTAGAACAGGTAGTCGTTGCGCCGCCTCCGCCGGTTATCGAAAAGAAAGAGGAACTTAAGCCGCGCGGTCCCATCATCACTTTTATGGGCCATGTCGATCACGGCAAAACAACGCTGATGGATTCGATTCGCAAGACGCGTGTGGCGGCTGGTGAAGCGGGTGGGATCACGCAACACATTGGAGCCTACACCGTCAATCATAATGGTGCGACAGTCACCTTTATCGATACGCCCGGCCACGCCGCCTTCACCGCCATGCGCGCGCGGGGCGCTAATGTAACCGATATCGTCGTTCTGGTTGTTGCCGCAGATGACGGCATCATGCCCCAAACAATCGAAGCCATTAATCACGCCAAAGCTGCGCCGCATGTGAAAATCATGGTCGCAATCAACAAGATCGATCTGCCCTCGGCGAACATCGACAGGGTGAAGAAACAACTCCAGGAACACGAATTGACTCCTGAAGATTGGGGAGGCGAAACGATAGTTTGTCCCGTCTCGGCAACGAAGGGCGCCGGAATTGATCACCTGCTTGAGATGATGACGCTGCAAGCGGAGGTAATGGAGCTTAAGGCATCGCCTACAGCCAGACCACGCGGCACCGTCATTGAAGCGCAAGTGGAAGCGGGTCGCGGCCCCACTGCCACTGTCATCGTGCAGATGGGCACGTTAAAAGTCAGTGACCCTTTCATCTGCGGTGATTACAGCGGCAAGGTAAAATCGCTTCTGGACGATCGCGGCCAACCGGTCAAAGAGGCCGGACCTTCCACCCCGGTGAAAGTGCTTGGGTTTACCGGCCTGCCAAATGCCGGTGACGAATTCCTTGTCATGGAATCCGAGCGCGCTGCGAAACAGTTGAGCGATGAACGCCTCGAGGCGAAACGTGCAAGCAAGCTGTTCGTTCCCCAAAGAGCAACGCTGGAAACTCTGCTTGAAACGGCGGGAGGCCAAAAAGTTCTGCGCATCGTGTTGAAATGCGATACACAAGGCTCGCTCGAAGCGCTCATCGGAGCGTTGAAACAGATCGAAAGCAAGAAAATCAATCTCGAAATTATTCACTCTGCCGTCGGACCGATTTCGGAATCGGACATTTTGCTGGCAAGCGCGTCGGACGCGGTCGTGATCGGTTTCAATGTTAAGGTCGAGTCGATGGCTGTTTCTGCTGCCAAACGCGAAGGCGTGCAGATCAAGCTTTACAGCATCATTTACGAATTACTCGACCAAATTAAAGACGCTATGGCCGGGCTGCTTGAACCCGAGCTCCGCGAAACAGTTATCGGACACGCAGAGGTGAAGCAGGTTTTCCAGCTGAGCAGAGGCATTGTCGCGGGTTGCCTGGTCACTAATGGCCGCATCGCCCGCGTTGCGCGGGCTCGTGTTCTGCGAAAGCGCCAGCCAGTTTACGACGGCGGCATTTCCACGCTGCGGCGTTTCCAGGACGACGTGAAAGAGGTGCGCTCCGGTCTGGAATGCGGGATCAAGCTGGGCGACTTCAGCGAATACCAGGTAGGCGACGTGATCGAGTGTTATCAGCTCGACCAGATTGCGCAGAAACTTTAGGCAGTTACATCGTTACAACGTTACAAAAGTTAAAAAGGCGTTCCCCCGTTGTAACATTGTAACGCTTTTAACGTTTTAACTCGGCTTCGCCATGAAACATCGGCAACTACGCGTAAACGAACTCGTAAAACGTGAGCTGAGTGCACTTATTGCGCGCGAAATAAACTTCGATGGCGTGCTCGTCAGCGTTAACGCTGTTGATGTTACGCCCGACCTAAAGAGCGCCCACGTGTTCGTAAGCATTCTCGGGCCGGCACTCGGCGCGAGCGTGATTGATAAACTGGAAGCGCATCGTCCCGCGCTGCAAGCTGAACTCTCCCGTCACGTTGTTTTGAAATACACGCCGCATCTGGTTTTTCATCTCGACAATTCTATAGAACGCGGCGCGCGCGTCCTTGAGATTTTGCAGGACCTTGAAAAACCCAGCGACAGGGACGAGTGAGCAACACCACGTTCGAGCAAATCGGAAAGGTGCTGCGCGAGCATCAGCATTTCGCGATCTTGGGCCATGTTCGCCCGGACGGTGACGCGCTTGGCAGTCAGCTCGCGCTCGCACTGTCGCTTCAGCAGCTCGGCAAGGACATTTGTGTTTGGAACGAAGACGGCATGCTCGAAAAATATTCCTTCCTGCCGCGCGCCGAATTGTTGACCAAACCTCCGGCGACGCCTGCTCACGTCGATGTCGCCATCGCACTTGACACGGCAATTCAAAATCGGCTCGGAACTGCGCTCGCTGCAGTTGGTTCAACAAAAATCTGGATCAACATCGACCATCACCTTAGCAATCCCGGCTACGGCGATCTGGTGATAGTCGACGTAGGCGCGCCGGCCACGGGAGAAATCATTTTCAACCTGATCAAAAGCCAGGGCCTCCCGTTTAGTCACGACATTGCAGAAAATCTTTATGCCGCGATTTCCACTGACACCGGTTCCTTCCAATATCCAAAGACTAGCGAGCGCACCTTCGCGATCGCCGAGGAACTTGTGCGCGCTGGCGGTCTGGACGTTGGAAAAATAAGCCAGCAACTATACGAGAACTATCCCCGACGCCGCCTGGAATTGTTGCGAGAGCTTCTTCGAACCATGCGTTTTACTGCGCACAATCGAGTCGCGAGTTTTAGCCTCAGCTTAAAAGCCGCAGCAGATCTGGGGATTCTTCCCGAAGACAACGAAGGCCTCATCGATCATCTTCGGGCAGTTCGCGGCGTGATCGTTGCCGTTTTTCTGGAAGAACTTGCAGAAGGCAAAGTGCGCGTGAGCATGCGTTCGAAAGACGAAACAGTCGATGTCTGCGCGATTTGCCAGAAATTCGGCGGCGGTGGGCATACACTGGCTGCAGGCGCGCGCATCCGAGGAAGTCTCGCCGAAGTCGAGGAAAAGGTTTTGGAGGAAATTCGTGAAGTCCTTAAACGCGGGTCCTGACGGCGTCCTGCTCGTCGATAAAGCTGAAGGCATGACGTCGCACGACGTCGTTGCGCTAACGCGGCGAAAGCTCGACACAAAAAAAATCGGGCATTGCGGCACGCTCGATCCGATCGCCACCGGTTTACTGCTGCTCACGGTTGGGCGTGGCACAAAAGTCCAGGATTTGTTGATGAGTGAAGATAAGGAATACGCCGGCACGTTTGTGCTCGGTGTGACCACCGACACGCAGGATCGGCAAGGCGAAGTAATTCAGCAGCGCGCCGTCCCAGCGCTGAATGAAAATCAAATTCGCGTCGCATTTGAAAAGTTCCGCGGCGATTTTTATCAGCTGCCGCCGATGGTCTCCGCAAAAAAGCACGGTGGCGTGCCGCTCTACAAGCTCGCTCGCAAAGGACAAGTAGTCGAGCGTGAGCCGCGCCTGGTCCACGTTTATCACTACACTGTCGATCGGATCTCATTGCCTGAAGTCGACTTCAGCGTCGTATGCAGCAAAGGATTTTATGTCCGCACATACGTGCATGATATCGGCGACGCCCTCGGCTGTGGTGCGCACTTGAAATCACTGCGCCGATTGAAATCCGGCCGGTTCGATGTGACGAATGCGATCACCGTGGACCAGATCAAAAATGCAACACGCGAAGAAATTCTCGATCGGATGCTGAGTCTTCCGGAAGTTTCGAGAATGCGCGGAGCGTGAAAACAATGACGAAGCTCAAATGAAGAATGACGAATTAATGACGAAATGCGAACCGCGAAAACGTGGCTGCCAACATTTTCGTCATTCGTCATTTGGATTTCATTCGTCATTCGTCATTCGTGATTCGTCATTCGATTGATGGAAACGCTTGGATCTATCCCCGAGTTATCGGAATTACCTGGCCCCGTATTTCTCGCGATCGGCGTCTTCGATGGCGTTCATCTCGGCCATCAAGCCGTCATCTCAACCTCCGCCGACCACGCCCGGGCGGTCAACGGAACGCCGGTGGTGGTCACATTCGATCCGCACCCCGAAAAAGTATTGCGACCGCAAGCCGCGCCTCATTTGCTCACTGCCACCTCGCACAAAATCGCTTTGATTCGGGATCTCGGAGTGGGCCATCTTCTGATTATTACATTTGATAAACGATTTGCTGCAACCGAGCCCGAAGACTTCGTGCAGCAATTAGTGAAACATTCGAAGCCGCTGCGCGAAATTTGTGTGGGACACAAATGGTCGTTTGGGAAAAACCGCCGCGGCAATCTCGAACTACTTAACCAGTTTGGTGCCCGCTTCGATTTCGGAGTCGTGGGAATTCCGCCGGTGACAGTCAATGGCGAACTGGTAAGCAGCACATCGATTCGTCGAGCCGTGGAAGCAGGCGATCTGGCAAAGGCAGCACAGATGCTTGGCCGCGAATACACAATCCTTGGAACTGTCGTGAGCGGTGACAATCGAGGAAAAAAGATTGGATTCCCGACCGCAAACCTGAGCGCTCACAATGAACAGTTCCCACCGAACGGCGTCTATTTCGCCCAAGCGAAGCTGGGTGGAGTCGTGTATCCGGGCGTGGTGAACCTCGGTTATCGGCCAACCGTGGACACCGGCAAATCTGAGCGCATTTTGGAAATTCACCTTTTCGATTTCGAGCGCAACATTTACGGAAAGGACCTCGAAGTGCGATTCATCTGCTACCTCCGGCCGGAGAAAAAATTCGAGAGTGTCGAGGCGCTCGCCCGGCAGATCGATCTCGATGTGAAGCAGGCGCGCGAGCTATCTGCGGCCTAGCCGGGACGCTGTCTCAAAACCGCAGCTGGGCGACGTCGCGCACCTCTGGTGTTTTGCGAACGGCAACGATGACGGCAAAGGCGCCAATGACAAGGCCGCAACCGAACGCGAACACGAGCAACAGCCAGATCGGGAAGTCCGATAACTGGATCACGCCTTCGCGAATGAAAGGACCACCGAGCAAATAGGCAATTCCGCTTCCGATTAATGTCAGGCCGAGGAAAATCATTGCGCGCAGCCACCGCGGTTCGCGTCGGGCTGCAGGCAATTTGGCCATGATGCGCGCGGTGAAGCCCTCATCATCAATATACGGCGTCGCCTCGCGGAGTTGTCGGTCCAGCGTTTCGTCGTCGATCATTGCGTTCATTATATCAATTTGGTCCCCACGCCGCCAGTGTGCGTTTTAGTTTTTCGCGTCCTCTAAGCACGTTCGTCTTCACGGTACCGAGCGGAATATCGAGGACGCGCGCGGCTTCATCATGCGACAATCCATTTTGGCAGCAAAAGACAACCGCCGTGCGCTCGTGCAACGGGAGTAGATTCAGGGCATGCATAAGATCATGTCTCAAACCAGGATCGACAGTTTGCGGATCATGCTCGGCTTGCAATAGCTCGTCGTCCACGCCAACAAGCTCTTTGCGCTTCCGCGCATCCTCGCGAAAACAGTTGTAAGCGATGCGATAAAGCCATGTGGAAAATCGTGCTTCACCGCGAAAGCTACGAATGTTTTTGTAAGCACGAAGGAAGGTTTCCTGCGCGAGATCATCCGCCAAGGCGATATCTGTGTGGGTGAGTTGCCGAAGCAGACCACGCACACTGGACTGATGCCGGCGCACGAGCTCGCCGAACGCGTGCTGATCGTCATCGACAAGAATTCGCGCGATAAGGTCCGCATCAGTTAGCTCCACAGCCTCGATATTACGGTGCCGGCGGAGGAGGCGGAACGTTGTTTTTGCCTTCCAATTTCCATACTAGGAGATAGCCGAGGCCGATTAGAAATGGAATCAGTCCCAATGACCATGCGCCGCCTTCCCAATCATTCACAGCGCCAAAGAAGATCATCACACCGAGCCCAACCATCGCCCAAATAACTCCGCGCCGCACGTCGGACCGCCGGCGCACTGACCGCGCGGCTGGTGCAAGCAGTTCTGCGGGAATTGGTTGACCTTTCTCGACCATCATGCGGATGGTCCGCTGCCGCATGCGGCTTACTAATAGGGTGAACATCCCTATCATGATCACGATCACCACAGGCGCGCCAAAGATTGACAGAAAGACGATCGCCACGATTGGAATCGCGACGAAGTCGCGCATCTTTCGAAGATCGGCATCTTCATCCTTATCGCCTGTATCGATGGTAATTCCGTGGTGGCCGCGAAGCTTTTTCTCCAGCTTTTGGTGAATTCTGTCGGCGAGATCCGATGGAGAAACACTGGCGGTTGTCGTCGGCGTTGCGGTTGTCGTCGGTGTTACTGTTGCGGCTGGCGGGCTCGCGATCGGCGATGCCGTGGGGGCCTGCGCGAACAAGCCCGCCGCCAGCGCAATGGAGCAAATGCAGAGGAGGATTAATTTTTTCATATTGATGCTTTGGTCATAGGATGCCCTCACCGCCCAATTTGGATTCAACAATTTCATGCCTGCGGGAAGAATTAAAAGGTTGCGCCGCGTGGGGGCTTGGACATTATTATCCCCCTCTTAAAACGCGGGTGTAGCTCAGTTGGTAGAGCACCACCTTGCCAAGGTGGACGTCGCGAGTTCGAGCCTCGTCACCCGCTCCAGCCTTCGCTTGGCGCACAGCGCAAAACGAAGGCTGGAGACCCGTGACTTCAGCGTGGCTCCACGGGGTCGAGTTACGCCAACAGCCAGCTCCTAGGGTAATGAAACGACGCGAAGACGCGTCGCACTCGCAAACCTTCACGAAAAGATCGAGCGTTCACAATTTCGCACGAAAGTGCTTTTGGAGTGCGGTGAGTCCCGGCACTGCTTTTGCGCTCGACCATCAAAATCGATTTGTCGGTGGGGCGCGTCATTATAAAATCTGCGCTATGAAAACGACGCCCTCTCTCCCGCTGTGTGCGCTTTTGTGTATGCTCGGTATTGAGCTTTCTTTGCGAGCTGCAGATCAACCAAAAGATACAACTCCGTGGAAAATTACCGGTCACCTCGAAGAAGCCTGCTCATGCGATGCCGCGTGTCCTTGTTGGTTTAATTCCAAACCAACCAAGATGACGTGCGGCGGAGGCCAGGTGCTCTTCATCGAGAAAGGCAACTATGGCGACGTGAAACTCGACGGCCTTGCCCTCGCAACCATGGGCCAAAGTCCGGAAGGTAAAACCATGATGGAATCGTATGGCAACTGGAACTTTGCCTATTATTACATCGACGAGAAGGCCAACCCGGATCAGCGCAAAGCATTGGAAGCCATCGCCGGCGCGGTGTTGACGCCGGGTGTGTCAAAGAGAACGCAGACGCGCTATGCATTAATCACTCGCAAAATCGAGGGCAAAGAACATCAAATCACGATTGGGCAATATGGCACGTTTCATGGGCATCTGGTCGAAGGCGGCATGGGTGGTGCCCCGAAAATTGTAAACCCGCCGGGCGCGGATCCGCTGCATCAGCAATACGAACAAGGCCGCACGACAAAGATGACTTACAACGATGCGGACCAGAATTGGTCGTGGAGCAACTCGAATTACATGCTCGGCACGTTTAGCGTCGACAATGTCCAATATGAAAAATTCGCGGCCGGTCTGGCGCAGAAAATGGCCGGGATAAAAAGCGAGCCATCGTCCCAGAAGAAATAAGATCGGCGGGCTAGCTTCGCCAAAAACCTCTGCAAGTCCAAACTTGGGTGTGTGGTGGGCGAACTTCCGCTGAGTCCTGAGAGAAGGATTTTGCGGCGCGTATGGACCGCCGCTAAGGTAATTGAAATGCAAATTGAAGAGCTTGCGTACGTCATTGTGACGCCGTACTCGATACGCAAATCACGCACTGGCGGCATCGTTGGCCGGTTGATTTCCCGCACGGGACTCGATCTCGTCGGCGGACGCATATTCGCGCCGAGTGCGGAATTGGCGAAGCGCTACGCGGATACAATCGTGACGGAAATCGATCCGCGTCACAGAGCGACGCAGGAGCTGATCCGTAAGTACGTCCTCAAAAATTTCACCGGCGAGAAAAACGGTCAGCAGGCGCGTGTGTTATTCCTCATCTTTCGCGGCCCGGACGCGGTGGAAAGGATTCACAGCACGGTTGGACATATCGTGCACGAGCGGACAAGCGGCGAAACGATTCGCGACACATACGGCGATTACATCACGGATGATTCTGGCAAAGTAACTTACTTCGAGCCCGGTGTGCTCGCGGCTTTCGATCCAAACGCGGTCGAACTCCATTTGAAAATCTGGGCGGAGTTTTCTGATTCTGACGGCGGTATCCTGGATCGCACCATCCGCTTTCCAGCCGACGCGAAGGTCGAAAAGACACTTGTCCTTATCAAACCGGACAATTTTAGGTTTCCAAATCTGCGACCCGGCGGAGTCATTGAAGTGTTTTCGCGGTCTGGGCTTACCATCATCGGCTTCAAGGTCCATCGAATGAGCGTCGCGCAGGCGGAGAAGTTCTACGAACCCGTGCTGCCAGTCCTTAAGAAAAAACTCGGCCCAGAAAGCGGCCGTGAAAACTGGGAAAGCATTATCGAATTTATGGCTGGCCGAAAGCCCAGTGAATGTCCCCCGGACAACCGCGACGCTTCTGGAACGGAAAAATCGATCGCGATCGTGTATCAGGGCGTGGATGCGGTGCGCAAGATTCGCGACGTGCTTGGCCCGACCGATCCGGCCAAAGCCCCACCCGGATCCATTCGCCGAGAGTTCGGCCAGACGATTATGGTCAATGCCGCGCACGCATCGGATTCGATCGAGAACGCGAAGCGCGAAATGGCGATCATCCAGATTGACGAGAATAATTTTAAACCTCTGATTGAAAACTTCTATCGCCACCAATAGTTTGCGCTCCCATTTTGAATAAGCTTGCCACCATGGAAATTTCCGAACGCGCCGCCCAACTGACTCCCTCGCTCACTCTCTCGATCGATAGCAAAGCCAAAGCCATGAAGGCGGAAGGCATTGACGTGTGCGGCTTCGGCGCAGGCGAACCGGATTTTGACACGCCGGAGCACATCAAAAAAGCCGCTATCGATGCATTGGAGGCCGGCTTTACCAAATATACACCCAGCGCCGGCATCCCGGAGCTGCGGCAGGCTATCGCGGAAAAATTGGCGGCTGATAACGGCTTAAGTTATCGCTCCGCCCAAGTCATCGTAAGCAACGGTGCAAAGCATTCGTGCTACAACGCGATCCTCGCAACATGCCAGCCGGGCGACGAAGTCATCATTCCGTCGCCATACTGGGTCAGTTATCCGGACATGGTCAGGTTAGCTGGTGCCGAACCCGTGATCGTGCCCACCAGCGAGCGGAACTCCTGGAAGATGCGGGCCGAAGATTTCGAAAATGCAATGACGCCGCGCACCAAGATGTTGATCATGAACAGCCCGGGCAATCCGACTGGCTCCGTTTATACAAGCGAACAATTGCAGGCAATCGTTGAGGTCGCGGCCGAGGAAGACATTTACATTTTGTCCGATGAGATTTACGAGAGACTCGTTTACGACGACGCCAAACATGTGAGCATCGCGTCGCTATCGAAAGAAGCGTACGACCTCACCATCACCATCAACGGATTCAGCAAATCCTACGCCATGACAGGTTGGCGGCTCGGTTATCTGGCGGCGCCGGAAGCAGTGGCTAAAGCGGTTGATTCGATCCAGAGCCATACCACTTCTAATCCCTCATCGTTTTCGCAGTATGGCGCGCTTGCCGCATTGAAAGGTGATCAACAACCACTCGCCGATATGCGCGAGGAATTCGATATGCGTCGCAATTATATGTTCGACCGCATCTCAAAGATTTCGAACGTTACCGCCGTCAAACCTGTGGGCGCATTTTACATGCTGGTGAACATCAGTCAGCTGGGGCTCACTTCTCAAAATTTCGCCGACCGCCTACTGAGCAAAGCAAACGTTGCAGTTGTTCCTGGAGCGGCCTTCGGGGACG
>Ga0193720_1000009_pt1 | contig 25554 bp, 22 predicted proteins | sample U2s1metaG_FD_143049 | JGI IMG/M metagenome (GOLD analysis project Ga0193720, IMG submission 143049) | Soil microbial communities from a riparian zone of the East river system, Colorado, United States - U2s1 | ecosystem: Environmental > Terrestrial > Soil > Riparian zone | place: USA: East River...
GAATCATTGCTGGTGGAAATTATGATTCGCCCGTTCCGCTGCGTAAACTTCACCGCGTTATTTATCAGGTTCCAAAAGATTTGCTGCAGTCGCGCCGAGTCTGCTCGCATATGTACCTTGCTTGCGCCGAGGTTGAGCGAACGTGCCAGATGCTTGCGATCGATTTCCGCCTGGCAGATCTCCAGCGCATTTTGCAATAAAGTGTGCGCGTCAACGACTTCAAAATTCAGCTGCACCTTGCCGCGATCGATGCGCGTCAGATCGAGCAAGTCATCGATCAGCCGCGCTTCCAGCTCCACATTGCGACGAATCATCTGCAGAGATTCGTGAATGTCTTTCGGCAACCCTGGCTCGCTCTCCAGTGCGAGAGCAGAGGCCAGCACGGGTGTTAACGGCGTGCGTAATTCGTGGCTGAGCATGGCAAGGAATTGGTCCTTCGCCAGATTCGAGCGCGCCTTTTCTTCCAACTCAAGGTTTGTCTTCTGCAATTCTGCTGCGAGCGATTGCGACTGTTTGAGCAGGTTTTCTGTTTGCGTGCTTGCTTCGATCGTGTTGAGCACAATGCCGATGATCTCGGTTAATTGATCCAGGAACGCCTCGTGAGCCGGGCTGAACCGCTCGACCGAGGAAAGCTCCATCACAGCTTTTACCTGGCCTTCAAAAAGAATCGGCAGGACCACGATGCTTGTTGGGTGAAATTCGCCCAGGCCGGAACTCACTTTCGCGTAGTTGTTCGGTACCTCGGTCAGAAAGATGCGCCGTTTTTCCAACGCCGCTTGTCCCACCAGGCTCTCACCCATCTTGAAGCGATTCTTGGCGCCATTGCCTTCCTGGGCAGCGTAGCTCGCCAGCAGCTTAAGCTCCGATTCTCCGTTGGAATTATCGAGCATGTAGAAAGCGCCTTGCTGCGCTGAAACTAATGGAGCGAGTTCGGATAAAACGAGCTTGCCAACGGTTAGGAAGTCGCGCTGTCCCTGCAGCACCCGGGTGAAGTTGGCGAGGTTCGTCTTAAGCCAGTCTTGCTCCTTGTTCCGCAATGTGGTGTCTCTCAGATTGCGGATCATTTCGTTAATGTTGTCCTTGACGAACGCGACCTCGCCTTGTGCTTCCACCTGAATTGAACGGGTGAGATCGCCCTTAGTCACTGCTGTCGCGACGTCAACAATGGCACGAAGCTGCGTGGTCAGATTTGCTGCCAGTCGATTCACGTTGTCCGTCAAATCTCGCCAGGTTCCCGCGGCGCCAGGCACGTTCGCCTGACCTCCGAGTTTTCCTTCCACGCCGACTTCGCGCGCGACCGTCGTGACCTGATCGGCAAAGGTAGCGAGCGTATCGATCATGTTATTGATCGTCTCCGCGAGCTCGGCAATTTCACCCTTTGCTTCGAGGAAAAGTTTGCGTTTCAAGTCGCCATTTGCGACCGCGGTAACGACTTTCGCGATGCCACGCACCTGATCGGTCAGGTTGGAGGCCATAAAGTTGACGTTATCGGTAAGATCCTTCCAAGTTCCCGAAACGCCTTTCACCACGGCTTGGCCACCGAGCTTTCCTTCCATTCCGACCTCGCGCGCTACGCGAGTGACCTCATCGGCGAACGACGACAGTTGGTCCACCATTGTGTTCACCGTGTTTTTCAATTCCAGGATTTCGCCTTTAACGTTGACGGTGATCTTTTTCGTAAGATCCCCCTTGGCAACCGCAGTAGTCACGCCTGCGATGTTGCGCACTTGCGTTGTGAGGTTAGACGCCATGGAGTTGACGTTGTCGCCGAGGTCCTTCCACACGCCTGCCAGTCCGCGCACATCAGCTTGACCGCCTAATTGGCCTTCGGAACCGACCTCGCGCGCGACACGAGTAACCTCAGACCCGAACGAGCGGAGTTGGCCGACCATCGTGTTGATCGTGTCCTTTAACTCGAGGATCTCACCTTTCACATCGACGGTGATTTTCTTGGACAAATCGCCCATGGCGACCGCTGTGGTCACTGCAGCGATGTTGCGAACTTGCGCAGTTAAGTTGGACGCCATCGAATTCACGGAATCGGTGAGATCTTTCCACGTGCCAGCAACACCACGCACATCGGCCTGGCCGCCAAGTTTGCCTTCGGTACCGACCTCGCGGGCGACGCGCGTGACCTCCGCTGCGAACGATGAAAGCTGATCGACCATCGTGTTGATGGTGTTCTTTAACTCGAGAATCTCTCCCTTAACATCCACGGTGATTTGTTTCGTTAGATCGCCGGTAGCAACAGCTGTGGTGACGGCCGCGATGTTACGGACCTGAGCAGTCAGATTGGACGCCATGAAATTCACTGAGTCCGTCAAATCTTTCCATGTGCCGCCGACCCCCGGCACCTGCGCTTGGCCGCCAAGTTTGCCTTCGGTGCCGACCTCGCGCGCCACGCGCGTCACTTCGGCAGCGAACGAGCGGAGCTGATCCACCATTGTATTGATGGTGTCTTTGAGCTCGAGAATTTCGCCGCGGACATCCACCGTAATTTTTTTGGACAAATCACCCTTGGCCACAGCGGTTGTGACATCGGCAATATTGCGAACCTGTGCGGTCAAGTTGGAGGCCATCGAGTTCACCGAATCAGTCAGGTCTTTCCACGTTCCAGCGACCCCTTCGACAGCAGCCTGACCGCCGAGTTTGCCTTCCGTACCGACCTCGCGCGCCACACGGGTCACTTCAGATGCGAAGGAGGAAAGCTGATCCACCATTATATTGATGACGTTCTTGATCTGCAGAATCTCGCCGCGCACATCGACGGCGATTTTTTGCGTCAAGTCGCCGCTGGCGATGGCGGTCGCCACTTTCGACATGTCACGGAGTTGCACCGTCAGGTTGGACGCCATGAGGTTGACGTTGTCCGTCAGATCTTTCCAAGTGCCGGCAACACCTTTCACATTGGCTTGGCCACCGAGCTTTCCTTCCGTGCCAACTTCACGCGCCACACGAGTAACCTCGGAGGCGAATGATGAAAGCTGATCCACCATCGTGTTGATGGTGTTCTTCAATTCCAAGATTTCGCCTTTGACCTTGACCGTGATTTTTTTCGAGAGGTCGCCGTTTGCGACAGCGGTTGTTACTGCTGCGATGTTGCGGACCTGTGACGTGAGATTCGAAGCCATGGAGTTGACCGAGTCCGTCAAGTCCTTCCACGTTCCCGAAACTCCTTCGACTTTGGCCTGGCCCCCAAGCTTTCCTTCCGTCCCAACTTCACGTGCCACGCGTGTTACTTCCGACGCGAAGGAACGAAGCTGATCCACCATCTTGTTGATGGTATCCTTCAATTCGAGGAATTCGCCGCGGACGTCTACAGTGATTTTCTTCGCCAGATGTCCATTCGCTACCGCTGTTGTCACTGCCGCGATGTTGCGGACCTGCGAAGTGAGGTTCGATGCCATGAGATTGACGTTGTCGGTCAAATCTTTCCAGGTTCCCGCAACGCCTTTAACTTTTGCCTGGCCGCCAAGCTTTCCTTCGGTGCCTACCTCTCGCGCTACGCGAGTTACTTCCGAGGCAAAAGCCCCAAGCTGCTGCACCATACTGTTTACAGTCTTGGCGGTACGCAGGAACTCTCCTTTGAGCGGCTGTCCTTCAATCTCGGTAGCCATCGTTTCCGACAGATTGCCCTTCGCCACGGCACCGATGACGCGCGCCATTTCACTCGTTGGGCGGAGCAGATCCTCGATCAAAACATTCATGCACCCGATGGCGTCGTACCAAGACTCTGACACGTCGCTCAATGATGCCCGTTGCGTGATTCTGCCTTCCTTTCCAACCACACGCACGATGCGTTCCAACTCCTGCGTCATGCGCTGATTGGTTCTGATCACATCGTTGAAGGTGTCCGCGATTTTACCCGCTACGCCGGTCCAATCATCAGGCAGCCGCGCGGAAAAATCGCCGCGTTTGAAGGCCATCAATGCTGTCAGCAATTGCGACGCGTCGAGTTCGCTTCCGTTGGTTTGTGAACGATTCTGCGGCCGCGCCTTCGTTCTTAGGAGAGCTTTGTTCATAAGGTGGGGTACTTACAAAGACACGATCTTGTCTTCACCGTCGCGAATTCGACGCGAAAGATGAGATGGTTCATATGCCAGCGCCGTAAACTAATCGCCAGATCAATCGCACCAGGCTGCATCTTCTTCAAGAAAACCACCGCTACCGCACTTGGTCGCGCAAAAAAATGCTCCGTCCGAAGGAATTCGCTGAATAGACACAAACACCGCGCCGGGTGAGCGCGGGCTGCCGATCCAAAACGGAATGTTCTGCTGATTAGCGTACAGGCAATGTCGGTAAGCTGCGCAAGCGGAAGCCAAGAAAGATTCCCAGGACACCGAATATGACTGCGTACCACGCGATAATCCAGATCAGCGCCGCCGCACCGGCGACCGGATTCCACAGGAGCAGGACAGCGAAAGCGATTGATAGCAGACCCATAAGAATTAGGAACCATTCGCCTTTAATTTCCCGGCGCAGCTTAACTGCCATGGCAATCTCTGTCGCACCAATCATCAATGCCCATGCAGCGATATAAATCACCAGCGCCAGCGCAGTGATCCTGGGCGCATGGAATGTGAGCAACCCAATGAGAATGCCGAGAATTCCGATGACGAGGTGAAATCCCCATTCCGGATCGGAAGCTCGATGTCCAATCGCGCCTACAATGCGAAAAACGCCGTCGACCAGCACCCACGCCCCAAAAAACAGTACGAGCGTAGCAATAGCCATAACGGGATGGGTAAACGCGATGATTCCGAAGATAATTGCAGCGACACCCCGTAAAACTGGAACCCACCAATGGCGTTTCAACGTTTCGATAAGCATTGCTTCGTTTTAAAGACCACGCTGCAGCGAAGCAAGCGCATTCACGTTGCTCAACTGGTACAGACAGCGCTGCGCCGTCCGGGAAACGCACTCTTAACCCTTCGGTTCCCAGTGATCAAAGCCCGCACTTTGTGCCGGCTTCGGTAATGCTGGAACGAGTTCGAAGTAGAGAGGCCAAATAAGTATCAGTGTACGGCGCGCCATTGATTCGCGCCAGGTTCGTGGGGGTTTCAAGCCGGGAGAACAAGGCGTAGGCGATCTTCGTTCGCGGAACAGCTTTTTCACCGTAACCGGACGGAACGTTGCTTGACCAAAAACGGACATATTCCACGCCTGCGCGATTTTCTGTCCCGAGAAAAATCGTGGAGTGCCCGTGCTCGTTCTTGCCGACTTGGCGCGACCAAAAGATTTTCATGAAATCGCCGGGCTTCGCCTGATCGAAACTATCGAAGTTGCGGCCGAGCCCCAGCTCGTGAAAGAGGCGCGCTGTGCCTGGGCCATTAGCGTTCCAGCGGCCCCAGACGCCTTCCCCGTCGCGCTGATCTCTGATGATCAAGTGCTCCAGAGTGGCGGAATCGAGATTCAGCTCACCCCGCGCCCGCAACGCCTCGATTGTTTTAATGAAGACCAGATACGTTGCGCCCGAGCAAAAACTGGGCGAGCCAGCCGGAGGTAGGACAAAAAATTTTCCTGACTCAAAATGCGCGGAACGCTGAAGGCAAATCTTGGCAAAATGGGAAACGGAATAATGGCCGCCCCGCGGCATCTGCTTCATTTGCTCAAGTATCAGACTGTTGTAATCGCCGGCGAACGAGAGCTGCGGCGTAAGGCCGAGAACGGCCATAACCATCCACACTCCCAGATACTTCACGGCGAAATAACTAACCGCAAAACGCAATCTTTCAACGCCCGCCTGTCATTCCGAGCGAAGTCGTGGGATCTCTAATTTTCGTCGGTAACCAATCAGAGATGTCTCGACTACACTCGACATGACAAGAAGGAAACCGCCGCTACAATCATCATCATGCTGCGCTTCACGAAAATGAATGGCGCGGGAAACGATTTTATCCTGATCGATAATCGAGCGGGGGAGATTCAACTGGATCGCGTCCAGATTGCGCGTCTTTGCGATCGCCACCGCGGCGTCGGTGCGGACGGCGTTTTGTTACTCGAAAAGGCCTCGAACAATGCCGACTTTCGTATGCGGTACTTTAATGCCGACGGCGGAGAAGCTGAAATGTGTGGGAATGGCGCTCGCTGCTTTGCCCGTTTTGCAAACAAAATGGCTAATGCGGGTGGCAAAATCTGCTTTGACACTCAAGCCGGCGTGATTGCGGCGGAGTTGTTGAATGATCTTGTGAAGTTGCAGATGACTGAACCAACCGATTTACGATTAAACATCGAGCTCCCGGTGGGCGAGGAAACCAAAATTGTTCACTTCATCAATAGCGGTGTGCCCCACGTTGTTATTCCCGTTCCAGGATTCGACGATGTTAATGTTTGCAAGGAAGGTTCAGCCGTTCGCCGTCACAAAATGTTTTCGCCCAAGGGTGCAAACGTAAATTTCATCGAGACGTTGGGGCCGAAGAAAATTGCTGTCCGCACTTATGAACGCGGCGTGGAAGACGAAACGCTCGCATGCGGCACCGGCGTAGTCGCAAGTGCGCTCATCTTCGCGACTCTCGAAAATACGCATGGGCCAATCAAGGTCATTGCACGAGGTGGAGATGAGCTGCAGGTCGGATTTGAAAAGAGCGACAATCGGTTTCGCAATGTTACGCTTACCGGTCCCGCGGACTTCGTGTTCGACGGAACAATTGATGTTTGACGTTACCTGTCGTGGCAACTTGTCATTCCGAGCGAGGTCGAGGAATCTCTAACTTTAAATGAGAAATTGAGAGATGCCTCGACTTCCCTCGACATGACAACTTAAAGAGGCGTCGCTACAATTTCCCGATGTTTCGAGGCACGTTCACTGCATTGGTCACGCCATTTCACAATGGCGGCATTGATGTCTCTGCGTTCGAAACACTCATACAAACACAAATCGCTGCTGGCATCACAGGACTGGTCGCGATCGGAACTACGGGCGAATCGCCGACCCTTTCTCACGATGAGCGTGAAGAGGTGATCCGGTTAACGGTTGCGACGGCGAATAAACATTGTGTCGTGCTTGCGGGGACGGGCTCAAATGCTACCCAAAACGCGGTGACCGACACGAAGGTGGCCGAAAAACTTGGTGTCGACGGCGCGCTGCTTGTAGCGCCCTATTACAATAAGCCAAGCCAGGAAGGGCTCTTCCGGCATTTCAAGGCAATCGCCGAGGCAACGTCGCTCCCAATCATACTTTATAACATCCCCGGACGTTGCAGCGTGGACATCATGCCGGAAACCGTGGCGCGTTTGGCAAAAGAGTGCCGCAATATTGTCTCGATTAAGGAAGCGAGCGGAAGCGTAGAGCGCGTCAGCGATTTGCGCCGGCGTTTGCCAGAATCGTTCACGATTTTGAGTGGAGACGATTCGCTCACGTTGCCGTTCATGGCGGTAGGCGCGGCTGGCGTAGTAAGCGTGGCTTCGAATTTGTTCCCTTCCGAGGTATGTGCGCTCGTGCGCACCTGTGAATCAGGAGACTTGAAATCGGCGTTGAAATTGCATCGAAGGTTGTTGTCGTTGTTTAAAGACTTGTTCATCGAGCCAAACCCGGTTCCGGCGAAGACGGCACTCGGCTGGCGCGGCGCGATGTCGGGCGAAGTTCGTCTGCCGTTGTGCGAGATGAGCGAAGCGAACCAGGCGCGATTGCGCAAAACGCTCGAGGAATTTGAGCGAAACAAATGAAACCCCTCACCTCAATCCTCTTCCCTCGAGGGGAGAGGCGGCCTGACCCACTGCGCAATGTGTGACGGGAACGATTTTCGAGATGCACGCGCAGATCGCCTCTCCCTTCAAAAGGGAGAGGGTAGGGTGAGGGTTTTGCCTTAATGAAGAAGTCGCCCGTGCGCGTGTTGCTAGTGGGCGCGGCTGGCCGCATGGGGAAAACGGTGGTCGATCTTGCCAGCGAGGACCCAGAAATCGATATCGTCGCGCAATGCGATCTGGGTGATCCAATCGAGTTCGCGATGAAAAATTGCGATGCGGCGATCGACTTCAGCCACGCCGGCGCCATCGACGAAATATGCCGCGCTGCATCACGTCATAATAAGCCGCTAGTGATTGGGACGACTGGACAGTCGCAAGAACAACGCCAAACAATCGAACACGCGTCGCGATCTGTGCCGATTGTTTTCGCCTCGAATTTCAGCGTTGGAGTCAATGTGCTCTTTTGGCTGACGCGCAAAGCTGCCGAATTACTCGTTCCGGAATTCAATCCGGAGATCATCGAGACACATCACAAAATGAAAAAGGATGCTCCGAGCGGCACGGCCAAAACTCTCGCTGAGATTTTGAAAGCGAGCCAAAAGAGCAAGAATGAAATACCGATTCAATCGATTCGCGAAGGCGATGTTGTCGGCGAGCACACAGTAACCTTTAGCGGTGTTAGCGAGCGCCTCGAACTCACGCATCGTGCAGATAGTCGCGAGATTTTTGCTCGCGGAGCACTGCGGGCAGTGAAGTGGATCATGGGCAAACCAGCGGGTCTTTACACCATGCAGGATGTGCTGGGACTGTAGATCTGTAGCCGGGGTCGGTGACCCCGGCTGTTGCGATCAACGTTCGCGGCTACAACAATGAGAACCGCAGTTGGCCTCGGCTCGAATCTCGGCGATCGCCTCCACAATTTGCGCGCCGCACGAAAGGCAATTCTCGGTGTCTCAACTGTGAAGCCGCCGATTCTTTGTTCGCCAATTTACGAGACCGACCCAGTCGATTGCGAACGAGGTGCAGAAAAATTTCTAAACGCAGTCGTTGAGTTTGATTACGAAGGTGATTCCGCGAATTTGCTCGAGCAACTCAGTCGAATCGAGGAAGGGTTAGGTCGCAAGCGCGATCATGCGAAGAATGTTTCACGAACGATTGACATCGACCTGCTCTATTGCGGCGATCGCAACATTGAAGATGAGAGGCTGCAGTTGCCACACCCGCGTATGCACTTGAGAAAGTTTGTTCTTCAACCTCTGGCCGATATCCGGCCCGACCTCATTTTGCGGGGCCAGAAAAAAACTGTCAGCGAGTCGCTGAGGGAACTGGGGAAATCTGGCGAGGTAATTCGCTTCGCCGAAAGTTGGTAATCTCGCAGCGGGCAGCACTTCGTGCGAAATTCTTGAGCCGAATTTTGTTCCGCGCAGCTTTTGGAGTGCGGGGCGTCTTCGCATCGCTTTCCGAGCAGGCTTGCGTTCTCAAATCGGCGGCTGATCTTCCGAGCAGGTCGATGAAGGATTTTCGGCAAATGAAAGAACGCGGTGAGAAAATCACCGCGCTGACGGCTTACGATTATCCCACGGCGCGATTGCTCGACGAAAGCGGCATCGACATCATTCTCGTGGGCGACTCGGTGGGGATGGTTGTACTTGGTTATCAGGACACCACACGTGTCACGTTGGAAGAGATGCTGCATCATACGCGGGCAGCGGCGCGCGGCGTGAAACAGGGGTTGCTCGTTGCGGATATGCCGATTCACAGTTACGACACGCCTGCGCAAGCGGTCGAGACGGCAAAAACATTTGTTCGTGCCGGCGCGCAAGCAGTGAAGCTCGAAGGCGGCGTCAGCCATGTCGCGCATATCGAAGCGATCACGCAAACAGGCATTCCGTTCATGGCGCACATCGGCATGCTGCCCCAAAGTGTGCGCGAGGAAGGCGGCTATAGAATCAAGGGCCGGACGCAATCAGAGGCCGAAGCTCTGCTTGCTGATGCGCATGCGGTGGAGAAAGCCGGTGCATTTTCCGTGGTGCTGGAGATTGTGCTCGCTGACGTCGCGAAGCAGATCACAAATGCAATCGACATCCCAACTATCGGCATCGGTTCAGGCGAACATTGCGACGGGCAAATTCTGGTTACGCACGATTTGATTGGACTATTTCCGTGGTTTACGCCGAAGTTTGTTTCGCCGGAGGCGCGCGTGTCGGAAGAAATCCGCCGTGCGGCCAGAGCTTTCATCGAAAAGACGCGAAGTGGTGGTAAAATTTAGATCAGAGATGCTTCGACTCCGCTTGACATGACAAAAGGGAACGAGGCGCGGGTAGCAGAGGAAATCTGTCGCGTGGCCCGAGCTTTTATCGAGCGAATTCGGAATGGCGGGGTCAAGCATGGCTCGCGCCTGTAAATGTGATACGTTGCAAGCTGCATGAGGGTCTCTGAGTTCGATGGTTTGGATCAGTTCGAGACCGAGGGTCTGCTTGCGGGCACCCGAGAACGCAACTGGATCTGGTTCGGATTGATTGTTTCCCTGGCAATACACTTCGGCCTCTGCGCTTATTTTTATCGGACGCGTTTCGCGCCAGCGGAAGCGGCAGTCGCCCAAAACGAGCAGACGCCAATGTTCAAGGTCAGGAGCATCACCGAATCGAACCTCGACAAGAGCAGCGCGGATCAAACGACTCAGGCGGCCAAACCGAACCCTGACAACACCGATGTGCAATTGCCGGACGAGAAAAAGTCATTCGACAAATTGTTGCAGGACGTTCAGGCGAGTGCCGCGCTGCCGGACGAGATGCGGGACGTTTTGCCTGATCAACCCAAAGTGGACCAACCGGAAGTCAATTCCGTGCTTAATGAAATCGACCGCTCCACCGCGCAGACTCTCTCAAACGATCCAAGCGCGCTGCACGAACAATCCCTGCTTAACAACAGCTCGACTTCAGGCCGCCCCCAGCCCGCTCTGAGCGGAACGGAACTCGCCACGAGTACCGCAATCAAACGGCCAAACACCTTCACAAGTAAATTACCCGGCGATAGCGCCGGCCCAAACAAAGGGCGCGCTCCCGGCTTCAGCGATCTGGACCAATTGCTGTCGCAAAAAGGTCCTCTGGGATCAGGCACAAAATTGCGTCTGCCCGACGATCAGCTTTTCGAGTACGACAGCGACATCCTGCAATCCAGCGCGATCAATCAACTGCAAAAGCTGGGCACTCTCATTCAGCGCAATCCAAAATCGACCTTCAGAGTGGAAGGCTATACGGACTCGTTCGGAACGTTCGAATACAATCTCGAGCTGAGCCAGCGTCGCGCCGACAGTGTGAAAAGATATCTTGTCGAAATGATGCGGATTAACCCGGCGCAAATCGAAACGCACGGTTACGGTGCAACGAAATTCCGGGCGTCACCAAACGGCTCAATTGAGGAGCAGAATCCGAATCGCCGCGTGGAAGTCGTGGTCCACACGAGCGAAGGCTGACGAGGGAATTGCGGATTGCGGGTCGCGGATTTGTACGAGGCGCTCACCCGCGCTGTGCTTTTGAGATGTTGAAAGCGATGCGAAGACGCATCGCACTCCAAAGCACTTCGTGCGAAATCTAAAAACACGTTCTTCTATTTCGCGAAGCTTTCGGAGTGCGCACGCGTCCTCGCGTCGCTATTTTCGCGCTACCAACGGTGGCGGGATTGCGAATGGCAAGACGCGCCCTACCAGTTTTTGATCCACTGCGGAGTGATGGTATCAGGGTTCCCGGGGTTGGTAGCTAGTCCAGACGTGCTCCATAGGTCGAAAGTGGGATTGTAGCCGTTGTTTGAATTAGCCTGATTTGCCGTCGAATAGCCGTAGCTGTTTCCAAAGGGATCAGCAATTGCAGTTACAGCTCCTATACCTCCGGTAGGGAGGAGCATGTTCGGCTTGAATTGCATATAGCCTTTTCCAGTTGGGGTTCGGTTCGCGGCACTATCGCCACTTAACTGCTTGTAAAGGTAAAGACTGGCTGACTGATAAGCGCTGGGATCTCCAGACACCTTCGCATCAAGCAAGTCAGTCGAACTCGTCTCCCGGGGATAAACCCCATTATCCGCCTTGTAGCTTTCGCAAGCGGCAGACATAGCAGCGATTTCGGTTTCGGCGCGGGCCCGGGCGCCTTTTTTTCGGGCATATCCAGCTGTGCTCAGCACCAAGCCGGTAAGCACAAGGATCAGTGCGAAGACGACGACCAGCTCTATGAGAGTGAATGCGTTGTAGCGGCGCTTGTGCCAAGCGCCGAACCTATTGGCTAGGCGTTTGACACAAACGCCTCTACAAGATTCATCGTTCGTCATTCGTGCTTCGTCATTTCTGCGAAGCCGCTTATTGTTGTTGTAAGCCGGTGATAATGCTGATGAGTGGTGTGAACAGAGCGAGCACGATCGTGCCGACAATTAGCGCGAGGAACACAATCATGATTGGCTCCAGCATCGAGGTGATCGCGGCCACAGCGTTATCGACCTCGTCATCATAGACGTCAGCGATTTTTAAAAGCATTTCTGGGAGCTTACCGGTTTCCTCGCCCACATCGACCATGCTGACCACCATTGGCGGAAAAACGCGGCTGGCTTCCAGCGGTTGCACGATGGATTCTCCTTCCTTTACGCTGTCGTGCACTTGAGAGATTGCGCGGCCGATGGAAGCGTTACCTGCGGTTGCGCGAGTGATGTTTAATGCCTGCAGAATCGGAACACCGCTTGTGACCAGTGTTCCGAGCGTGCGCGCGAACCTTGAGATCGCCGTTTTGCGATTCAAATTGCCAAAAAGCGGCATACGCAGTTTGAAGCTGTCAATGACCAATCGCCCGCCACGTGTACGGCAAATGAATTTGTAAAGGGCCACCACTGCTACGACGATGCCAAGAACAATCAGGCCATGGTTCTTCAGAAAGTCACTTGCTCCGATAACAAACCTAGTGACGGGCGGGAGCGGTTTGTCGCCAAGCAAGTCGTGGAAAATCATTTCGAACTTCGGCACAATGAAGACTAGAAGAAAACCCATGATGCCCACGGCCATTGTCATCACGATGCCTGGATAGACCATTGCCGCTACGACTTTGTTTTTAATCTTCGCGGCCTTCTCCTGAAATTCGGAAAGCCTGTTGAGCACAAGCTCAAGCACGCCGCCGACTTCGCCGGCCTTAACCATGTTGACGTATAAGTCGTTAAAGATCCGGGGGTGGAGCGCCAGCGCGTCAGAAAATGTGCTACCGCTTTGCACCGAGTCCGCGACCTTATTGATCGTTTTTTTCAACACCTTGTCGCGCTCCTGTTTCGCCAAGACGTTCAAGCTTCTTAGCAACGGCAATCCGGAATCAATCAGCGTTGCCAGTTGGCGGGTGAAGATCATCAGGATTTTTGACTTAACTTTCTTGCGTTCGAAAAAAACGATGCCTTTTTTCGCGCGCGATTTCGTCGAGCGCGCCATCTTCGCTGCGCGATCACGAGCTTGCTGCCCATCCGCACCGCTTACCGCCTCTTCGATAACGCTCGTCGGGAAATAGCCAGCCTGACGCAATTGACTGATTGCCGCATTACTGGAAGGGGCTTCGACCAAGCCGGTCGCCTCCTGTCCCCGAGTATCGAGAGCTACGTAGTTAAAGCGGGCCATGAGGGGATTTAACGGGTTAATGATTTAATGGTTTAGTGATTAAAGCAAGTTGGGCTCGTGGATTCCATCGAGCGGGTAAATCTCTAAGTCGTTGAATCGCTAAATTTCATTACGTATAGCGCAGCACTTCCTCGATCGTGGTGTCGCCAGCGAAGATGCTGCGCAAGCCGTCCTGACGCAGCGTCACCATTCCAAGCTCGACCGCCTTTTGTTTCAAAGTAACCGTGGGCGCGCGCTCATTGATCAATTCGCGAAGCGGGTCGGTGATTTTGAGAAGCTCGTAAATCCCTTTGCGTCCTTTGTAGCCCGTATTGTTACAGACGTCACATCCTTTGCCGTAAAAGAATTGTTTCTCGCCAATATCCGCCCGCGATATCCTCAGTTCCGCGAGTAAGATGTCACTTGGCTGATAAGCGGCGCGGCATTGACGGCAGATACTGCGGAGCAAGCGCTGACCGAGCACGGCCTCCAGTGTCGAGGAAATCAGGAATGGTTCCACGCCCATGTCGATTAAACGCGTGATCGCACCAGGCGCATCGTTCGTATGCAAGGTCGTGAAGACCAAATGACCGGTAAGAGATGCCTGAATGGCAATCTGCGCCGTCTCAAGGTCGCGTGTCTCGCCTACCATGATCCGATCGGGGTCCTGGCGCAGGAACGACCGCAAGGCTCGCGCAAACGTGAGACCGATACCGTCGTTCACCGGTACTTGAACAATGCCTTCCAAATCGTATTCGACGGGCTCCTCTGCGGTAATCAGCTTCGAATCGATTGTATTGACCTTCCGCAAGCAGGAATACAGCGTGGTTGTTTTTCCGGAACCGGTTGGTCCGGTCGCGATGAATATCCCGTTCGGTCGCTCGATCATTTCGAGCAAAAAATTGTAGATGTAGTCAGGCAGCCCGAGCGCTTCGAGCTCGAGATTGACGATGCTGCGATCAAGCACGCGCAGCACCAGGCTCTCGCCGAATTGGGTTGGTAACGTTGAAACGCGAAGATCAACATTGCGTCCGGCGATCTGCTTCTGGATGCGGCCATCCTGCGGAAGTCGTCTTTCCGCGATATTCATATTGGCCATCACTTTGACCCGCGAAATCACCGGCAAGGCAAGGTGACGGGGCGGCGGCGACATTTCATAAAGCGCCCCATCGACGCGGTAGCGGATTTTGAATTCGTTTTCGAACGGCTCGAAGTGAATGTCGCTCGCACGGTCCTGGATTGCCTGGTAAAGAATAAGATCAACGAAGCGAATTATGGGTGTCGTGTGCGCCTCCGCTTCAGCTGCAGCTTCGCCGTCGCCTTCCCGCAATTGCAGAAGCTCGCCAGCTTCGCCGAGCTGCTTGAGAACGTCTTCCATGCTCGTCGTGTCGCTGCCGTAATATTGCTTGATCAGTTCTTCGATTTGCTCCGGCGGCGAAACCACGACCTGAATGTCTTTACCGAGCGCGAAGCGAAGGTCCTCTGCGGTATGAAGATCAAATGGATCAACAAGCGCGACCCGTAAGGTGGTTGCGCTTATTTCAATTGGAAGAGCACCGTGCAGCCGAGCCAGCCCACTGGGAATGAAACGCAAAATTTCCGGCGCGATCTCGCGTTCCGTCAGCTCGACGAAGTCCGTGCCGAGGCCGTTAGCGATTGTTTGATAAAAGTCGGGCTCGTCGATAAAGCCACCATCGATCATCGCCTGCGCGACCGTCTTCCCATTCAGCTCTACTTCGCTCACGACGTCCTCCGCTTGAGAAGGCTGCAGTACCCGCTGTTCGACGAAAAATTCTACAAGCTGTTTATGCGTCATCGATTTACGCCTCCGGGGAGCGCACGGGTCTCGCGTGCTGGTTTCGGCGTTGCCCCGAAACAATCTTTCGTTTCTGTTCCGGCTTCAGTTAACATAATCGAAGTCCAAAGAAAAGTTCGCGATCGCGAGGACGGGCTCGCCAGCACGCAAGACGCGTGCGCTCCCCAATCCGGAATTCGCCGCGGTCATCAACTCACGTCTCCGACGGTGATGGAGATGACTTCATCGGCAGAAGTGAGGCCGGCCAGCACCTTGCGTACGCCATCTTCGCGCAATGTCCGCATGCCCAGTTCGCGGGCTCGCTGCCGCAGGACAAAGGTCGACGTGCGTTTGTTGATCATGTGGCGGACTTCATCGTCGATTACAAAATTTTCGAATATGCCCATTCGTCCTTTGTAGCCAATGTGACGACACTCTTCGCATCCAACCGGCGTCATCACCTGCGCTTCAGACAGACGACCGGCCTCAATTCCTAACGCGCGCAATTCGGTGTCGGTGAGTTCGCCCGGTTGTTTGCATTTGTTACAGAGGCGCCTGATGAGCCTTTGCGCCATGACTGCGCGGACCGAGGACGCAACAAGAAACGGCTGCACACCAAGATCGAGCAAGCGTGCCACGGCAGAGGGTGCGTCATTGGTGTGCAGTGTGCTGAACACGAGGTGCCCTGTCAGGCTGGCATTTGTGGCGATACTGGCAGTCTCGAGATCGCGGATCTCACCGATCATGATGATGTTCGGCGCCTGGCGCAGGATCGAACGCAAGGCTGCCGGAAACGTCATTCCGATTTCCGTATTTACCTGCACCTGGTTGATCCCAGTCATCTGATATTCAATCGGTTCCTCGACAGTAATGATTTTGCGGTCAGGTTTGTTGATGTAATTGAGACACGCATAAAGCGTGGTCGTCTTGCCGGATCCAGTAGGCCCGGTAACCAGCACAATTCCATCCGGCAGCTTCAGCAGGCGCTCAAAAGTTTCCTGGTCGTCGGAAAGAAATCCAAGCTCCGGCAAGCCGAGCTTTAAGCTGGATTTATCCAGCAGGCGCATAACGATGCTCTCGCCGTGATTGGTGGGAATTGTCGAAACGCGAAGGTCGAGCGGCTTCTTCTTGATTTTTACCTGGATACGACCGTCCTGTGGCAGGCGTTTCTATGCGATACTCATCGATCCAGTCATAATCTTGAGCCGGCTGAGAATCGCTGATTGCAGACGCTTCGGTGGCGCTTGCATTTCCTGCAGCACGCCGTCAATCCGGAATCGGACGCGAAATTTTTTATCCAGCGGTTCCAGATGAATATCGCTCGCGCCGGCACGGTGCGCCTCGATCAGCAACATAGATACGAGCCGGACAATCGGTGCATCTGCTTCGTCGACTGCGGCCGCTTCCGCGCCCTCGCCAAATTCCAGCCCGAGATCGATGTCTTCTCCAATTTTTTTCTGCAGGACGTCCGCTGCTTCATCGGCCGTGCCGTAGTATTTAATTAAAGCCTCACGAATTTTCTTTGGGCTCGTGCAAACCAGTTCCAATTCGCGTTGGAGCAGAAAACTGAGGCTGTCCATCGTATCGATGTCGAGCGGGTTGCCCACTGCGACCACGAGGCCGGTTTCGCCGAAACTGACTGGAATCACTTTGAAGCGGCGCGCATCTTCTCCGCGGATCTGGCTGATGACTTGCGGCGGAATCACCATGGACGAGATGTCGATCCAATCCATGTGCGCTTGCGCGGCGAGCGTGCGTGAGACTTCCGCGTCGGACAGAATTCCGTCTTCGATCAAAACATCGACCACGCCAAGCTCACCGTTTAGACGCGAGCGCGCGCTATCTGTCTGATGTCGCGTGACAAGTCCTCCGTCCTCGAGGACTCTGAGCACATATTCTTCGTTGTGTTGCACCAGGGGAAAAGGATTACCGACCCGCCAGTTTACTGCAAACAGGCTTTATTTCCAGCGGCGGACCTGGTTAGCGCCAAGGGCGCTGTCTCATGTCAACCTGGGGCATCGCCCCAGGAAATCGATTGGCGTTAGATAAAGCGCTGAAAGCGCGAGTCAGTTCAGCCCAAACATCAAACGAACCGGCGCCAAAGTGAATCGCGCTTCCAGCGCGAATTCGTTTATCCGGCTTACATAGTCCTGGGGCGCTGCCCCAGGCTCGAGATGACTCTGCACCTTTGGCGCTGGCCAACAATCACTCCACGGTTACGCTCTTGGCGAGATTGCGTGGTTTATCGACGTCGCGGCCCAGTTCAACGGCTAGATGATATGCCAGGAGCTGAAGTGGGACCACATTCAGGATGGGCATCACGTAGTCGGGCGCTTCCGGCAACACCACCACTTCGTTGGCGATCCCTTTAAGACGCTTCGCACAATTTCCGCTTGTCAACGCGATGATGGGACCCTTGCGGGCTTTGACTTGCTCGATGTTGTTCAGGTTTTTTGAAAACACCGAGTCGTCAGGCGCGATAAAGACGGAGGGCAAATCAGAACGAATCAGCGCGATGATTCCGTGCTTGAGTTCAGCGCTCGGATGCCCTTCGGCAAATAGATACGTAATCTCTTTCATTTTGAGAGCGCCTTCGAGCGCGATGGGGAAGTTGAACTGCCTCCCGAAGAAGAGAAAGCCATTTGCACTGGCATATCTTTTGGCAATCGCCTTGATTTGATCGTTTAGGCCCAGAACCGCGTCGATCTGCCCGGGCAACGCTTCCATAGCTTCGATGACGCGACTTCCTTCGGCCGTGGAAAGATTGCGCATTCGCCCGAAGAGCAGCCCGAGCAGCGTGAGAATGACAAGCTGTGACGTAAACGATTTTGTGGCTGCCACGCCGATCTCCGGTCCGGCGTGCATGTAAACCCCACCGTCGCTTTCGCGCGCAATCGTGCTCGCAACGTTGTTGCAAATTCCGAGCGTGCGAAAGCCTTTGCGCCGGCTTTCACGCAATGCACCGAGCGTGTCGGCAGTTTCGCCGCTCTGGCTGATGGCGAACACCAGCGTCTCCGCAGTCATCGGCGTATTCCGATGGCGAAACTCGCTCGCGTAATCGACTTCGGTCGGAATGTTCGCCAGTCGCTCGATCAAGCATTCGCCGACCCTGCCGGCATGCAGCGCCGTGCCGCAACCGGTGAGAACGATGCGCCCGACATTGCGCAGTTCAGGCGGCGCCATGTTCAAGCCACCGAGTCTTGCTGTGCATTCCTCAGAGTTGAGACGGCCGCGCATCGCGTCGCGCACCGTGTTTGGTTGCTCAAAGATTTCTTTGAGCATGTAGTGGGGATAATCACCCTTCCTGATGTCCTCGGCCGTGAATTCGACTTTGCTGACGGGGTGCTCGGTGCTGTCTCCGGCGAGCGAAGTAATCTCGAATTTCTCCGGCCCAGCCGCCACCACATCGAAGTCGTTCAAGTAAACCGCGTCGCGGGTGTAAGCGACAATCGCGCTCACATCGCTGGCCAGGAAATTTTCGCCGTTGCCAACGCCGAGCACGAGGGGACTTCCACGACGCGCGCCGATCATGAAATCCGGCACGTCAGCATGGACCAGCGCGATGCCATACGTGCCGATCACTTGTCGAAGCGCCGTACGAACAGCGTCAAAAAGGCGGCCCTTTTTTCCGGGAGCGTCCACAGTGCTCGCGCACGAGTCGTCGTAGATTTTCCCAATCAGATGCGCGAGTACTTCGGTGTCGGTCTCGGAACGAAAGCTCGTGTCGCCGTTGCGGACGAGCTCATCTTTGAGTGTCTGATAATTTTCGATCACCCCGTTATGGACCAGGGCCAGCTTGCCACTAGCATCGAAATGCGGATGCGCGTTTTCGTCGGTCACCTTGCCATGCGTGGCCCAACGCGTGTGGCTGACGCCCAGCGAGCCTGATACCGGTTGCTTCCGCACTAATTTTTCGAGCGCCGCAATGCGGCCCGCACATTTGCGTGTCTCCAGACGTCCTTTCTCCACGATTGCGAGGCCGGCTGAATCGTAGCCTCGATATTCAAGGCGACGCAGTCCGTCGAGTAAAATTGGTGTCGCCTTAGCGCGCCCAACGTAGCCAACAATTCCGCACATATTCTGGACTGTAGCGGTGGGCGTGCCGGCCGCAACGATTACAAAAGCTGTAGCCACGCCCCTGCGGGACGTTTACTCACGTGATGTGGAGCGCCCGGGACGGCGCACAGCGCCGTGGCTACAGCGCGGCGAGTTCTTTAGGTCGGCTCCAGCACCGGCTGCATCACGCAAAAAAAGTTGCCGCAAATCGTGGCCGCCAGATTATTGATTGATACCGATGCAGTCGCAGCGCGATTCAGTTCCGAAAAATTTAATGCCGAAAGCGGATGGGGCACTGCCCCGCGGCGCACTGCAGCGAACGCTTGCAATCATTATGGGCGGCGGCGCCGGCACGCGTTTGTTTCCGTTGACGAAAGATCGCGCCAAACCCGCCGTGCCACTCGGTGGCAAATATCGGATCGTGGATATTCCGATCAGCAACTGCCTGAACTCCGGGCTGCGCTCGATCTACGTGCTCACGCAATTTAACAGCATGTCGTTACACCGGCACATCCAGGCGAGTTACAAGTTCGATAATTTTTCGCGCAGCTTCATAGACATTCTCGCTGCTCAACAAACGCCCGCCGGCTCGCAATGGTATCAGGGAACTGCCGACGCGGTTCGGCAAAACATGCGCTACTTTCTCGAGCGGCCATATGATTATTACCTGATCCTAAGCGGCGATCAGCTTTATCGAATGGATTTTCGGGCGCTGCTGCATCAGCACATTAGATTCAGCGCGGACATCACACTGGCTACGAAACCGGTCGCGCAGCATCAGGTTTCCGAGTTTGGAATCATGCAGAGCGGCGTCGATCGCCGCATCACTGGGTTCATCGAGAAACCGGTGGATGAATCGGAGTTGCGGGAGATGAAGATGAGCCGGGAGCTGCTCCGCGCCATCGGTTCTAAGGAAGAAGAAGAACTATTTCAGGCGTCGATGGGAATTTACGTTTTCAACCGGAACGTGCTCATAGAATGTTTGACGAGCGATCTATTCGATTTCGGGAAACATATTATCCCATCATCGATCAAAGATCGGCACGTCAGCGCGTTCATCTTTAAGGGTTATTGGGAGGACATCGGAACGATTCGAGCGTTTTACGAGGCGAACCTCGATCTTACGGACGTCGTGCCTGAATACAGTTTTTTCGAACCCGAGTCTCCGATCTATACGCATCCACGTTTTTTGCCGGGAAGCAAAATTAACGGCGCCACCCTGCGGCAGGCGATTATTTCTGATGGCTGCATTATCTCGGACGCGCATCTGGAACGATGTGTAGTGGGGATACGCAGCGTGATTCAAAGCGGCGCGACGATCCGAAACAGCATCCTGATGGGCGCGGATTATTTTGAATTAGGACAAACCGATTCCTCACAGCTGCGCATCGGTATCGGGCGCAACTGCGTGATCGACCGCGCCATCATCGACAAGAACGCGCGCATCGCGGACGGCGTCGTGATCACACCCGAAGGCAAACCGCCGAACTTCGATGCGGATAATTACTTCATCCGCGACGGCATCGTGGTGATACCAAAAAACGCCGTGATCCCAGCCGGTTTCTGGATTTGATCGGAACCTCTGTAGGCGTCGCTGTGCTCAGCGCGGTTGACCTAAGACGCGCGCATCCGCGGAGGAGGCAGGCGCTCCGGTGTTTTCGCTAACGTCTGTCGGTCATTGCCTGGAACTGCCCACCCGTTTCCCATTTTTCCTGTTTATTCCACGGCACCGTTGAATCGTTGTGATCGTCTGGATCTTGGACCAGGGCAGTTTGCTTCTGTGTCGCACATGAGGTCATGGCTACCACGAATGCACACAGCAAAACGGGGACGACGATCGTTCGAAGGTTACGGACTTGTGCCAGCATATATCACACTGTCTCCGGGTTGTACTTGGACGCCACGCGCCACACTGTTGGTGATGATATCGCCGATGGCGGTCGCCGGTTCAACTGAAGAAATGCGAATTTTTCCAATCAGGGTCCCATCCCGCAGAACAAGCATTTCAGAGTTGGTCTCGACGCCGTTCCGAGCACCGAGATTTAACACCACGAAGTTGTAAGCCTGATTGTATGCGAGCACGGCCCCGTGGACACCTGCGCGATGAGGGCTGGCGGTTTCTCGCTGAGTGCTTGCAGTTTCGCGGCGTTTTTTCGTTTCCTTTGGCTGGCTTGAACGCCCCTGGCTATCCTGGATTTTTTCGGCGAGGAACGCTTTTTCTTTTTCCGCGCTATCGAGTTGACGGCGGAGATCATCGAGTTGCGATTGCAAATCAGCGGTCTGCGCACTCTGGGCGGGAGGACTGCCAGCGATGGAAGGATTAGCGTTCTTCCCCCCTTCTTCTACGCGCTTTTGGAGGGAAGCGATCTCTTGCTGATTGGCATCTAGTTTGGCTTGCAGATCGGTTTTCTCTTTTTGGGCTTGCGCCAGTTCTGCTTCAGAAAGTTTGCTCTCTTGTTCGGTTCCGGCCGTTACGCCACTTGGGACATTCTGTTTTTCCTGGGCCTGGCGGCGTTCGGCGGCGTCACGCACGGCCTGTGCGTTCGCCGCGTTTGCTCGGAGTACTTTCACTTTTTGGCTGTTCAAAAAGCCAAAAAACGCCGCCACTACCAGGAACGCTATGGCAAGTCCGGTCACGCTTTTTGGCGTAGCTCTGAAAACCGCCGACTCCCTGGGCGTCATAGAACGTGCCTTTTAACAGCGAATTATGCGCGAATGCAATCGCAATTTCGGCGTAACACTTGGAGGAAGGGTTCAACCCTGAATCCAGATTGCGTTTCTCGATGTTTCAATCGATAGACACTGCGTGGGACAGCAGCATCGTGTACAAGCCAAGCGTAAGCGACGGCGAGCTTACTTACAGCGCAAGAAGGCAGCGCTGCGAGCCAGCGCTACGCGGCCAGCGCCAAGCAAGCAACGGGCAAACAAGGAGTCCGTTCCCGCGGAGTAGTCCTGATTCGAATCGTTGGACGAGCCACGGTTCGCTGGCCCATCCAGCAGAATCTCGCAATGCCGAAACGCGCTCATTATCTTATCGTCGACGGGCACAGTATTATTTTTGCCTGGCCAGAGATGCGCAAACTTCATGCGCGCCGTTCCTCGCTAGCGCGCGAAGCGTTAATCAAGCAGTTGCGCGATTATCAGGATTGGACCGGTGTGCGCGCCGTGGTCGTCTTCGATGGGAAAGGGAAAAAAACGAGCGCGATTTCAGAACCTGGCGAAGTGCAGATTTTCTATTCGCGCAGCGGACAATCAGCAGATGCGATTGTTGAGCGATTGGCGAGCAAATACGCAAAACAGTTTGATCTCACTGTCGCCACTTCCGATTCGATGGAATCCGAAACCGTGCATGCATGCGGCGCAGAACAGATTTCTCCTGACGCATTACGGGCGCTACTTTCCAGCGCGCGACGATCCTAGAGTCCCAATTTCTTCTCAATCTCTTTTACTCGCGCAAAGAGTTTTCCGAGCCGGCGGACCCAAGCAATTTGTTGCTTAGCTTCCGCAAGTGGAACCGCGGGCGACGCCCACCATGCCCCGCCGCTGATGTTCTTGGAGATGCCACTTTGCGCACCGATGGCGGCGTTATCGCCAATCTCGATATGCCCGATGATACCAGCCTGACCGCCAATTAGGACACGCTGACCGATCTGGACGCTGCCGGCAATTCCGGTCTGCGCTGCAATAACGGTATTCTTGCCGATCACGACGTTGTGCGCGACCTGCACCAGATTGTCGATCTTTGCTCCTTCCTGAATCCAGGTTCGACCAAAACGGGCCCGGTCGATGGTCGTGTTGGCGCCGATCTCGACATCATCGTCGATCTGAACGAAGCCGAATTGTTGAATCTTTTGCTGTTGGCCGTCGACCATTTCGAAACCAAAACCATCCGCACCAATGACTGCGCCGCTGTGAATGATGACGCGTGATCCGATGCGACTTCGCTCCCGAATGGTTACTCGTGGATAAATCAGACATGAGGATCCGATCGTCGTCTCGTGGCCGATGTAACCGCCTGCGCCAATGATTGTGTCATCGCCGATTCTTGCGCGAGCCTCGATGACAGCATGCGGCTGGATCGACACACGCTGGCCGAGCTGTGCGCTTGGATCGATGACCGCGGTTGGGTGAATACCAGGCGCAAACGTAATTGGCTTGGGCGCGAACTTGAGCACGACTTGCTCGAAGGCCTTCGTTGGGTTTGAAACGCGAATCTTAGCGGCGGGGATCGGTTCAGCGAAATCGGCTGGAACGAAAACTGCCGACGCGCGCGTTTTGCGCAGCAAGCTAATGTATTTTCGGCTTGCGAAGAAGCTGACTTCTCCGGGAGTCGCTTCCGCCAGTGATGCCGCACCCGTGATTCGCAGCGATGCATCGCCTAAGGGTTCGCCACCGGACAGCGCTGCCAGTTCTTTAACAGTGAAAGTCACGAGAGTCGTTAAACTGTTGAAGCGTCAAGGTAGGGCGGGCAGTCCTCTGCACGCCGCGGCTCGCACGGGAGTGCGAGCCCTATCAGTCGCCGATTCGCCGATTCGTCGATTCATTCTTTGTTCCAGCGGGGCGGACGCTTCTCGATGAACGCCTGCACGCCTTCGAGCGCCGCTTCGTCCATCATATTACAAGCCATGGTCTGACTCGCCGATTCATACGCCGCTGCAATGCCTAATTCGACTTGCTTGTAGAAGAATTCCTTCCCCACTGCCACCGCAATGCGTGGTTTTGCGACAATCTTCGTGATGAGTTTTTCGACCTCAGCATCGAGCTGATCCGGTTCCGCCACGCGGTTGATTAAGCCGCGCGCCTTCGCCTCATCAGCGCTGATAAATTCGCCGGTAACAAGCATTTCGAACGCCGCTTTGCGCAAAACATTGCGGGAAAGCGCCACACCGGGGGCGGAGCAAAAGAGACCGAGGTTCACACCGCTGACGGCAAATTTTGCTGTACTCGACGCGACGGCCAGATCGCACATCGCCACCAATTGGCAACCCGCCGCGGTGGCGATTCCCTGGACGCGCGCAATTACAGGCACCGGCAATCGTTGGATGGTGAGCATCATGTCAGAACATTGTCCAAAGAGCCCTTTGTAGTAGTCCAGTGATGGACCCGCGCGCATTTCCTTAAGGTCATGGCCGGCACAGAAGGCTTTGCCTTCGGCAGCGAGGACAATCACGCGGACTGATTCGTCGTGCGCGATCGCGCCCAGTTCACGCTGTAATGCTAAAAGCATCGCTTCGGACAGAGCATTGAAAACGTGTGGTCGGTTTAGTGTTAGCGTCACGACGCCGCGCGCGTCCTGGCTTCGCAAGAGAACTGGCTCTTCTTTCGTAGCGGCCATCGGAAGCGGCGCCGGTTCGATCGATACTGGAGGAGCTTTCACAGGCTACGAGCTTAAGCTACTGCTGAAATTCCAAATCTGAAATTCGAAAAAATTAGTTTTCGTTTACTGCGTGCGGCAACATCATCTGACAAATCCCGGAGTCCAGGAGAATGCCTCGAATGAAAATCGTCGCGATCGCTAATCAAAAAGGAGGCGTCGGCAAAACCACGACGGCCGTGAATCTTGGCGCTGCATTGGCGGAACTGGGCCACCGCATTTTGATTGTTGACCTTGATCCCCAGGCTAACGCGACCAGCTCGTTCGGTTTGGAAGGTATAGAGCAAATTAGTCTGTACGAGCCGTTGCTGGGTGAGGCTTCCATTACTGATAAAATCTTTCCGACCCGCCGCGATGACCTGTTCATCGTGCCTGCCGATCTCGATTTGGCGGGCGCTGAAGTCGAAATCGCGCGCATGCCGAATCACCTCACGCGTTTGGCAGAGACGCTCAAGCCACTGCATGCCGACGAAACATTCGATTTCGTTTTGCTGGATTGTCCGCCGTCGCTTGGAATTTTGATGAGCAATGCGCTTGCCGCTGCCGATGAACTGTTGACTCCAATCCAATGCGAGTATTTCGCGCTGGAGGGGTTGGTGAAAATCGTTCGGCTCATCGAGCAGGTAATCGATTCAGGCGCGAATCAGCGTCTCGAGCTGCGCGGCATCGTCATGACGATGTTCGACTCTCGAACGAATCTGAGCCAGCAGGTAGTTGCCGACGTACGCAAGCATTTTGGTGAACGGGTTTATCAAACTGTCATCCCTCGGAGCGTGCGCTTAAGCGAGGCCCCGAGCTTTGGGAAATCGATTCTGGAATACGCTTCGAGCGGACCTGCCGCGCAGGCGTATCGGGCGCTGGCGCGCGAGTTCATAAAGCGCCACGCTTCGCCAGCCACTCCTGGCGAGTCATCGCATACACCAGCGTCCGAAAACCTCGAAACGTAATTTTGTTTTCGACCGTCATTCCATTTTTCTCCGCCACACGCCGCGACGGGATGTTTTCGGGGTGAATCAGTGAGATGACGCG
>Ga0193720_1000010_pt1 | contig 25431 bp, 18 predicted proteins | sample U2s1metaG_FD_143049 | JGI IMG/M metagenome (GOLD analysis project Ga0193720, IMG submission 143049) | Soil microbial communities from a riparian zone of the East river system, Colorado, United States - U2s1 | ecosystem: Environmental > Terrestrial > Soil > Riparian zone | place: USA: East River...
CTATATATACAAGAAGTTATTTTTGAAATTTACCCAATAATTTATCAATTGTTTTATTAATAAAACATTGAAGGACTAACATCCCTAGCGTAGCTTTTTCAATAATCCAAGACCTTTCCTTTACGCATCTTGTGATCATATGCCCCGCTTATGCGACTGTTAGACATGTAAGTCTAACAGTAAAGCAAGATTAAGCCATTAAACTTTACAAGTAAATATCATTATCATCATATAAAATAATATTATTATTATATGATAATTAAAAAGTATTACCTATATAAACTAATACTTTAATCACAACTATTTTCTTTATAGTAAAAATCTTACTAAAAAAAAAATAATTCTAACTTAATAGAATAATAACAGAATCAATTAATATTTTAATATATTAATTAATAACAAGATTAAAATATTTAATTTTACAATATTTGGATATACCCAGGTACTTTTTATGGGATCTGTGCCCCGCATAAACTGTCTTCTAATAAATGTACCTATAATATTAATGCATATTTCAAATAGTATTAAGACATAAATTGTTATGTTATAACATCGGTATTATAAATAATAATATTATTTATTACTATATATATATAGATATACCCTATATATTAATGATTTAATTAGGTATTTTTTATTTTTATATTCACTATATATAGTATAATTTTTATTTTTATTTTTTATTATAAAAATAATAAAAAAGGATATAATAAATTAAAAAAAGGTGTTTCAATTATATTTAATCAATTACCTTATACACTATGTATAAATTATATTATATCTAATAATTAGTAACAGTAAAGCTGCATAGGGTCTTCTCGTCTATCTAAAGGTAAACTGTATCTGCACAGTTATTCCAATTTCACTGAGCCAATCATTGAGACAGCTGTTGTATCGTTAAATCATTCATGCAAGACCGCATTTAACGGCCAGGGTATTCCGCTACCTTAGGACCCTTATAGGTAAGGCCGCCATTGATCGTAGGTTTCATCTTAATTTAATTATTAAAAAAAACTAAACTAATTAGTTATATATCCGATATAGGGCAGAATTCACACTCAATATTTTGATTTATTATCTTCTGCAGAGTGCTTTGTTTTAATTAAACAGTCGTACAACACTATTCTATGCCTCCTCTTTATTATTAGTCTTAATAGAATATTAATAATAAATGGCTCCCCTTCTCCCAAAGTTACGGTGGTAATTTTGCCGAGTTCCTTAATGATTGTTCACTCAAACGCCTTCGTATATTATACTCGTTTACTAGAGGTAGTATTTAGGTACGGTCTATTATTATATATATGTTATAATAACAATATATATGTTATGTATAATGTATAGGTTATATCAATTCCTATATTTTTATATAATATTGTTTTTTCCTGAACCTTATCAAGTTTAAATAAATGTTTATTTTAAAATATAAAATAGTAATAATACAATATATACATATATTTTATATATATATACGATTTTTACTATTTTATATAATATAAATATTTTAAAATAAGGTTAAACAAAAAAGAGTTTAACTCATCGATTATTAGAAAAACAATATGCCATTAGACTACTAATCTTAGAGGCCGTTACTTTAATTAAATACCATAAACTTAAGGCGAGAATATAAAATATTCTTTTTCGTTACTCATGTCAGCATTATCACTTGAAATATTTAATATTATTTTTTAATAAGAAATAATCTAATATTTATCCAACGTTCCACTACCCCATATAAAGAAAAAATAAATTTACATTAGTATATGGACAAGGTATCGGTATATTATTTAGATCCGTTAAATTTTCGGTGCTTATATGAATATATTAAATCAGTGCTCTATTACGAGATCTTCAAAAAATGGCTGCTTCTAAGCCTATTTCCTGATCGTATTACATAAATACTTCCTTTATTTCACTTAATAATAATTTTGGAACCTTATTTACTCTTGTTCAGGGCTGTTTCCCTTTAGACATACAACCTTATCGTACTATGTCCGATTACTCAATATTCATCATTGCCCTTTCGAGTGCAAATACTCACTGATAAAATCTTCACGATTCCCCAATGTGTACAAAATTATTAATATAATAATTTATTATATTAATAAAATATTGTCTGAGATTACAGTTCTGTACCTACTATGATGTTATTTGAATTACCTACTTATATAGATTTCGTGGAAAACCAGCTATTCTAGTCAGTTTTGTCTTTCACTTACTTACCATAATTCTTCGGATATCTTTACAACGATAACCCGTTCGGGCTTTTATAACCCTGATTATGGTAAAATCACTAGATTTCGGGCCTAAATTTAGATACTTATTCATTAAATTAAAATTGGTTTATCTAGGCAATATTGCTCGCATCTAAAAATAACTTGCTGACCCATTATGCAAAAGGTACGCTCTTGTTCTTTTTAATATATTACTCGAGCTGCTTATAAAACTACTATTTCAATCCTTTCCCTCACGGTACTAGTCACTATTGCTTATATATTATATTATAGTCTTAGAGGAAGGTTCCCCTATTTATTATTCAAACAGATTTTATCCGTTTTACTTATATATTTTATACTATTCTTATAAATTCTAGTGTATTTAAACATCTAAAGTTTTTTATAAAACTTAGTATTTACAAAATACTATAAAATATATAGACTTTTCTATTTTCATTCACATTAATAATAGAATCTCGTTTGATTTAATTTTTCTAAAGTTAATAAGATATTTCAATTCACTTTGTTAAAAAAAAAATTTTTATTCCAGAGTTCGTCTATTATAGATAGACATTAAATTATCTCTCTTTAATATATAGCTGTGTATTCATAATAGTTTCTTTTTATACTTTTCTATATTATAAAATATAGAAAAAATTTTTTTTTCATATCATTATACACTAATAATGTATTTATTATTTATGTCGGATTATTATGGTTCGAACATAACAAAACCTTTACCCAAAAAAGGTGCCTAACCTACTTGGCTTTAATCCGTTTTTTTTATGTTAATTATCTATAGATAATTATACAACTTATATCAAAATGTTTTGTAACACTTATTATAGTAGAAAATATATTAACAAGGTTATTCAACTTATAAAAAACTTTAACACTTACATCATGGTTTATTAAAGATAATATCAATCTAGTTTATAATTTAATAATAATATAAGGTTTATCATTAATTTTAATAATAGTTTTAAGACTTTATCATATTTTTACTATAGATTCACAACTATAAAAAAATGGTAGATTTGTATCTGTATTATAAATACTTGAATTTACTTTTGTCATTTTTGATTGCTTAAAAACTATAATTAAATTAGCTGTTTTACATATATTATACTTTGATTTTAGTAAATAAATATAATATTGCTTTCTAGCCTAAATTTTATCTCAAGTACAGTATTTAAAAATATTTAAATTAAAAATTTAATAAGCATACTTTAATAATGCATTCAATTTTTTGCTTAGTTTTATTTTAAGGTAACTTAAATAATAATTAGTACTAAATCTTTTATTTAAATATATGTAATTACCTTCATAATATTAATTAGTTATTAATATATTTCAACGTGAAATATCTATTTTATTATTTATATTAAAATATATCTTATTATTTAAAGTATTATATATATATTCTTTTTAGAAACAATTATTATATTGTTTTCTAGATTGTTGTTAGTATTATAGGAGTCATTATTAGTAATAACTGTTTTGTTTTGTTTTGTTTTGTTTTGTTTTGTTTTATTTATTTATTTTTCTATAAATAAAAATAGACTAAATCCTATAAAAATAAATATTATAACATTATCCTATTATTATATATTAACATATTTACTCTTATAATAATACAGAGAATAGGGGATTCGAACCCTTGTAATTTATTAAATTAAACTAGTTTCAAGCTAATCACCTTAAACCACTCGGTCAATTCTCTTTTTTTGACATAAAATATTAATATTTGATAATATTGATTCCTCAGAGAATTGAACTCCGAACATATCCTTATCAAAAATATGCTTTACCGATTAAGCTAAGGAACCTTAAGTAAACACTACTTTAATTTGTTATTGACTTTGTTTATACAAGAGTATTCAGAATTGAACTGAAAATGAGAAATTTGAAGTTTCCGGTTTTACTATTAAACTATACTCTTTTATATATATATATAAACGGAAGAAAGATGATTCGAACATCCAAATCTTAATAGATAATATTTAGCAAATATCTCGCCTTACCTATAGCAACTCTTCCTATTGTTCAAAAGACATGACATATAGTAGTTTCGAATTAGATCGGCTATGATCCGATATCTACTTTCTCGACAAGAAAGTCCTTTACCTATTAAGTTACTAACTCTATTTATTTTTAAAATAATTTACAGTTAGCCGAATTCGAATCGATAAAATTCGCTTGGAAGGCTACAAGTTTACCATTTAAAACAATACAAATATATTTAAAAATATAAAAATAAAAAGGTAAATTTTTAATTAAGCAATAATTATTATAATTAATATCTGTAATATTAATTGTTAATCATATGTTATTATATTATTCATTCAAAATTTTAATAATAAAGAACAAATATTTTTATACGTAAAATTAGTATTAACTTTTATCGCTTTATATTTCATTTTAAATTTATTTTAATTAATGAAAAGATATACATTTTTCTAATGAATTAAAAGTATAAATATTATTTAAGATAATAGGTATAATAAAAAAATTTAAATAAAAAAGATTAAGAAACCATTTTTCTAAAATAATAATTTAAAGTTCGATTAATAAACTTTTTCTCTATATCTATTTAACATAGGATGTCTACGTCATACTTCTAAAGATTGCAATCTAACAATATTATGGTCACACTCAGTAATTTATCTAACGTTTATTCAATATTTTATATGAAATATATAAACATACTTATTTATATTACGGCCAATCGAATTCGAATCGATAATTTCCGTGTGGTAGACGGCGGTTTTACCAGTTAAACTAAGGCCATTATTTTATATTTAAATACATTTATTTACATTTAAGAAAATTTTCTTACTTTTTGAAAAATTAAATTTTTAATTATTAATTTTTTATTATCAATATATATCTATATAACTACCTTCTTTTAAAATATAAAAGTATTTTTATTCTATTATAAAAAATTATAAAAAGGATTATTTAAATAAGTAACAAAATCATCAGCACCTAATCTACTAAATATTTTACAGTAAATGGTTTCTTAATCTTAATATAATTAATTTTTTCTAATATACTTGTATAATATATAACTATAATATTTAGTATATCAATCCCCATAATATTTAAAATAAAATAAATCTATTTCTTGATATTTTTTTATAATTGCAATCTTACCAATTAAATTATTAACATTACCTTTTACTAAATTTTTATTAAAAGTAAAAGTGAAAATTACATAGGACAAATCAACAAAAACTTAAATTTAGTAAAATTAACAGAATTAACTTAATTCAATATGCTCTGTTTTTTCGCTCGTTAGATTGACCTTAAATTTTTGGCTAGTGTTTTTTATATTCATGTTTTCTTGCATTTTATACAAGAAATTTTTTTTCTTTCTTATAAATAGACAAATTATCTAACATTCAGATTATTATTTATTAACCTTAATAATATAATTATAAAAAAAAATGTTTTATAATGGACAAATTTAATATATAACCTACTATATACAAAAGAGATATCGTACCACCTATTTATAACCCATTAATATATAAAAATTATATATATATATATAAATTATATTATATTATAAATGAGATTTATGAGATTCGAACTCATAAACTATGATTAAAAGTCACGTATTTTACCATTAAATTAAAATCCCTATTTTATATAACATTTTTTTTTAATTTAGATAAAGCAAAATTATAAGAAGCACTAAAAAATTTTTTAGTTTTTAAATTTAATTGAGGGTTATAAATTATAGATAAAATTTTATGATGTATATAACAATTATTAATATTAACATAATATTTAATGAAATTTTTATTTTTTTTTATAGGTCTAATTTTACCACACCCTATTCAATATTTAAAAGATTTAAGTAATTTTCTGTGTTTTTTAGAATTAACAAGAATAATAGAAAATTGTAAAAAATTTATTTGATTATTATACATATTTTTACAAGTAAATCCTTGTTTAATATTAGAATGTATAAAAGGTAAAATATTTAATAAATTTAAATATCTATTAGGTATCTTTTTGGATCCAATCTTACCTCAAAGTAATGATTTTAAAAAATTAATAAATTTTATTAAATATTCTTTTCATTTTGGTTTTTTAGGTCTTTTATTAAAATATTTAGTATTTTTATTCAATAATATACACAATTTATTATATATATTAAGATATAATATATATATATATATAACATAATTAATTATGAACCTCAATAATAAATTGAAACAAACAAAAAAAGTCATACTACATCTACAAAATGTCAATACAAAATACCTGATTCTAAACCTAAATGATGATTGTCAGTAGAATGATAAGCTAAAACACGTCATGTACCTACAACTATAAAAGCTGTACCTATAATAACATGAAGACCATGAAAACCTGTACCAAAATAAAAACAAGATCCAAAAGCACCATCAGACAAAGTAAAAGAAGAAACTGTATATTCAATACCTTGTAAAGCTGTAAAAGCAATAGCTAATATAATAGTAAAAAGTAAACCATATAGTGTTCCACTTCTATTACCTTGTAACAAAGAATGATGAGCATAAGTAACTGTAACACCTGAGGATAATAAAAGTATGGTATTTAATAAAGGTAATTCAAAAGGATTGATAGGATCTATACCTTTAGGTGGTCAATGAGCACCTAATTCAATTATAGGTGATAATGCACTATGAAAAAAAGCTCAAAATATAGCTAAAAAAAATAAAGCTTCAGAAACTATAAATAAAGCAACACCCATATTTAAACCTCTTTGTACTGATAGAGTATGATTTCCTAAATAAGTACCCTCTGATATTATATCCCTAAATCATAAGGACATAGAATATATTACTAATATTAAACCCAATATTAAAAAATAATGTCCTGCATTAAAACCATGCATAGAAGAAACACCTGATGTAGTTAAAATAAGTAAAGATACACTAGTATATAAAGGTCAAGGAGAAGGAGATACTAAATGATAAGGATGAGCTTGAAATTGACTTCTAGTTGAAATGATCATATATTTATATTATTTATTACTATAGTTTAATATATTTTTTTAAGTATAATTCTCATAACAATAAAAATTGTTATTATAATTTTGTATAATCATAAAGAATAATATTTATTTTTTATGATTAAAGAATAAATGATTTGAACATTTAACCTACCGTGTGTAAAACGGTTGCTCTACCATTGAGCTAATTCTTTTTTATTCTTAATCTTTTTGTTTTATTGTTATAACAATAGCTCCTATCATTGCTAATAATAAAATAATAGAAGTTATTATTATTCAAATTGAATAATTAGTATATATTATATTACCTATAGTAGTGATATGTGTAGTCTCAGCTATATTACTATCTCATGACTTCGATGTTACAAAATATATTATATCATCATTAAATTTAAAAGTTTTATTTAAATAATCATTGTAATTATAATAAAAAATATCATAAAATATATTATTTATATTAATAGTATAACTACTAAAAACAGCAATATTATAAGGTAATGTTTGATAGATAGAATAATTAAAAGCTATAGTACTTAGAATAGCTAAAGGTATAGTATTACTAGTTTCATTTAACAATTCAGATATTCTAATATTAATTAACATTAAAATAAATAAAAATAATATAGATACAGCACCTATATATACTAATATATATGATAAACCTATAAAATTTATACCTAATAATATTAAATAACCAGATATACTCAAAAACAATCCTATTAAAAACAACACTGATATAATAGGATTTTTAGTTATTATAACAAATATACCACAAATAATAGCAATTAATGAAATTAAATCCAATATTTCAATTCTAAAACCATTAGTATAAGTTTCAGTAAAAATGTATAAATTATTCATATAATTAAAGATTTTTACTTTCTCACTTCAATATTAAATATGTTATTATTATTTAATATGAAATTATATATTACCATTAATTTTTAGAGAATATAATTGTAATAAAATAACAAAGTAGATAGCCTTTAAGATGAATCGAACATCTATAAAAATATTAACAGTATCTCACTCTACCATTGAGTTATAAAGGCTATATAAATATTAAAATATTTAACGTGTACAAGAATCGAACTTGCAGTCTTTGTGTTCGTAGCACAATGCTATACCTCTTTAGCTAACACGTATATGTATATGTATATATATATATAATAAAACATAGATAGGAAGAAAAGGAATTGAACCTTTGATAATTATTCATTATTGAGTTTACAGCTCAACCCGATTACCAACACACGGAATCTTCCTTATATATAAATCTTTTTATGGATTTGAACCAAAAAACTTAAAAATTAAGTTTTAAATACCTATAATAAAAGATTATATAATATATAATATTATATAAAATATTATATGTTAATTATATAAGATGTATTGTTAATATTAATCAAACCCGTGCAATTTCCACTACACGAACCATATTTCGACTTAACACTAATTAAAATCATGCATACGAAAATTATATAATAATATATATTAACCTAATTATCAATATAAATATTAAATATATAATCAAACTTATTGCACATACTTTTTTCAGCGCCTGACGAGTAGTTAGTACCTAACTGATAGTAAATTCACCGTGACGTGGTGATTCACGATTACTAGTAATTCCTTATTCATGTAGCCGAATTACAGACTACAATTCATGTTATATCCTATTTTAGAGATTTGCAAAAACTTAAGTTTTTGCATCTTTTTGTCTAGGAATATGTGGCACGTCTATAGCCCACAATATTAAGGTCATGATGACTTGTCTTGATCCCTTTTATCATATCCAATATATTGGCGATCTACTTTATAAATATTAAAATAATTAAAGTAAGGGTTTACGTTAATTTATTGGAATTAACCAAAATCTCACGACATTAACTGAAGACAACCGTGCAACACTTGTGATATTAATAAAAATAACATTCAAATTGTGGTAAGGTTTTTCGCGGATCATCGAATTAAATAACATACTTCACTACTGGTTTCAGAAACGGTCTAATGATTTCAGTTCCTGCGTTGCCACATTACTCTTGAGGTGGAATGCTTGCACTTTCATTTATAAACTAAAAAATGAAAAGTTCATTTAATTTAATCTAGTCTATGACATTCATAATTTTCTGCTTGGACTACGAGGGTATCTAATCCTTATTGCTCCCCAAGCCTTCGTTTCTCAACGTCAGTTTTTAGATAGAAAGTTGCTTTTGCCGATATTTGTCCCTATAATATTGAAAAATTTGATCTCTACTTCATAAGTTCTTCCTTTCTCTTATTAAACTCTAGTTAATTTGTACTATTTTAGCTAAAATAACCGTCTAGTTACCCTTTAAACCTAATAAAGATGAATAACACTAGTCTTCCACGTATTACCGCGACTGCTGGCACGTGATTTAGTCAAGACATATATATAAATAATTGTCATTATCAATTATTTATATAGAATTTTATTCGACATAATCGATATTATATTATATTAAACATAATTAGCTAATACTATTCATTCCCCCAAGTTGCTGGTTCAGCCGTTAGGCTATTGACCAATATTCCTCACTGCTGTACTATACGCATTGGGATTTTTTCAGACCCAATGTGGTCGATCGACTTTTCAATCACGACTACGGACTTTAAGCTAGTTAAGTTATTACCTTAACTACTACTTATCCGAGATATAAATTAACATCTTAAAGCGGAAAAAGTAATTTTTTTTTTATTTCCTTTATATTTAGATATTACTTATTTATTATTTATAAGGAATTGTTAATTCCTTACTTTAAGGTAGCCATAATATCATATACTCACCTGTACACCACTTCTAATTTAAATTAGACGTTCAATTAGCATGTGTCAAGCATTTGGATAGCGTTCATTCAGAGCCATCATCAAACTCATTAATTGTTAATGATAATTTTTTTTATTATCACTAATAATGTATTTATATATAATATATAATATATTATATTTATATACTATTGGATACTAATAAGCCAAACTTTGTAATTTTGTATATTATCTAAATAATAATTTAACATTAGGCTTTTGAGTACGCAACAAAAAAATTATTTTTTATGGTTTTATTTTCTGTATAATACCTAAATTTTTATCTTTACATAAATATATGCATATATTTATTAAATAGAGGACTTTCCTATACTATATAGTATAGTATTTTATAAGTAACACTTTTTAAATCAATATACGTTTATACTGATATAAATAAAAATATATTTAAATATATTTTTATATTAAATATATATATTATATATTATATATATTTAATATTATTATTAATAACAATATTATTTTTATATTGTTGTTATTTACATAATTAATGTAAATCCAATGCATCTTTTATATAACTACTACTTAATACAACAAAAACTTGTGCTTGTATAAAAGCTATGACCAACTCTAAACCAGAAAATGCAATAATGAACCCTAAAGGTATTATACCTAATAAGAAAAAAAGTATGCCTGAAGCCATAATATTGTATGTAAAGCCACTTAATATATTTAAAAGCATATGGCCAGATAAAATATTAGCTGCTAATCTTAAACCTAAAGAAATATTTCTTGCTAGATATGAAATAAATTCTATTAATACTAATAAAGGTAATAAACTTAAGGGACAACCTGCTGGTACAAATAATGAAAAGAATGTTAAACCATGTTGTTGAAATCCTAATATTGTAGCTCCTAAAACAATTGTAAAACTAATTGAAAAAGTTAATAGAAAATGTGAAGTTGATGCAAAACTATATGGAATCATACCTATAATATTATTTATTAAAATAAAAATAAATAATGTATAAATAAAAGGAAAATATATTTGTCCTTTTAATGCATTTATTTGATTCACTACTATATTATGTATAGTAGCATATATTGATTCTTGATTAATAGATCAAATATTAGATACTACTTTATTATAGTTAGTAGCTATAATATTTAATATTAAAATAATTAAAGCACTTAATGATAAATAAAAACCAATATTAGTTAAAGATAAGTGTATATTAGCTAAAATGGGTAAATCTAAACATAAAAAATCTCTAATTTCAAATTGTTCTAAAGGACTTGTAATTGTTAAAAATGATTGATTATAATTAAAATTAATTGTATTATGTTTATATTTTTTTATGTAATATTTAATTAGGTATAAAATAAAAAAATATAATATTATAAAATATAATAAACTATTATATATATAACTTATATATTATTAATAATTTTTTTTTTATAATTTACTTATAAAGATACGAGTTAAAAATAAACGAACAAATCTAGGTAATATATTTTTTGAAAATATATATATCATTATAATTAATATTACAAAAGTAAATATTACTTGATTTACAAAATAAAAAGGAATTAATTGTGGCATAATATATATATATTATTATAGACGTTATAAACATCATTATCTTATGTAAGATATTAATTTATTAATTTATAAAGTTATACTATATCAATAATATAATCTAAATTATTTAATATTATCTTTAATATTAAGTATTATATATTAAAGATGAAACAGAATAATGTAAACCATCTAATATATATACTGGATACATACCTAATAAAAGAGTAAAAAATACTAAAATTAATAATATATAAAATTCACGTTTATTTAAATCAGGTACACTAATGCAAACTAATTTAGCCAAACTACCCCCAAAAGCTATACGATTATACATATATATTGTGTATGCTGCTGAAAATACAATAGAAGAACTAGCTATTAAACCCAATAAAGGTAAGCGTTCAAAAGCACCGTATAAAGACATGAATTCTCCTATAAAATTTAAAGTAAGAGGTACACCACAATTAGCTAAAGATAATATAAAGAACAATAAAGAAAATAAAGGCATTATTTGAGTAATACCTCTATAATAAGTAATTAATCTAGTAGAAAACCTATCATAAAGTATACCTCCTACACAAATAAATAAACCAGATGATACAAAACCATGAGCTAAACCTAAAATAATTCCACCTTCTATACCTTGTATAGAATTACTAAATACACCTAATATATATACGGCAGCATGAGATACAGAAGAATAAGCAATAAGTTCTTTAATATCTATTGTTCTTAATGTACTAATACTAGCATATATTATAGTAATAACTCCTATTATATAAATTATGTACGTATAATCTATTGCAGCTTTAGGTAATAAAGATAAAATTAATCTAAATATACCATACAAACTTAATTTTAAAACAATAGCAGCTAAAATAATACTACCACCTAAAGGTGATTCAACATGAGCTTTTAAAAGTCAAGAATTTAAAAAAATAGTTGGCGTTTTAACAGCAAAAGCAATAATTATACCATAAAATAAAAATAATTGAGTAGAATAATTAAGGTTATTTTTAAATAATGCATCAAAATCTGTGGTACCCATAATAGAAGAAATAGAAAGAATAGATAATAATAAAAATAATGAACCTAATAATGTATATAAAAATAAAAAAAAACTAGCTCTTACTTTGTTACTTGAACCGTATAACCCTATTAATATAAATAAAGGAGGTAATATACTTTCGAAAAAAATATAAAATAATAAAATATCTAATACTAAAAAAACTGCTAATAATAATGTTTCTAATAATAATATTATTATTACATAAGATCTTATATTTTCAGAAATAGATTTTCAATTAGATAATAATGAAATTGGTATTATTAACGTAGTTAATAATATAAAATATATAGATATACCATCTATACCTAAAAAAAAATCATAAGAATTTATTTTATGATGTTCTTGTACAAATTGAAATTGATTAATACTAAAATCATAAGTTATATATATATATATAGATAATACTAAATTTAAGATTGTTATATTTAAAGCAGTAAATTTAATAGATTTTATGTTTTTTTCTGAATTATTGTATGATATTGTCATAGTTATTAATAATATACCTATTATAGGTATAATTAAAAGAGATATTAACACAAATTGTTATAAAAAATATAAATATGTAATATATACTACATATTTATATAATATACATTATTACTATAACTATTATCATTAAAAATATAAAAATTAAAAGTATATTACACTATATATATCTATATAGTTAAAAAATAAAAAAAAATTTTTTTTTTTATTTATAATAAAGATATATTAGTACATATTATTTCAAAACTATATATTATACAAGGTATTAAAATTATAAATGCTATTACTATAGGTAATAATATTGTTCAACAATAAGACATTAATTGGTCATATCTTATTCTAGGTAAAGAAGCTCTAACTCATATAAAAACGAAAATCATTATACAAGTTTTAAAAGCTAAAATAGTACCATAAAATAAACCTATCATTAAAGGATTTGAAATTATATTTTCTTGATTAGTATAAAATTCAAAATCAATACATTGAATTAAGTATATTAAAAATTTAATATTTAATAAATAACCACCAACAAATAATATACTTATTAATATACATATCAAAACTATACTTGCATACTCAGCTAAAAAAAAGAACACAAATATTACTGCCGCATGTTCAGTCATAAAACCACTAACTAATTCTGATTCAGCTTCAGCTAAATCAAAAGGGGCTCTATTTGTTTCTGCTATTGACCCTATAAAAAAAATTATAAATATAGGTAATAAAGGTATTATAAATCAAATTGCTTTTTGTGATTCTATATTAACAGTTAAATTTAAACTACCTGTTAAAAAGATTACAATTAAAATAGCCGAACTTAGTATTAATTCATAACTTATTAATTGAGCAGTACTTCTAAGTGAACCTAAAAAAGCATATTTAGAATTAGCAGATCAACCTGCTAATAATATACCATATGTTGATAAAGAAGATACTCCTAACAAATAAAATATACCTAAATTTAAATCATTTAAAGTCAAACCTGGGCCAAAAGGTATTACTCCGTAACCTAACAATGAAAAAATTAAAGTTATTATAGGACCAAGAAAAAATAGTATTAAATTTGCTTGTGTAGGAGAAACATATTCTTTTAATAGTAATTTTAGAGCATCAGCGAAAGCCTGTAGAAGACCATAATAACCTACTATATTTGGTCCTAATCTTCTTTGCATACTTGCCATTGTTTTTCTTTCTGCTATAGTTACAAAAGCTACACTAAGTAAAGCAGGAATAGTAATTAATAATACTTCAAATATATAAATTAAGGTCATTAAATTAAACATGATTTATTATTTAAGTAAACTATATTTATAATATCTTTATTAAATTATAAATAGATAGGTTAATATTTTTTAATATTAAATTATATTATACCTTTTTTCCAGTATATTATTTCATATTGTTATTTTTTATTTTCATTTATTTTCATTTATTTTTATTAATTTTTATTAATTTTTATTACAATATATTATATTTTAAATAATTTTTAACTTGATTATAATAATTTTTATTATAATTTTATAATTAACTTTGAAAAAAGTAACTTTTCAAATTATTTATACAGCATATAATAAAATAAAAGCCATCATAAGAGCAAATAAACCTGTAGCTTCAGCAAAGGCAAATCCTAATATAGCATAAGAAAATAATTGACCTCTTAATGAAGGATTTCTAGAAACACCTAAAATTAATGCACCAAAAACTACACCAATACCTACACCGGCTCCTATTAAACCTGTAGTTGCTAAACCTGTACCTATTATTTTTGCAGCTTGTATCATATTAATATGAATATATTACTATATAGGAATCCTATATTACTTATATATATAACTATATATATATATTATATTTAAATTTATTTTACTAAAAAAAAAAGATAATTAATATTGAATTATAACATATAAATATACAAAAAGATATGGAGGAATCGAACCTCTCATTTATGATCTGCAATCAAAACATATAACCATATATTACATATCTTTTTTTATATTTAATGAAAATTTGAGAATATAAATGAAAACTAAAAATGATTTAATATTTTTTTAAATTAGTAGCCAAATCAATTAGACTATTTTCAAATAAACTAATTAAAGGAACTATAATTAAAAAATATGAAAAATATATAACTGTAGAAATTTGTCCTAACTCAATAAAAGGTGATTCAACATGTTTAGCACCTAATTGCATTAATATTAAAAAATTACCAATAAATATAAAAAAAGCTATTTTACTTAAAGGTTTAAATTGTATACCTCTAGATTTAGATAAATCAGTATAAGGCATAGCTAATAAAATTAAAATAGCAGAAAACATAGCAATTACACCTAATAGTTTATTAGGTATTGATCTTAATATAGCATAAAAAGGTAATAAATATCATTCAGGAACTATAGCTGGTGGAGTTTGCATAGGATTAGCCATAACATAATTTTCACTATCTCCTAATATATTAGGCATAAAAAATACAAAAATAGATAATACTAATATAAATATAAATACAGTTATTATATCTTTAAAAATAAAATAAGGAGCAAAAGGTAATCTATCGTAATTACCTGATATACCTAAAGGATTACTAGATCCTGCTATATCATGAAGAGCAATTAAATGCATTAATACTAATGCAGTGAGAACAAAAGGTAATATAAAATGTAAAGCAAAAAATCTATTCAAAGTAGCATTATTAACAGAAAAACCACCTCAAATAAATTCAACTATATCTTGCCCTACTCATGGTATAGCACTCATAAGATTAGTAATAACTGTAGCACCTCATAAAGACATTTGACCATATGGTAAAACATAACCTAAGAATGCAGTAGCTATCATTAATATAAATATTATAGTACCTATAATTCAAACCAGTGTTCTTGGTGTTTTATATGATCCATAATATAAACCTCTACCTATATGTAAATATACTAAAAAAAAAAAAGCAGAAGCAGTATTAGAATGTAAATAACGTATTAATCATCCGTTATTTACATCACGCATTATATGTTCTACTGAATTAAATGCTTCTAAAACATTAGGATTATAATGCATTGCTAAAGTAACACCTGTTATTATCTGTATAATTAAACAAAATCCTAATAAAGAACCAAAATTTCAAATATAACTTATATTTGAAGGTTGTGGAGAATCTATTACATAAGAATTTATCATTTTTAAAAAAGGATGACTTTTTAATATTCTCATTAAAAAAAAATATATATTTAAGAATATACTTTATTCTTAAAAAATTGAATATATTATTATTATTGTTTTTGTTTTTGTTTAAATAAAGTAAATTTAATATAAATATAATTTATACTATATTGTTTATAATACGATTATATATATATTTTTTATCTAAATTTAAATATATAATTAAATCGTATTAGAATTGTTATTATTAGTTCCTTCAGGTAACATAGAAAAACGTGATTGATATATTTCCATTTGTGAGTATGTTTTACTTCATGCTAAGTTTAATTTTAAATACTCACCACGTACATATAACATTTGACCTAATTCCTCTGTATTATGTATACCACCACTATCACGATTAGCTAAAGCTAATTGAGATAAACATTTTTTAGAATATTCAATGTTTGGATCATTAATATTATATAAACCTTTGAAATATCTATTGGCTGTTTCAAATTCTTGCTGTTTTAATTCAGCAAGTTTAGGATTTCTATCCAAATAATTTAAATTTATTTTTCAAGCTATAGGAGATACATCATAGATTTGTTTACGTAATATTTGCATATTAGCTAAATGTTCCTTTTTTTCCTCTTCAGTATAAAATTGATCTTCAGCTTCAGGAGTTAATGTACCCGGAGCTGGATTTTCTGAAAAAAAAGGATTACGTATTCTCATATCAATAGGAAGACGACGTATAGTTTGAATTCTTTGTGCAGCATCAGCTATAGGTATCGTAATATATGCTGTATCAGTAGTATTATTATCTGAATAATCATTTAAATTAGAATTTCTTGGTTGAATATTCTCTGGTCATGTTGATTCAAGAGCTGCTTTAGCAGCAATATTAATTCCTCTTGCAGTTGCTACTGAAGCAGGAGTAGGTGTAGTTTCTCTACTAAGTGTTGGAGTAGCAGAACCTGATCTAAAACCAGAATTAGTATCAGAAATTGGAGCATCAGGCATATCTATATCTGTATCAGATCCATCAGAACACATTGTATTTATACTAGATAATTTTTTGTCCTTTTTTTGAATATCTTTATTTGTATAATAATTATCTATATTACCATTTATAGGTGATTTATAAATGTCATCATTAATATATATATACACAATCATACCTATAATGTCTCTGAAAAATCTAGAAAAAATAATGAAAAAACAAGATAATCTTATATCTATATCAAAATGTAAAAAACATAATCTGATAATATATATTATTACAGAATAAGAAATTACAGTAATAATATTTTCCTTATTAAATACTTTTCTGTTAATTTTTTTTATATACGTTAATATGTTATTCTGCATATTATAATAAATAAAATTGTCTTTTTTATCTAAATCAAAAAACAAATATTCTCTTTTTACATAAAAAAAGCCTAACATTATTAATAATAATAAGCTATTATCAATTAAATATAAATATGGAACCAGTATATATAATAAAAAACCTATTAATATATATAAAGCATATGATGTTATATTACCTGTATTCAAATTAGTAATACTTTTACTTAAATTAATTAATCCTTTTTCTAATCCAAAAGGTCCTATTAATTCAATAGAACCTTTATCAATAACCTTAGTGGTTTGACCACCTAAATCTAAAATTAAATTAGTTATATATTTATTATAAAAAAATTCTATTAAAAATCTTTGATTAAAAAATCCAAATAAATTATAACCAAGTCTAGTAAATTTAAAGTAAATAAATAATTTAGGTAAAAATTCACTTAAAATAATAGCTAAAAAACTAAATATAATTGTAAATATCAAAGATAATAATTTAAAAAAAATTGGTACAGCAAATTCAGTATTTAACATAATTTCATGTAAAGGATGAATATATATACTATTATCTGTAAAAAAACCAGAACCTAAACCAATAAAAATATCTTTAGTTATATAACCAAAAAATATAGAAAATATAGCTAATAAAATCAAAGGTAAATACATAAAAATACTATCTTCTTGAGCTATTTTATAATTAATTTTAGATCCGTTAGGGTAAGATAAAAAAGTTAAATATAAAACTTTAATTGAATATAAAGTAGTGAAAATAGCACCAATAGTAGCTAATATAAATATTACAATACCAGAAAAATAAAATTGTCCATATGTAGATTCAAGTATAAAATCCTTGGAATAAAATCCAGTCATAAAAGGGAAAGCTACTAAACTAAGAGAAGCAATTAACATAACTGAATATGTAAGAGGTAAAAAAGATTTTAATCCTCCATATTTTCTGAAATCTTGATTATCTGCCACTGCATGTATAACGGCACCAGCACCTAAAAATAAAAGTCCTTTATAAAAAGCATGATTAACTAAATGAAATAAAGCTATATTATAGTTAGATAAACCAACCGCTATAATCATCATACCTAATTGACTCATAGTAGAATAAGCAATAACTTTTTTAATATCTTGTTGAAATAAACCTATAAGAGAACTAAATAAGGTTGTAATAGATCCTATTCATAAACATAACATTAATACAGTTGAACTATATTCTATTAAAGGAGATGTTCTAATTAATAAATATACACCTGCTGTAACCATAGTAGCAGCATGAATTAGAGCTGATACAGGTGTAGGACCTTCCATAGCCATAGGTAATCAAACATGTAATCCTATTTGAGAACTTTTAGCCATAGCACCTATAAGTAAACAAATTCCTACAATAGTTATTATATCTTTGTTTAAAAAAGGTGATAATGAAAATATTGTAGAATAATCTATATTACCTAAAGATCATAATATAGCAAACATACTTACTGTTAAAAAACAATCTCCTACTCTATTTGTAAGTAAAGCAGAAATAGAACTTTGATTTGCAGCTATTCTAGTAAATCAAAAACTAACTAAAAGATATGAACATATACCTACACCTTCTCAACCTACAAATAATAATAACATGTTATTAGATGTAACTAATACAATCATCATAAAAGTAAATAAATTTAGATAACTAAAAAATCTTTGATTATGTGGATCGTGACTCATATATCCTATTGAATATACATGTACTAATAAAGATATTATTAATACAGGTATAAGCATAGATACTGTTAAAGAATCAAAATAGAATCCTCATAAAATATTTAAAAATTCGGAATCAATTCATCTAAATATTTGAATTGATACAGGTACATTATTCATACCTACCTCAATAAAAGCAAATACAGTTAATAATGTAGTTATTGTTACAGAACTACATGTTATTATTTGAGCACCTTGTACTCCGATTTTACGACCTAAAAAACCGGATACTGTTGCACCTAATAAAGGTAAAACTATTATAGCTAAATACATTATTTATATTCTATTGTAACACTACCTCTTAATCTATAAAAAGCTACAAGAATACCTAAACCTATAGCTGATTCTGCTCCAGCTATTGCTATAATATATATAGCATAAGTTTGACCTAATATATCATCAAAGCTAAGTGAACTTACCAGTATTAAGAACGTAACAGCTAATAACATTATTTCAATTGAAATAAGCATTAATATTATGTTTTTTCTATTTAAAACGAATCCTAAAATTCCTATCATAAAAAGTATTAAGGATAAATTCATATTTTTATTTATTAAATAATTTATTGTACTTTATATTTATTTTTAAAATTATTGCTCTTGTAATCAATAAAGATATTTTTCTATAGATACTGATTCTATAACTATTGGCATAGAACTGTGTAAAATTCCACATATTTCCGAACATTGACCATAAAAAATACCTTCTCTATTAATAAAAATAGAAATTTGATTCAATCTCCCGGGATACGCATCACATTTAATACCCAAAGCTGGACAAGCGAAGCTATGTATTACATCAGCAGCTGTTATAATAAATCTTATATGCGTTAATTCAGGCAAAATTACTTTATTATCAACCTCTAACATTCTTAAAGTACCTTCCTCTAAATCAGATTCAGGTACGATATATGAATCAAATTCTATAAAATCCCCTTCATTATTAAAAAAATCTGGATATTGATAACTTCAATATCATTGATGACCTTCTGCTAATACTGACATAGCAGGATCAGTTACTTCATCCATTAAATATAATAATTTAAAAGATGGGAATGCTATAAGTATTAATATTAATGCTGGTGTAATAGTTCATACTAATTCTATTAAAGTTCCATGATTTACATATTTATGTGAAATAGGAGCTTTATCAATAGTATAGTTTCTAATTATAGAAACTAATATTCATCCTACTCCAAATAGTATAATTACTAAATAAAACATTATATTATCATGTAATTCTTCTAATCCTTCCATTTGTGGTGTAGCACTATCTTGAAAATAAATACCTCAGGGAATAGGTGTATCATTATAGTCTAAAATATAATTTATATTAAACATGTATTTAAAATTATTAAACAATTTCTGTTATTAATTTATGATTATATCATTATTAATTAATATCAAAATTATAACTAGAACTTATAAATAGTGTGTAAATAATTAATTGAATTAAAAAAAGAAATATAATTATATAACATAATCAATTATATGTATTTTTGAGTAGAAAATTAATGTGATAAGTGTTAAGAAATCCAGAGATTGTAAGGGTAAACTTATAAATGCATGTGGTTTAGGTGGACTATTTAAACATCATTCTAATGAATTATTAGATCTATTTACAAGAGTTTGAAGTGTATCACTATAAAATTGAGGTCTTAATCAAGGATATCTAGATGCAATTTTACCTTCAACTAATTGTATATATACTATATATAAGAATAATCAAGTAGCTATCACTGAAATAATTGAACCAAAACTACTTATAATATTTCAACCTGCATAAGCATCAGGATAATCACTAATTCTTCTGGGCATTCCTTGTAAACCTAAAAAATGTTGAGGGAAAAATGTAGCATTAACTCCTACAAATAAAATTCAAAAATGAACTTTAGATAATAATATATTATATTCTAATCCTAAAATTTTAGGTATTCAGAAATATCATGCACTAAATAAAGCAAATACTGCACCCATAGATAATACATAATGAAAATGAGCAACAACATAATAAGTATCATGGAAAGCAATATCAAGAGAAGCATTGGCTAATATAACTCCACTTAATCCACCTATAGTAAACATAAATACAAAACCTAAAGCAAATAACATAGAAGATGTTAGTTGTAAAGATCCTCCATAACATGTAGCTAATCAACTAAATATTTTAATACCTGTCGGAACAGCTATAATTAATGTAGCAGCTGTAAAATAAGCACGTGTATCTACATCTAAGCCTACACTATACATGTGGTGAGATCAAACTACAAAACCTAAAATACCTATAGACATCATAGCGTATACCATACCAAGATAACCAAATACACTTTTATTAGAATTGGCTGAAATAGTTGTACTAATAATACCAAAACCTGGTATTATTAAAATATAAACTTCAGGGTGACCAAAAAATCAGAAAAGATGTTGGTATAAAATAGGATCACCTCCACCAGCTGTTTCAAAAAAAGATGTATTAAAATTTCTATCTGTTAATACCATTGTAATTGCACCGGCTAATACAGGTAATGATAATAAAAGTAATACAGCTGTTATAATAACAGCTCAACCAAACAAAGCTAATTTATGCAATTTTATACCTGGACTTCTCATGTTTAGTATTGTAGTTATAAAGTTTATAGCACCTAATAAACTACTTATACCAGATAAATGTAAACCAAAAATAGCTAAATCTACGCTAGGTCCACTATGACTTTGTATACCTGATAATGGTGGATATAATGTCCAACCTGTACCTGCTCCATTTTCTATTACACTTGCAAATAAGAATAAAATCAAACTGGGTGGTAATAATCAAAAACTGATATTATTTAATCTAGGAAATGCCATGTCAGGTCCTCCCACTAAAAGTGGTAATAAAAAATTACCAAATCCTCCTATTAATGCGGGCATAACCATGAAAAAAATCATTATTATAGCATGGGCAGTAATTATACTGTTATATAATTGATTGTCTCCTATATATTGTACACCTGGCCCAGATAATTCCAATCTAATTAATACAGAAAATGCAGTACCTATTAAACCAGAAAATAAAGCAAATATCAAATATAATGTTCCTATATCTTTAGCATTTGAAGATAAAAATCATCTTTCTTTTCATAAACTTATAGATGATTTTAATATTTCTTGTTTTTCATTATAATATATAGTATTTTGTTCGTATGAATTATTATATTTATATATATAATGTGAAGGATAATTAATAGAAGGAATAGGTATAAAGAAATTAGATAATTACTACACTAAACTTTTTTTTTTATTAATGTAAGTACATTGTTAATATAATCTATATACATAAAATATATAAATATTATTTATAATATAATATAAAATATTTTATAAAATAATGTATTATTTTATTTAATCTTATCCAAGAATCGAACTTGGATCTGGATATTAGAAGTATCTTGCTTTGCCATTAAGCTAATAAGATTTATAAATATATATAAAAATAAATATATATTTATATATATTTATTTTTTTCAAAAGCTATTAAATGTAGAATATTTTGATAAACTATTTAAATATAAAGTATTATTAAAATAAATTTTATTTTGAATAGTATCTATATTTAAAGCTTTTTTACCTAATTCAAAAGTAAAACCTAAAGTCAAAATTAAAAAAAAGATAAGCATTATAAATAAACCGTATACACTATTAGTATAAGCACTTACAACATAAGGATAAACTAATAAAATTTCAAGATCAAATAATAAAAATAATAAAGCAAAAATGAAGAAAGATATACTAAATTGTGTTCTATTTTGACCAAGAAATGAATGAAAACCACATTCAAAAACACTATCTTTTTCTTTATATGGATTATGTGGAGCTAATATTAAATTAATCATTAATAAAATAAATGCTAATAAAGGTATAAAAATAAAAAATAAAATGGTATTAGTCATTTAAGTATTAAAAAATAAAAGTGCTAATATATTAGCCATACTTAATCATTCCTGTGGCATGAACATAAATAAAGTAATTACTAAAGTTAATATAGAAATAGTAAAAGTTAAAGAACTAGATAATCTAAAAATATCATTATCTTTAATAATAGAGTCTATATTATTTTTATTTGATATATATTCAGTAGAAATTATATTAAATTTATAATTAGATTCGTCAAAAAAAATTTGTTTTATTATGCCTAAATAATAAACAGCACCTATAACACTAGTTAATATAGCAATTAATGTAAGAAAAATATAACCATTTTCTAGAGCGGCACTTAAAACCATCTGTTTTGCGAAAAATCCTATTAATGGTGGTATACCTATAAAAGAAAAAATAGTTAATGCTAAACTAATAGCCAATAAAGGATTTATATAAAAATAACCTTTTATTTGACTGATTAATTGTATAGGTGAATTATTTTTATCTTTTATTTTATATAATTCAATGTCAGAGTATATATGATAAAATAATGAGTATCCTATACTTATTAATATAATAAAAGCATTTAAATTAGATATAGAATATTGTATTATATAAAATATAAAGGCTTGTATTGATTCTACATTATCAATACTTAAAGCTAATAATATAAAACCTACATGTGATATAGTACTATATGCATATAATCTTTTTATTCTAAATTGAGTTAAACCTACTATTGTACCTATTATTAAGGATAATAAAGAACTAATTAAAAAAATATTGGTTCAAGTAAATTCATATATAGAATTTGAATTACTAGTATAATGTACCAATTCTATAAAAAAGATAAAAATAGATATTTTAGCTATTATAGCTACAAATGTGGTTACTATTGTAGGTATACCGTCATATACTTCTGGAGATCAAAAGTGAAAAGGTGCAGCAGATATTTTAAATAAAAATCCTATAGACATTATAAGTAAAGAAATATTAATATAATAAGATTTATATGAACATATAGTATTATTTATATTATTTTGTACTATATCTGATATACTAGTTATAACATATAAATTTTCAAGACTTGTTGTACCTGAATTAGCATATAATAAACTTGTACCTAAAAGTATGAAACAAGAAGATAAACCACCTAATAAAAAATAAGTAAGACCACTTGTAGTAGCTAATTCTGAATTTCTATATAAAGTAGATAATAAATATAGACCATAACTTTGTAATTCTATAGATAAAAAAATAGAAACTAGATCACTACTTGATATTAATAGAATAGCACCTATTATTATAAATAATATAATTAATGGATATTCTATTATTTTAAATTCCTCTCCTTTTTTTTCCTTAATTTTAAAGTTAAATATATTTTTATATTTTATAAAATTATTATTAATATAAATTTTTATAGGATAGAAGGCAGTTAATTGTAAAATTACAGCACTTATTATATATATAAATATATGAAATGTTTGTGTATTAGCTGTAATATGAAATAAACCTCCATATAAACCTATTCCTTTTTCTAAAGAGAAAATATATAAATTTTCTATACCTAATAATAAAGAAATTATTAAAATAATTATAGCTAATCTAGAATAAAAAATAGATTTTTCTCGTTTTAATGTAACGGCATTAGATATTATTAATATTAAAATAGAATTTAATAACATTATATTTTTCTTATAAATTAATATAATAATATATATTATATTATTAAGCTAAGAGAGAAATTCGAATTCTCATTTTTAATTCATGAGATTAATGTTCTAACCAATTGAACTATCTTAGCTAATATATAAGATATAGATAAAATATATCTTATATAAGGGAGGATACCCTGATTTGAACAGGGAACTCACTATTCCACATATAGTTGTTCTACCATTGAACTATATCCACCAATATAATGTACAAATATAATAAAGATTATTTCGGAATGATTCGAACATTCAATATTAAATACCAAAAATTTATGACTTACCTTTTAGTCTACGAAATATATATATAATAATATATTATATATAATAATATATTATTATATAGATAATAAAAAAATTTTTTTATTATTGTAAAATTTATTACATAATAAAAGGTAAATTATTTAGTAAATATCAATATTTATATATTAATAC
>Ga0193720_1000011_pt1 | contig 23920 bp, 25 predicted proteins | sample U2s1metaG_FD_143049 | JGI IMG/M metagenome (GOLD analysis project Ga0193720, IMG submission 143049) | Soil microbial communities from a riparian zone of the East river system, Colorado, United States - U2s1 | ecosystem: Environmental > Terrestrial > Soil > Riparian zone | place: USA: East River...
TCGTGGAGACCGGCCACCCTCCTCCGCCAAGCTACGGCGAGGCGGGCAGGTCCGCACACTGGACGGATTCGTCCTGCGGCGAACCGGTGGCTACAAACCTTTAATTATTAAACCATGAGGCCTCAGCCGGATTTCATTCACGAGTTCGTTCCCGGTACTTCGAACCGAACAGTGTTGCTGTTGCATGGCACCGGTGGAAACGAGCGCGATCTCATCCCGCTTGGACGCGAGCTCGATCCCACGGCTGCGTTGCTTAGCCCACGAGGCAAGGTGCTCGAAAATGGGATGCCGAGATTCTTTCGCCGGCTAGCTGAAGGCGTATTCGATCTGGAGGATTTGAAGAATCGCACGAACGAACTGGCGGATTTTGTGGCGGCGGCCGCTCAACATTATGGATTTGCCCCGGATAAAGTCGTTGCAGCTGGTTATTCCAACGGCGCCAACATCGCCGCGAGCATGCTGTTGCTTCGGCCAGAAATATTATCGGCTGCGATTCTGTTTCGCGCGATGGTGCCGCTTGTTCCTGATAAGCAGCCAAACCTTTCCTCGATGCGCGTATGGATTGGCGCAGGAACAAACGACCAAATCATTCCGACGTCCGAGACGAAACGGCTGGCTGAACTTTTGCGCAAGGCAGGCGCAGACGTCACGATTCGCCATTTCCCAGCGGGCCACGAACTAACGCCGGCCGATGTTGAAGCCGCCAGGGATTGGTTGGCCCTCCTTCGCTGAAGCTTTCCACAAATGTTCATGCTGCACCAGCGACGCGAACCCTTTCCTCGTATCTAAGTTTAAAGGATTCGCACCACATGTCTAAAGTTAAGGAGATCCGAAAATGAAAAAGTGGATAAAATTTGGAATTCCAATTGCCGCCGTCGTGGTTTTGGTCGCTTCGTATGCATTTCGACCAGAGCGGCTCGTGATCAAACGCCGCGTTGACGAAGCAATGCCGACCGGACAAGGCGATTCGTCGCCGCAGCCTCTTTTTTCGGGACACTTTTACAGCATTGTGCACCCGACGGAAGGTATCGCCACGATCTACTGGACGGGAGGTGCCGCTCGTGTTCTTCGCCTAACGAGCTTCAGCACATCAAACGGCCCTGATGTTCACGTCTACATGGTAGCCGCCGACGATGCGAAGGACGTAGCAACAGTGCAACAGGCCGGTTTCATTGACCTGGGAGTGCTCAAGGGAAACATCGGCGACCAAAACTACATGCTTGGTGGTGACGTAGACTTGAGAAAGTACCGGGCAGTGTCCATTTGGTGCAAACGCTTTAGCGTGAATTTCGGAGCTGCAGCGCTAAAACCGACGCGATCATCGCAATAATCTGGAAGAAAGGCTGCTATAAGATTTCGCTAAAGTACCGGACCCTGTGGGCTCCGAGGTTTTTGTAATACAGAAGATTTGTCCTAACTCCGTCGCTATCGTGTCGCTGTATGATCAAAGGAAGTGAAGTCCGAAAAGCAGACCACTCGATCGAAACGTTTCTGCTCGACCGCTGGTCGCCGCGCGCGATGTCGGGCGAAGAAATTTCTGAAGCGGAATTGATGCGACTGTTCGAAGCCGCTCGCTGGGCGCCATCTTCATTCAACGCTCAGCAGTGGCGCGCGCTCTACGCGCGTCGCGCCACCGAACATTGGCAAACGTTTTTCGATCTGCTCGTCGACGCGAACAAGACCTGGGCCAAAAACGCTGCTGTTCTCGTCGTTTTCATTTCGCGAAAGCTCTTCGATCATAATGATGAACCGTCAGTCACGCATTCGTACGACGCTGGAGCAGCCTGGGAGAACTTCGCGCTGCAAGGTTTCCACCAAGGGCTGGTGGTGCATGGCATGGAAGGATTTGATTACGAGCGAGCACGCAAAGAACTTCGGATACCTGACGAATTCCAAGTCGAAGCAATGGCGGCTGTCGGCAAACCGGGCCCGAAAGAATCGCTACCTGAAAAGCTCCGGGCGCGCGAAACTCCGAATGACCGGCGGAAACTTTCGGAGAGCGTTTTCGAAGGACCATTCAAGCGTCAATAGAAATTGAGCCTTACACGCGACGGTCTGAGCAAGATAATGGCAATTGCTTACAGCACCACCGTTCCGCGCAGTATTTCCACGGCGTAGCCGCCCACGTGAACGTTGGTAACGTGCTCGTCTTCCCGAGTTGCTCGCACATACATCTCACTTCGACGACGGCACTCGATGCCCTGGCGAATCAGCACCTGCTCATCACTGTTTGCGACTTCGTGTTGGGTCATCCAACTGGCGGCGCAGCCGGCCGCCGATCCTGTGGCAGGATCTTCGCCGCCGTAGAAAAACATTCGAGCTCGAGCTTCGAGCCGGCCTTCGCGTCGTTCGGGACACAGGAAGTAGAAAAAGTTAGCGCCGGTATTCTTCAGAAATTCCGCTGCCTGTGCGTAAGTAAACTTCAGATTGGACAGTGTCTGTTGATGGCGGAATGGCACAATCGTAAAGGTCAATCCTGTCGAGACCGCTTGGATAGGCCACTCTGAAGCAATCTCGTCAACCTCGACTCCGATGACATCAGCAACATCTTCTCGCGAAAGAATCATTCCGAATTCAGGATCGCGTTGCCGCATTTCACCGAATACCGGACCATCCACGCGTTCACGGCCTGCACTCTCCGAATTTGCGGTGAAACGCACGGGAATTTTCCCAGCTTTCAAATCAAGTGTGATCTGGGCAGATTTCTTTGAACTGGAAGCCAACTCCGATGTATACAAGTGCAGCGCTGTGCCGAGTGTCGGATGTCCCGCAAAGGGCAATTCCTGCTCGACCGTGAAGATGCGGACTTTCTTTCCTTCCCGAGCTTCAGTGGCGGGATCGCGGGGCAGAATGAAAGTCGTTTCCGAAAGATTCATTTCCCGCGCCAGGGCTTGCATCTCGGCATCATTTAATCCTCGACCGTCCTTGAAAATAGCCAGCGGATTACCCGCGAGCGGCATCTGCGTGAACACATCAAGCTGAACGAATTCGTAAGTGCGGCTTGGCATAAGAAAACTTTCAATTTGTGCCTGAGAAGGCGCAAGGCGAACGTTAAGTCTCGCGGCGCGAATTGTTCAGGCAATGAAGTCTTGCAAGGCTGGTTAAATTAAGCGGTGCTGCGAGAATAGAATAATGTCCGACCGAGGCTGTTCTCATCTCGATGCGATCGAGTCAATCAAGCAGCCGCAACGTGCCGAATGCGAAGAATGCGTGAAGATAGGCGCCGACTGGGTTCATCTGCGGACCTGTCAGACATGTGGAGTCACGCTCTGTTGCGACAGCTCGCCAAACCGGCATGCGAGCAAACACGCGCACGCGAGCGGGCATCCGGTGATCGCATCCGCGCAGCCCGGTGAGCGCTGGTTGTACTGTTATCCGGATGATGCCTTCGCGGAGTATTAAGCTCTGGCGATTCGTCTATCGATCATGCCGGCTAAAGCGGTTTCATAAATGTTTTCCCTTACGTATGCTGCTCGATAAATTTTCGGATCTGCGGCGCGGGCATCGCCCCGGCTTGTCGCGCCACTTCCATGCCGTTCTCGAACAACACCATGGTCGGGATCGCATTGACACGAAAACGAGCGGCCAGGCTGGGAACTTCTTCGGTGTTTACCTTTGCCAGAACGAATTGGCCGGCTGTTTCCTGCGCCACTTTCCGGAACTCCGGCGCAACCATTTTGCACGGGCCGCACCACGGCGCCCAGAAATCGACTACCACAGGCAACTTTGAGCGACTAATCAGCGCGTCGAACACGAGATCGCTTCGCGCATCCACCGGCTCATTTAATGGCGGCAGATCATTCTTGCAGTCGGCGCAATGAAAAGTTTGTCCAAGTCCTTCGTATCGCATCCGATTACGCCGCCCGCATTTGGACAATTCAACAAGATCCCCCGATCATCGAGTTCGCTCATTCTAATTGAATAACGCATCCGGCTCCCGAGGAGGCTGCGTCGGTAACCTTTCAAATCGCGTGGCGCTGAGAAAGAGAACTTAACTTATCGATTCATCGGGACGCGATGAGACACCGAAAGCCAGCGCATAGACTGCGCGTTTTCATATGTAAGCTATGGTGGTTAGAGTATTGTGCATCGGGCCGGAATCTCATTATGAGCGGTTTCTTTGAGGAGTTGCAGCGGCGGAAGGTGTATCGCGTTGCCGCGGCTTACATCATCGCTGCGGGATTCATAATTCAAATCGGGTCAGCAGTTTTTCCGGCCTGGGAATTGCCAAACTGGACGCTGCGTCTTGTGGTCGTGCTATTGCTGGCCGGTTTTCCGGTCGCCCTAATTCTGGCTTGGGCCTACGATGTGACGCCGCAAGGCATTCAGGCCACGGCCGCTCCGCCTGGAACACACCGACGAAGAAATGTTATTGCTCTTACTGCAATCGGGCTCGCGATTTCTGCGGTCGCCGGATTTTTTCTGTTCCCTCGCGCTTCCGGACGCATCGTCGAGAAGTCGATTGCCGTTCTGCCCTTTCAAAGCCTGAGCGATGAAAAGGAAAACGCCTATTTCGCCGACGGCATCCAGGACGATATCCTGACTAATCTTTCAAAGATCGGCGATTTAAAGGTCATCTCGCGGATGTCAGTCATGTCGTATCGTGGCGACGCTTTGCGCAACGCGCGCGAAATCGGGAAAGCACTCGGAGTGGGCGCACTTCTGGAAGGCAGCGTTCGTCGGGCTGGTAATCGCGTTCGGGTAAGCGTGCAGCTGATCAACGCGAACAATGATGAGCATATCTGGGCGGAAGACTACGACCGCGATTTAACCGACGTGTTTGCGATTCAAACCGATCTCGCGCAAAAAATCGCCTCGGCTCTCCAAGCGAAACTCTCGCCCAACGAAAAAGAACAGCTTGATCGCCAACCGACAAAAGATCCGAATGCATATCTGCTTTTTATCCAGGCGCACGACTATGCAAATCGACCAGATCATTTCCGCGACGATTCGTTAAAAGCCGAGGAGCTTTTCGAACAAGCGATCAAACTCGATCCAAAATTTGCAGCTGCTTTTGCCGGGCTCTCGATGGTGGAGAGCTGGATCTATCACAGTTTCGAGCCGACAGCTGCTCGTCGAGAAAAAGCGCGTCTCAATGCCGATGAATCTCTTCGCTTGCAACCGAATCTTCCGGAGGGCCACCTCGCGCTCGGTTTGTCGTATTATTATGGCGATCGCGACTACGAACGCGCCCTCGCTGAGTTCGAGATCGCGAAGCGTGACCTGCCGAACGAAGCGCAAGCCTATCTGGCCATCGGCGCCATCCAGCGACGGCAGGGCAAATGGACTGAATCAACCGCGAATTTGGAAAAAGCGGCCGCGCTCGATCCGAAAAACGCGGGCATGCTGATTAACCTGGCTGACAATTACATGGCCTTGCGCAATTTTGAGGCAGCCGACAAGACGATTGATCGCGCAATCGCCATAGCGCCTCAGTCGTTCGCGACGGTTGGGTTGAAAGGATACCTGGCGGTTGCGTGGAGAGGTGACCTTAGCGGAGCCCAAAGACAATTTTCAGCGATTCCACCCGAGATCGATCCGAATGGTGTGGTGACTTGGGTGCGAGCCGGGATGCTTATGTGGCAACGCAAATTTCCCGAAGCCCTTGCCGTCGTGCAAAAATTCCCCGGTGAGACATTGATTACTTACAGCACGGCCCCGGTGCCAAAGACTTTCCTCGAGGGCACGATTCATTTCCTCGAGGGCGATAAGCCCACGGCGCAGATAGAATTCGAAAAGGCGCGAGTGGTCTCAGAAAAGTTGCTGCGCGAAGCGCCCGAAGACCCGGCGAGACACGCTCAGCATGGCCTTATCCTTGCGGCCTTGGGTCAAAAAGAGGAAGCAATCAAGGAAGGTAAGAAGGCCGTCGAATTGTTGCCGGAATCTCAGGACGCTTTCGATGGACCGCAATGCACCGCTGCGCTCGCACAAATTTATACCCGGACCGGGGAATCTGATGAAGCATTTAGTCTGCTCGATCATTTGCTCAGCGTCCCAAACGGGCTCGTCGTTCCAATACTCAAGCTCGATCCTGTCTGGGACCCGTTGCGTAAAGATCCTCGCTTCCAAGCGTTGATCGACAAATACGCGGCCGGCCGCTAACGCGACGTTTAGATTCGCTGCGTTCGCAACGCGCAGATCTCAATCGACGCGAGGCAGGAACTCTTCGCGGACGATCTTCCCGTCCTTAACGGTGTAAACGCCGACTTCTGACAATTTTCGCCGCTGCTTCGACTGCTTGTCGGTAACATCGGCGTCGTATTGCACGACAAAACGATCGTGCGCAACGAACGGCTCGCCGGCGTCGAAGCTGTGGATTTCCATCGCGTTGATCCACCAATCGATTTTGCCGCGAACGCCTTCTTTCCCGCGCGTTTCCGGCGAGCCACCGCCCATGCTGAAGGCTTCCACGCTGACCACGTTATCGTCGTAAAGGTCGAGCGCCTCATACCAGGCTTCTTTGCGGACCAATTCCACCACCTTTTTCGCAACTTCTTCAGTATTCATCTTTTCCTCCATAGCCTTTGTTTTCCTCGCTGACAAACCTCTTCAGCTTGCCGCAGTTCGGAGAAATTCGTTCATCGCGCCGGCCGCTACCACAATTGGCCACGCCGAAATCGCGACAATGATCGCGAACAGCAGCGCTTCGATGATAAATTCCCAATTCTTTTCGCCTGCGAAATAATTCCGAGTTAGTTCGCGGAATGACCTGCGAGTTTTGCATGCCGGGTTCGGTATTCGTTTCACCGTTCTTCTGACCGTAATCACGTTCATAGTTGAACATTTGATACTCGATGCTCTGCGGCGTCAGGTTACGAATTGTCAAAAGCGCGTGACAAGCGGATGACAACTCAACCAGCAAAGCTTGGTCAATGACGAATGACCCGCTTTCGCGCAGCTCCGACGTGGCAGGCTAATGACCAAAGCACGAAGAAATGACGAACACTGAATTCTGTTCTGTGATTAGACCTGCTGATTTTCCAATGGTCATTTGAGCTTCGACATTAATTAGACATTCGTCATTTTGGCTTCGTCATTCAGCCCCGATGGCGCTACGGGCACTTTGGTTTGCGTGGAGGCGGAGAATGGATGGTAATTGATCATGGAAAGAACCCCATCCTCGCTCTCTACAAGTGCCGAGCAGCTCTCGACCCAATCGCCACAGTTGTAATAGGTGACCTTGCCGAATTCGCGGATTGCCGCGCTATGGATGTGGCCGCAGAGCACGGCGTTCACGTCATAGCGATCCGCATAGTGCGCCACAGCAGCTTCGAATTTGCCGATGAAGCTCACTGCGTCTTTCACCCTTTGCTTTGCATAGGCGCTAAGCGACCAATACCCGAGACCAAAGCGGCGCCTGACGAAGTTGATCAGCGGGTTGAGTGAGAGTAGAAATTGATAGCCAAGATCACCTGCAAACGCGAGCCACTTCATCCGGCCGCTGCTGGACACCACCACATCGAGTTCGTGACCATGAATGATTAAAATGCGTTCCCCCGAGGCGGTAACGTGAATTGCCCTCTCCTTGATCTCGATATTGCCGTAGACGCCACAAAAGCCGGCCACTAGCTCGTCGTGATTTCCCGGAATGTAGACCACATGCGTGCCTTTGCGCGCTTTGCGCAGAATTTTTTGGATCACGTCGTTATGCTGCTGCGGCCAGTAAATTCCGCGACGCAGCGACCAAATATCGATCAGATCGCCCACAACGTAGAGCGTATCGAAATCGTTCTCGCGCAGAAAGTCGAGCAGCGCTGCGGAGTTGCAGCCGCGCGTACCGAGGTGCGCATCGGAGATCCACCCGGTGCGATAACGTCTGGGCGCCAGAACTTCCTCAGCCGATTTGCCAAATGAAAATCGCTGTTGAGCTGCAAAGATTTGCGATGAATCCCGTCGGGAAAAGGTGAATGACTGCATCCGCATCACGAGCAAGCGTAAGAACAACGCGGTACAGCGACAAAAGAATTACTGTTACGTTTGTATGGCAAATCGAATGACAGAAGACGGACTCAGGCCTAATCATTATCATGAAGCCTCGGTCGTGTGCTGCTTTCTTGTTGCTGACCCTTGCTACATACGCTTGCGCGGCTTCCTGGGACGACGATTCACATTACGTCTCCTTAGGTCCGCGAAACGGCTATTATGTCGTCCGACCGGATTCGCACTTGTTTCATCAACTCGGCCTTTACGAAGCGCCTGTGATCGATACCGCTGACCCGCTTCGCCATGGTTACGGGGCGGATGCGCTCGCATTTCGATTCAATCGCAATGGCGTATTGATTGCGCCTCCGGCTTACATCGCACAAGCGTTACCGTACGATTTTTATATGCGTCGAATCGGTTCGCTAACTGTTGGTCGCGCAACTGTGGATGATGTAGAAGCTCTGTTTGGACGTGGCCACACTCGCGCAAATCGTCTGGATGGTTTCATGTGGTACTACGCGCTGCCAGTTCACAATCCGTTTGAAGAGTGGGGCGGTCGGCGCTAAAGCGCGAAGTCTGGACTGGAACGCGCGTCCTCCATAGAATTGGAGCATGCGATTCGCGATCTTGCTGGCAGCGGTTCTCACCACGAGGGCTTCCGCAATGGCGGATGCGATCAGGATTACCAGCCCGCATCATGCACAAACATTCGCATACGGCGAAATGATCTCGCACCAACTGCACTTCGACCGCACGGCTGGTCGATTAGTGGCGCGGATCACGTTCACTAATTCGCCGTATGCCGACAGCAATGATCCGCGCAGAGACGAATCGTTCGACTTCTGGTTTCCAAGCGTCCGATACGATTCGGCGCGAGGCACCTTCTTTGTGAAGAGCGAGCACGGTGACCTCATCCCGGTCGCGCGTTTTCGGGAAGGTCCCGCCTGTGGCTGGGTTGATATGGCTCCCGGTGCGAAGATTTATCTGGTGAAGGAGAGTGGTCGCGTCACTGCCACCTTGACGGCCACCAATTACCCGCGCGCCGCTGGCGAGTGGGTCGAAATGGACAACAATTTTTCACTCCAGAACGTTTTGATAGCACTCTTCGGAAACTTTCAGGCACAATCGGAGAATTGATTTTCCGTCGCGCGCGCGGGGGATCGAACATCAACTGCTTGGGATGGCCGCACTTATCCCAAGGATGCATCCGCCTCAGTTCTTGTGTACGATCGTCGAGACCAGGTCGACGATCGACAAGTCGATTTTCCGCAGGTCTTTGCGGCGGCCTTTTTCCGGTTTCAATTTGCGATTACGAACAATAATCGTCAGGTCGCGGATTTGCTGCAGTATTTCCCGGGGCAGCTCTTCGATCGGTCCATATGATCTGAGTGCGGCAAGGCAGACGAATAGATCGTTTTCGAGACGGGTGATGTACGCCTTGGCAGTGGTTCGCAAATCCCGATGTAGCGCTTCCAGTTCGGACTCAAGCATCGTCACCGGTGACGATGCCCGCAACGTTCGGGAACGCGTTCGTTTTCGCTTCGCCTTTGCTTTCATAGGGATGAAGGTTGCGTGCACTGGGAAGCCCGCCGGGAAGACTCTCCCGGCGGGCTGTGATTTAACCTAACCGTGCTAGAATTTAACACTCAAATCCGCCTGGAAGAGCTGGTATTGGTTCAGCGGATTTATCCCAATATCGCCGGTGCCGCCGGTGCCGAGCGAGTCGTCCACCTGCCAGCCATAACCATACGTGAGGTTGAAAACGATGGCATCGGCCAACATGTACCCAGCTTTTACGCCGACGCCTTCCATATTAATACGACTGTCGAATAGGTCTGAATCTACGAGGTTCGGGTCCACAGCGTACTGGTCGGTGTGTTGCCACCAGGCGCGAATCTCCCAATCACGTTTTTTCTTTAATTGGCCAATGCCTAGACCGATTTCATAGGCGTAGCGATCACCGCCTTTGCCTGAGTGACCTGCTGCCGCCGCGCGATCGTCAGCTTCGAAGTTGGTCGCGAAATCCCCAAAGATACGCATTGGTATCTTCCCGATCTTCCACCCGATTTCAGCCGGAATATCGAAAACCAAGAGACTGTTAATGCCGGTCTGGTTCTGCATCAGCGACGCTGCGTTTGTTAAGTTAGGATCACCGCCTTGAAAGTGGATGTTAAAGGTGTCGCCGTTGCCGGTATAATTGTAGAGCGTCGGCGCAAACTGGAAGTATAAGATGTGCGGGAACTCAAATCTGGCGCCCACCTGCCAACCTAGCAGAAACGCATCGTGGTTCGGGACAAGCTGAGTTTCCCCTGTCACGGGCTGTGTTATTGTAGCTCTGGCTCCGAGTGGATTCTCAGGGTTGGCATCGTCGTAAACGAATTGGCCGAAGTTTGCGAAAAGATCGAGCTTCAGGAATGGCTCTGGTGGCGGTCCCGCCACCACGGCTTTGCCATCCTTGCTGAATGACGGAGGCGGAGGCGGTCCTCCTCCAAATGTAAAGGTGTGCTTCCACTGCTCGGCTAAACCTTCCACGTTAATGTCGTCATCCCACACCAGGCTGGTGGTAACGAATGGGATCGCAAATCGGCCTCCAGTCAGCGTAAGGCCGGGGAAGCCTTTGTAGCCCAGATAAGCCTGTCCCACGGCGATGCCGTCGCTGGCTTTGGAAAAAGGACCATTAGTGCTGCTGTCGTCGCCCATTGTCACGTTGGTCGAGCGCGGGCTGCTGCTCGTTTCCAGCCGGAGGCCGAAAAACCAGTCATCGAGGACCGTGCCGCGTAATCCAAGGCGCAGGCGATAACGCTCGCGCTCGCGTTCCTGCCAATCGTGTGTCCCTGCCACGCCTTGGCCGGGCGGCGCCACCGGGGTGTCGTCGGTTCTGCCACCGCGGTATTCGTATCGCAGACGCGCATCACCAAAGAGCTCCAGCTCGGTGATCGCTGGAAACAATTTCCATTTCGAGCCGCCCAAGTCCGGAACAAGTTTCTCGACGTAGTTTTTGCCGTCATACGTCACCTGGGTTTTTGTTTTTCCTTCGGCAACAGCCGCAGGCGCAGGCTCACTATGTTTTGACTTGAGGCTATTGATCTCTGCCTGCAGTTGGGCGTTCTGTTTTTCCAATAACTCCACCGCGTGCTCGAGTTTTTCGAGCCGCGCACTGTCGGATGCTGACTGCGCGCGCAGCGGCTGCGCAGTTAGCAACACAATTGCAGTCAAGCTTGCGCCCGCTGCCTGTAACACGAATTTTTTATTGAACATGAGTTTCTCCTTGATGGTTGATGGTTGGGTCGAGAGGCAGAACCGCTCGGTTACCAATTGCCTATCCAAACGCGGGCGAGGCTAAAAGCCCTTTGTGACAGCCGTATGACGAAAGTGTGACGATTAAGTTAACTTTGGCGCTGATTCCCGAACCGAGTCTTTGAATTCGTACAGAAAGATTGGAATTTACCGCGCGCCGGAGTTGATTTGCGGTTCCAATGGAAACTGGCTCGAACAGGAAAGTTCTGATCATCGAAGACGAAACCGACGTAGCTGATCTTCTTATGCTGAATTTGCGCAAGGCGGGCTACAGATGCTCGATGGCTAACGATGGCGCGAGCGGGTTGCAGAAGGCGCGCGACGACAGACCCAACTTCATCATTCTTGACCTGATGTTGCCAAAAATATCGGGCCTCGAAGTCTGCAGAATTTTGAAGAGCGACACTGCGACGTCTCAAATTCCAATTCTGATGTTAACGGCAAAAGCGGAAGAGATCGATCGCATCGTGGGTTTGGAATTCGGCGCTGATGATTACGTCACGAAGCCATTCAGCCCGCGCGAAATCGTGTTGCGGATTCGCGCAATTTTCCGGCGCGGCGAGAGAGCCGATGAGAGTCTCAACGCGGGCCCGATCTCGATCGATCCTGCGCGACACGAAGTTCGTGTGAACGGAAAGCAGGTGCACCTCACGAGCATCGAGTTCAAACTGCTGCAGGCATTGATGCAACGCCGAGGCCGTGTGCAGGAACGCGATCGTTTGCTCAACGAAGTTTGGGGTTACGAGAGTGTGATCGATACCCGCACGGTGGATACCCACGTGCGGCGCTTGCGTGAAAAACTCGGTAAAGCGGGTGACGTCATTGAAACCGTTCGCGGCTTCGGTTATCGGCTGCGGGAAAATTAACACCAATGATCTGAGTTCTGCCGCTGTGGTTCTGAAAGCGACGCGAAGACGCGTCGCACTCCAAAGCTGTCGCGAAAAAGAAGTGGGCCCTCTCGACCGTTTCGCACGAAGTGCTTTCGGATTGCGGGGCGTCCTCGCACCGCTTTTGATGCAGCGTTGGCACATAAGTTCGCTTACTAAATTGCGCTGTCATGTTGAGCGAAGCGAAACATCTCTGTTCTATTTCTGTTGGTGCTCGGTGTAGACTTGATCCGAGATTCTTCGCTTCGCTCAGAATGACAGTAAGAGGTCTTTTGGAAATCCCATGTTCTGGATCGCTGTTGTCGTAATCTGTGCTCTGTTAGGCGCAATTGGCTGGATTGCCTGGCGCAGATGGGTTTCACCGTGGCGGCAGGTGGAAGAGCTCGTCGCGCAAATCGCGCGCGGCGAGCAGCCGCGCACGTTTCTGCTTCACGGCAGCGCTGACGCTGAACGTATCGGGTTGCGGCTAGAAAAAATTTTCCAGGATTTGGAGCAGCTTCACAAGCAAGTCGCAAAAAGGGATTCTGGGATGCAAACCATTTTCTCGGCGATGCACGACGCATTGCTGGTGGTCGATTCCAATCGACATGTGATTTTGGCCAACGAGATGTTTCGAAAACTCTTTGCGATACCGGACATTTCAGAAGAGACACCGCTGCTGGAAATTGTTCGCGACGCTACGCTGGATCGAGTGATTGACGAAGCTTTTCATCGAGGCAGCCCGGTCCGCAGCGAGTTGGCTCTTGACGGTTCACAATTTGAGCTCGACGCCGTCGCCACAAGGAACAACGCAGGCGAAATCACCGGAGCGCTCGTGTTGTTTCACGACATCACTGAGCTCACAAAGATGGATCAGGTCAGGCGGGACTTCGTCGCCAATGTCTCACACGAATTGCGCACGCCATTGTCGATCTTGCGCGGCTACATCGAGACGTTGCTCGACAGCCCGGAAACATCGCGTCAGGAACTCTCGCGAATTTTGCGAGTCATGGAACGCCATTCGAAACGCCTCGATTTGCTGGCCGAGGACCTGCTTACGCTTGCGCAATTGGAATCGGCCCATCCGAATTTGCAACTGGGCAACGTCGAGGTGTCGAGCTTCTTCAGGGAAGTGATTCGCGATTGGGAAAAGAAGCTCGCAAACAAACACCTCAACGTAATTATCGATGTTCCGCCCGATCTCCCGAGCATTCACGCTGACCGCGTGCGGCTGCAGGAAGCTCTTTACAACCTGATCGATAACGCTGTGAAATATTCGCGCGACCACGGCGAGATCACGCTCATGGCTCGGCGGCGCGACGAACAAATAGTGCTGAGCGTGAGCGATGATGGCGTCGGCATCAGCAAAGAAGATTTGCCGCGTATTTTCGAACGCTTCTATCGCGTCGATAAAGCGCGCACCGCCGAAAACATTCGAGGAACCGGTCTTGGTCTGGCGATCGTGAAACATATCGCGCAGTTACACGGAGGGCGGGTCGAAGCTGAGAGCGAAGTCGGACGAGGAACAACGATTCGCGTGCTGTTGCCGCTGCACAATGACGAATGCCTAATGACGAAATAATGACAAAATCCGAATGACGAATCGCACTTCTCCATGCCATTTCGTCATTTGAACATTCGAGCTTCATTCGGCATTCGTCATCCGTGTTTCGTCACACAAACGTAACAGTAAAGATTTTGACCACCTGAATTGGCTTGCGGCAATCTCGTCGCATGACCAAACTACCAAAAATTCTTGGGCTAATAGGTGCGCTGGGACTAAGCGCGAGCGCTTCCGCGCAGATGATGATCAACGGCGCGGGCGCGACGTTTCCGTATCCGATTTATTCCAAATGGTTCGACGAATACGCGAAGGTCGATCCTTCCGTGCGCTTCAATTATCAATCGATAGGATCCGGTGGCGGACAAAAACAAATTCTGGCCCAGACTGTGGATTTCGGCGCGTCGGACGGGCCGATGAGCGATGACAATTTGAGCAAGGCGCCGGGGAAAATCTTGCATATCCCGACGGTCGCCGGCGCGGTCGTGCTGACTTACAATTTGGCGGGCAATCCGAGCCTGAAACTCGATGGAGACACCGTTGCCGGAATTTATCTCGGCCAAATAAAAAAATGGAACGATCCGAAAATAGCGGCGCTGAACCCGGGCGCAAAACTGCCAGACCAAGACATCGTAGTCGTGCATCGCTCTGATGGCAGCGGCACGACATATATTTTTACTGACTATTTGAGTAAGGTCAGCGGAGAGTGGAAGCAGAAGGCTGGTACCAATACATCCGTCAATTGGCCAGCCGGCATCGGCGGGAAAGGAAATGAAGGCGTCTCGGGACAAGTGAAGCAAACGCCGGGAGCGATCGGATACGTCGAGTTGATTTACGCGCTCCAAAACAAGATGTCGTACGCCGACGTCAAAAATGCCGCAGGTCAATTCATAAAGCCGACGATCGAATCGGTCACTGCGGCGCTCGCGACGGCCAGTATCCCCGATGATTTCCGATTTTCGATGACGAACGCGCCCGGCAATGACGCGTATCCAATCGCAGGCGCGACGTGGCTGTTGGTGTACCAGCAACAGAAGGATCCCGCGAAGGGAAAGAAGCTGGTGGAATTCCTCAAGTGGGCACTGACGAAGGGAGAAGGAATGGCCAAGGATTTAAACTACGCGCCGTTGCCGGACGCGGTTCAACAACGCGTTTTGAAGCGGATCGACGAGATCAAAACGTAACCGGGGGTGTATCGCAGCGGCCTGCCGCTGCTAATCAAATATCAAATTGTTATGGCTGTAGCCGCATCGATAGCGGTGGAAGAGCGCTCCATCCAGGCACGGATGGCGTCTCCATCCCGCTTTGGCGATAAGGCATTCGAATGGCTTACGCTGACGATGGCACTGGCCGTGGTTGTGCTGATTATCTTGATCGGTTGGCAGCTCTGGATTGGGTCTTCAGTCGCGATCAAAAAATTCGGCTTTCATTTCCTTGTCACGTCAACCTGGGACCCGGTCGCGGAGCAATTCGGCGCGTTGCCTTTCATTTACGGAACGCTCGTTTCTTCCCTAATCGCATTGTTGATCGCCGTTCCCTTGAGCATCGCAACAGCGGCGTATCTGACTGAGCTTGCTCCGCTCTGGATTCGGCAGCCGCTCGTGTCTTTGATCGAAATGCTGGCCGCAATTCCAAGTGTCATTCTCGGACTCTGGGGCATTTTCGTGATGATTCCCTGGCTGCGCGATTATCCGTTTCCGTTCCTCAAGCGACTCTTTGGTTGGACGCCGTTCTTCACTGGACCGATCTATGGGCCAAGCATGCTCGCGGGCGGCATTATTATCGCAGTGATGATTCTGCCGATCATCACGTCGGTTTCGCGCGAGATTTTGCGCAGCGTCCCGGATTTGCAACGGGAAGCCGCCTATGGCCTTGGCGCTACTCGCTGGGAGGCAACCCGCATCGCGGTACTCAGTTATGCCAAGAAAGGGTTATTCGGTGCAGTGATTCTGGGGTTGGGACGGGCACTCGGCGAAACGATGGCGGTCACGATGGTGATCGGCAACACGCCGCAGATCGCGGCGTCGCTCTTCAAGCCTGGATATACGCTGGCCAGCGTTCTTGCCAATGAATTCACCGAAGCGACCACCGATATGTATCTTCAGGCGTTATTTGAAATCGGGCTGGTTCTTTTTGGAATAACGATCCTGGTGAACCTTCTCGCTCAATTGCTTTTGCGGACCATCTCCACCGCATCGACCACGCGCGCCGTGCAATAGCCATGTACACGAGACGAGCAGACAACCATACCTGGCGGAAAATAAAAAGCGGGCTGGCATCGGCTATCGCCTTCATTTCGGCCGTGCTCGTGATCACGCCTCTCGGCCTGGTATTTTTTCATCTTCTCGTCAATGGCGCCAGCTCAGTGAACTGGGATTTTTTCACAAAGTTACCAGCGCCTGTTGGAGCAGTTGGCGGCGGCATGGCGAATGCAATCGTGGGCTCGCTTGAATTGCTCGCGCTTGCTGGCGCGATCGGAATACCAATTGGGGTGTTGGGTGGGGTTTACCTCGCGGAGTACGGGTCAGCTCGCATTAATTCGGTCCTGCGATTTCTAGCCGACGTACTCAATGGCGTTCCATCAATCACCTGGGGTGTGGTCGTTTACGGTTTGGTGGTTTTGCGTTTCAAAGGGTTCTCGGCGTACGCTGGCGGTCTTGCGCTCGGCCTGATCATGATTCCACTGATCTTGCGCACAACTGAGGAAGTAGTTCTGCTTGTGCCAAACGGTTATCGCGAAGCTGCGCTCGCGCTCGGCGTCAGCCGCTGGAAAACGATCGTCCACATTGTGATGAAGACCGCGTCCAAGGGAATCATCACCGGCATCCTGCTCGCGCTCGCTCGCGTGGGTGGTGAAACGGCGCCACTTCTTTTTACCGCTTTCGGCAATCATTTCTGGAACCACAGCCTCAGTCAACCCATCGCCGCGCTTCCATTACAGGTTTTTACCTATGCCATTTCCCCATACGACGATTGGCATCGCCAGGCTTGGGCTGGCGCTCTGGTGCTCGTCACAGGAATTTTTTGCGTTAATGTGCTGGTGAGAATCCTGACTCGAGGGCGCGTGTCGTCGGTTGTCTAAGACATTCCGAAATGGATAATTTAGTTATGGCAACACCTGAGCAAAGCGTTACCGAGCGCGCCGAACAGATTGCCCAGCTGCCCCCCAGCATCGAGTCCGCGCCACCGTTAACTTTTGAAGTGAAGGATCTGTCGGTCTGGTACGGCGAGAAGCGCGCTATTGATAATGTGACGCTCGATGTCGCGTCGAATGCCGTGACCGCCATCATTGGGCCGAGCGGTTGCGGAAAATCAACCTTTCTCCGGGCTCTCAATCGCATGCACGAACTGGTGCCAAAGACGCGGATGGAAGGAACGGTCCTTCTTCAGGGCGAGGATCTCTATTCGAAAAACGTTGATCCCGCGATTGTTCGCCGGCGTGTCGGCATGATCTTTCAAAAATCGAATCCGTTTCCGACTATGACGATTGGCGAAAATGTCGTTGTCGGGCTGCGATTGAACGGAGTCCGCAATCAAAAGCTGCTTAATGAACGGCTCGAAAAATCGCTGCGCATGGCTGCCCTCTGGGACGAGGTCAAAGATGATTTGCACAAGCCGGGCACCAGTCTTTCGGGTGGCCAACAGCAGAGACTTTGCATCGCGCGCGCTCTCGCCGTTGAGCCGGAGGTAATTTTGATGGATGAGCCTTGTTCGGCCCTCGATCCGATCGCCACAGCCAAGATTGAGGAGTTGATCTATGAGCTCAAGGCGCGCTACACGATCGTGACGGTGACACATAACATGCAGCAAGCGGGCCGTGTCTCCGATTACACCGCGTTTTTTTATCTCGGCCGGCTAATCGAATTTGGGCCGACGACAAAAATTTTCACAAATCCAGGCGAAAGACAGACGGAGGATTATATCACCGGGCGATTTGGTTAATGGAGAACTGACAACATTCTGATGATCGCGCCTAAACACATCTTGGGGACCTTTGACGAAGCGCTCGGTTCGCTGCGCAATAACGTGCTAATGATGGCTGGCCTGACTGAGCGCAGTCTGGAGCGGGCAATGAAGGGTTTGTTCAATCGCGATGATAATGTTTGCGCAAACGCAATCGCTGATGACGAAGAGATCGACCAGTTGGAGAAACAGATCGATAAAGATGGAGTCGATATTCTGTTGCGGTTTCAACCGGTGGCATCTGATCTGCGCCGCGTCGTTTCCGCGATGAAGCTTTCGTCGAATCTCGAGCGCATGGCAGATCAGGCGACGACCATCGCGCGGCGCGCGCGGAAATTAAATCGACATCCCCCACTGCCCGAAGTCGAACTGATCAGGCCGATGTACGAGCACGCCATGTCGATGTTTAAGGACAGCGTTGACGCCTTCGTGCGGGAGGATGTCGATCTTGGGCGTGCGATCGTTCCGCGCGATGAAAAGCTGGATGAGTTGAATCGCTTGGCCAGCCGCAAACTTATCGACCGCATGGCGCAGGATCCGGATCAATTGCGAGGATACTTGAATCTGATTTTTATTGGCCGCTGTCTCGAACGCGTGGGCGATCATGCCACCAACATTGCCGAGGACGCCGTTTATGCCGCCGCAGCGGAAGACATCAGGCATCAGACTGTCGCGGCCACCGCCTGAACGACCGGCGTTGCGTATGCGCAGTTGATTGCCGATGTTGAAAGATGCCGGAAGCCACTGCTGCTCGAACCGAAGAGGAAAACAGCGCGGTTGCCGCTCCGCAGGTCGTACAAACTGCACGTGAACGTTTTGGCGACCCGAAAAATTTCATCAACCGTGAGCTGAGCTGGCTTGAGTTTAACCGCCGCGTTCTGGAAGAAGCGCAGGATCAGAGGCAACCACTAATCGAGCGCGTCAAGTTTCTCACGATTGTCAGCTCGAATCTGGACGAGTTTTTCGAGATTCGCGTCGCCGGGATCAAACAACAGATCGAGAGCGAGACGAGCGACGTCGGTCCTGACGGGTTGAGCGCCACGGAGTTATTCGATCGGATCCAGAAAACGGTGCGCCCACTGGTGGCGACGCAATGTGCACTCTGGAAGGATGAGTTGCTGCCGGAGCTGGCGAAGAATGGAATTTACGTGCGCGAAATTGCAGAGCTATCGACGAAACGCGCGGCGTGGGCGCACCGTTATTTTCAACAGGAAGTTTTTCCAATGCTGACGCCGCTGGCGGTGGACGCCAGTCATCCGTTCCCGCACCTGTTGAACCGCAGTCACAATTTGCTCGTGCGCGCAAAGACGCGCCGCCGTAGCGAGCCGCTGCACGCGATCGTACAAGTGCCGCGCGTCGTTCCCCGATTGATCCTGATGCCTCGGGGCAAGGGCGCGGACGAACCGTGGGAGTATATCTATCTCGCCTCGCTCATTAAGCAGTACATCGGCGAATTGTTTCCGGGTTTGATTCTCGATGGCGCGCATGCGTTTCGCGTTACTCGCAACAGCGATTTGTACATCGATGACGAGGAAGCGGAAAATCTTCTGCGAACGATCGAACAGGAACTGAGGCGTTCGAACCGCGGCAATGCCGTCCGCCTGGAAGTGGAAGCCGATTGTCCGAAGGATTTTCTCGAGTTGCTCCTCAGGTTCTTCAATTTATCCGAGGCCGACGCCTACAAGCTCGATGGCCCGCTGACCATGACGCATTTGGCGCCGCTGGTGACAAATGATGCGTTCGCGAAGTTAAAGGACCGGCCGTTTCAACCGGCGCGCGATCCGGCCTTGCCGCCGCATGTCGACTTTTTCGAAGTGTTGCGGCGTCAAGACGTGCTGCTGCATCATCCGTACGATAGCTTCGATCAGATTGTCGAATTGGTTGAGAAAGCGGCAACTGATCCGCAGGTGCTCGCGATGAAGATCACACTCTATCGCACCAGCGGTGATTCTCCCATCGTCGAGGCGCTTATCCACGCGGCCAATGCGGGCAAACAGGTCACGGCAATCGTCGAACTTCGAGCAAGGTTTGATGAGGCGTCGAATATTCAATGGGCGCGCCGGCTCGAAGAAGCCGGCGCTCATGTGATCTACGGGGTGGTCGGTTTGAAGACGCATTGTAAAATGCTGCTCATCGTCAGGCGCGATGCCGATCGGCTACGGCATTATGTCCATCTCGGGACAGGCAATTATCACTCGCGCACTGCCCGCATCTACACCGATTTCAGTCTGCTCACGAGCGAATCGCAATTGACTGAGGAAGTGGCGACAGTGTTCAACACACTCACAGGTCTGGCGGGTTATCCCGGTCTGAAAAAATTGATGGTTGCGCCGTTCGACATGCACAGCCGTCTCATCAAATGCATCGAGCGCGAGCGAGATAATGCCCTGGCCGGCAAACCGGCGCGCATTGTCGCGAAACTCAATGCACTGGTCGATCACGAGATAATCGAAAAGCTGTATGAGGCTTCATGCAGTGATGTGACCATCGATCTTATCGTGCGTGGAATTTGTTGTCTGCGCCCAAAAATCCCGGAATTAAGCGAGAACATTCGCGTCATCAGCATCGTCGGTCGATTTCTGGAACACAGCCGCATGTATTATTTCGAAAACGCCGGAGAACCGTTGGTTTACCTCTCGAGCGCGGATTGGATGCCGCGCAATTTCTTCCGGCGGATTGAAGTGGCGTTCCCACTTGAAACGCCCGCACTGCGCGATCAGATCATCAATGATGTGATTCCAACATTTCTGCACGATCGCGTGAAGGCGCGCGAGTTGCAGCCGGACGGCACCTACCGGCGTTTGAAACCGGAAGGTCCGGAACCGAGTCGACAGGCGCAGTGGCAATTCCGTGAAGTCTCACGCGAGCGCACAAAAAAGCTTGGCGGCTCGAAGAAAAAACAGCGCGCGGACAAATTAATTCCGATCAGCGTCGTGCATGAAGACTCGGCTGCGGCGAGACCGTCGGAGAAGCCGTTCACCCCGTGAGATACGACGCACTATCGAGCACACAATTGCACCCGCGGTTATCTCACGGGGTGAAGAAAAGAATTCTCGCCATCGATGTCGGCGGCTCGAACGTGAAGTTGATGATTTCCCGCTGGGAAAAACGAAAATTCAAATCCGGTCCGGACCTGACGCCGCGCGAAATGGTGGCTCAGATGAAACCGCTGCTGCAGTATTGGAGGTTCGACGCCATCTCGATTGGATTTCCAGCGCCGGTCCGCAACGGGCGCATCATGAGCGAACCCAAACATCTGGGTCCCGGATGGACGCGCTTCAATTTTGAGAAGTCCCTGGGCAAACCCATCCGGATCATTAACGATGCAGCCATGCAGGCACTCGGCAGTTTCCATGGCGGGCGCATGTTATTCCTTGGACTCGGCACCGGGCTGGGATCAACCTTAATTTGGGAGACGAACGTCCTCCCGTTGGAGCTCGGCGATCTCCCTTACGGCAATGGCGATATCATCGAGGATTACCTTGGCAAGTCGGGAATGAAACAGGTTGGTGAAAAAGAATGGAGACGCGAAGTCCTTCGCGCGGTGTTGTTGTTAAAGAAGTCGCTTATTGCCGATTATGTCGTTCTTGGCGGCGGAAGTGCGAAGAAGTTCGACCAACTGCCGAACGGAATTGAGTTGGGGCACAACCGAAACGCTTTCCTCGGTGGCGTTCGCCTATGGCAAACCGACCCGCGAACGCGCCGAGCGAAGTGGCAAATCATGTAACAACACGTATAGATCGACATGCAACTTTATTTCCTTCGTCATGGCGAGGCCGATTGGCCGGATTGGAAGAAGTCGGATGATGAGCGCCCGTTGACCGATTTTGGTAAAAAAGAAGTTCGCGACGTGGCGAAATTTCTCGCACGCCTCAAGGTGCGACCGGATTTGATCGTCACCAGCCCATTACCACGTGCAACGCAAACTGCTGAGATCGCAGCCGATTATTTGAAACCGAAATTGCGGAAGGACGAATTGCTCGCGCCCGGCTTTGGAAAGAGCGAGTTGGGAACCATACTCAAGCGGCATCGCTCAAAAGTTTTGATGCTGGTCGGTCACGAACCGGACTTTACCAACGTGATTTCAGGATTGACTGGCGCTTCGCTCAAGCTTTCGAAAGCAGGCGTCGCCTTGCTCGATGTCGATCCTGAGTCTCAAGAAGGAAGAGTTCTCTGGCTTTTCCCGCCAAAGTTCGCGCGAAAATCTAAGTGACGAGCGCTTCCGCCAGCGAGTGTCCTGATTTGCTTTCCCACTCCTGGAGCCAGCTCGTAACCCGAGAGCCGAAATCGCGCGGGCGCTCGGCGAAAAAATGTTGTGCCAGCTCCGCCGCGCCACGCTGCAGATCACTCTGGCTGACTTCAATAATTGCAAGCAACTTGTGACCTTCGCGCTGCCATTGCGATTTACCATGTTCGTTCCGCAATCTTGCGCCCAGAAAACTCAAATCGTGCGCACGACCCAGCAGATCGGCTAGCGAACGCAGGTCGTCACCCAGGCTTTTTAAGACGACTGGATTAACCGGCCGGAGAATACGTAATTGGTACCAAAGTGTTTTCGCCCTGGTTCTAAACGCATGAAAATTTTCGGCGCTCGGATTCGCTGTTGCTTCCGCCAACGCTTGCCTGGCCCGCTTGTAGCTTGCCTGCACCGCGCACGCGAGCTGCTTGCAGTTAAATTGGTCTAGCGTCCAGTGATCCAAGGCCGAGCCCGCCTGCTCCAACATCGGAACCACCTGTGTCTGCCACTCCGCGAATGCGGCCATGAAATTTTCCAGTTCCAGCATGAGCATCGCCTCGAGTTTTCCGTAGGCGCTTCGTCCATTACGTTGCGTGACTTCTCGAAGCTGCCTGACTGTCTGCAAACGCACTTCGGCATCGCGGATGTCCGAAGTAAGCCGCCCAACATCGCGCAGACAACGGTTTTGTTCCCGAAAGAGACCGCGTCCGATCTCCTTGCGCACCAGTCGCAGCGCCGCGCGCGCTTTCTTCAAATGCTTCCGCATTTCGTGCACCGGCGTGTCGTCGGTTTTGACTTCGTCTTTGGCAACGCAAATGGCGGCCTCGATTTGTTTACGGCAAATCCCGCTAAGATTGTCGCCGAGCGTTTCGCCATTCCGTAATTGGTAGCTCATCGTCAACCCTGATGTTGGTTAGTCACACTGCTGTAACATTTCTCTCCGATGATTTCACGCCAAAATATGGCGGCTGTTTGAATTGGCGGCAGTCGCGGTGACGGGATCCGGCCTGCGGTCACGCCAGTTTGTGCTCAGCGTCCCGGTTGCAGGATCACGAGCGCCGATGGTTTCACCATGATTTCGATGTCGCTCGGAGTTTTGGCCTTTTTGTTTTTGCGCGGCCAAACTTCGCTGTCGAAGTGAAGCGTCGACTTTTTCCAAACAATTTTTAATCTGCGAAATCTGCGAAGCGGCAGCGGGAATTTCACTCTCTGCCCAGCCAGCCGCGCATCAAGATACTTCAACAAGAGAGAACGATCTTGTTCGCGCGCGCAGACAAAATCCAATTGGCCATCCTTTGTCGCGGCTTGCGATGCGAGATACAGCGCAGGACCGACCGAGCGAATGTTCATCGCTTCCCAAAGAATGTACTCATCCGAAATGTCTTCGCCGTCGATGTCCATCTTCCATTTCCGCGCGGAATAGTCATGCAGCATTCGGCGCAAAAGCGAAACGTGTCGCCTCATTTCTTGCTCTTCGGAAAGCTGTTTGGTTTTCTTAGGCGTGTCCTTCGCATCGCGAAGATAATCCGCGAGCAGGCCACCTCCGGCGCTTTCAAAAAAATAGCGCTTGCCCCACAGCCCTCGCGCAAGGCCGATATCAAACGCTCTTTTCTTCCCGCGTTCGAGGCCCGCAACGATTTCTTCAGGCGATGCGGTGAAACCAAGACTGCACGCAAGATTATTAGCCATGCCGAGCGGAAGAACGCCTAACGGAATACCGCTATCGATGAGGTCGCGGCCGACCTTTCCAACCGTGCCGTCTCCACCTGCGACAAGCACTACGTCGACAGGTTTTTTGAGAGCGTTCTTGTAATCGCTCTTCTTTGTCGATTGATAAATCGCGTGATGTCCAGCATTCGCCAACTCTGCCATCAAGTCTTTCCTGGCATGATCCCCGCGACCGGCCTTCGGATTGTGCATCAAAATAATTCGCATGCTCTATTGGTAGAATTTTTTCCGCAAACTATTCGGCTGAAACCAATCTGACGCCGGTTTCTTAATGGACGTGAATACGCGAGCCTTGATCGGCTCTGCATTTTCTGTGCGCTTTTCTGAGGAGGCCCTGGCCTTACG
>Ga0193720_1000012_pt1 | contig 22931 bp, 18 predicted proteins | sample U2s1metaG_FD_143049 | JGI IMG/M metagenome (GOLD analysis project Ga0193720, IMG submission 143049) | Soil microbial communities from a riparian zone of the East river system, Colorado, United States - U2s1 | ecosystem: Environmental > Terrestrial > Soil > Riparian zone | place: USA: East River...
CTTGTTCTGGTCGCAATGTTCATTATGAAATCCAGAACGCCTCTGCGCTGAGCTATCCTGACGCTGTCTTTGATTCCGTTGTGGGCAGCTCAGTTTTACACCACCTCGAGATCGAAGAGGCACTACGCGAAATTCACCGGGTGTTAAAGGCGGGCGGTACGATTTACTTTACAGAGCCAAACATGCTGAACCCTCAGATTGGGGTACAAAAAAATCTGCCATGGGTGAAGCGGAAACTTGGCGATTCGCCGGATGAGACCGCATTCTTCCGGTGGCCGCTTCGGCGCCTGCTCGAACAAACAGGCTATCGTGCCGTTCGAATCGATCCGTTTGATTTCCTGCACCCCAAAACGCCAGTTCCTCTGGTCGGTCGATTGGACGTCCTGGGCCGCTTCCTCGAAAACGTGCCAGTGATCTCAGAGCTTGCTGGCTCGTTGTATATCCGCGCAATCAAATGAGAAACGCAACAACGGTTTTGGAGAGCGAACAGGCGAGTTTTGGAGAGCGAACAGGCGAAAGATCGTGCCAGAACGCATCGCGCAGGCTGTCGGTCCCGCATTTCTTTATCGCACGTTATTTTCAACAAACCTCGCCATCAGTTGCCGCTTTCCGCGCTTCTGTGCAGCTTTTTTCGCCGTAACCCCTGGCGAGACGTTGATGTCGACAGGTTAGTGCGCCGCACTGCCCATGATTGCCCAATATTTCCAATCACATCGCGTCCTTACGTTGTTAGTCCCTTTTCCTGAGCAATACGAAGCGACCACGACGATCAATTAATGTGTAATCTTCGATGTGAATTCCAGACCGGGGGTTTATCGTGTCTGAGCTGATCCTGAGGGAGGCGTAGTAGTCGGCGCTATCGCCAAGGATCCATATTGGCGCAGGCCGGTCACGCAGCCGATCGAGCCAGAAGAGGTTTCGGTCGTGTGCGTACCGGAACAGCCAAGTTGAGGCAACAACAGGCTCCTCGGGCTTCCCTTCGCGGCGATACCGCGCGAACAGCTCGTCTGCTTGCTGTCGCTCCTGCAGCGAGTAGACGCTGGCGGGACGAGGGAGGTATGCCCAGTAAGCGTACGGCACGAGCGCGAGTTGTGCGGTTGCGAATAGAGCTGTAATTGCAATCGCGGTCACGAGTACCGCCACCCGTGCCCATCTCCTGTCTAATGTTATGGCGCGGACAATCGAAGCAAGACCCACTAGGGTAACACACCAAAGGAGTGCCTCAGTTGGATAAAATCGCGGGGTCCATAACAGGTCATTACGCTTCATCAGCCACGCGATCAGCGTTGCCAGGACGCCGGCGATTAAATAATGAGGCCGCAGTAAGATCATTCCAAAGCTGCCTAGGATCATGATCAACAGCCATTGACGCACAACATTGCTGCCCAGCCATTGAGTAAGATTAGCACCGACGAAGAGGAAGAGCGCTCCGGGACTTCGCAAGGTTCCTGGCGGCACGATACCAACGCGATCAATCGAGTGGCGAACGTACATTGTTGGCGGCTGCGACCAGGAAATCGCGAGCAGGAGAGGGACAGCGCAAACCGACAACAGAAGTGTGATCGCCGCAGGCCAGTTAAAACGGCAGCACGCGCGTTTGTCCGGTGAGGAAGTCCATGTCTCAACGCCTGCTACGATCGCTACCACAGCCGAGGCAATTGGCGCATCCTCTTTCATGCTGATTACAGCGAGGGCTGTGACGATTGACGGAATAATCCGCCGCTGAAGCAGGAAGTAGAACAGGATCAGACATAACGCTGGGGCAAGAGTCTCGACGTGGAATCCAAAGCCCAGTTCTTGGTAGAACGCAACCGAAAGCGGTGAGGCGAGAACTACCGCAGCTACGATTACGGCGACAGGCCCAGCGATGCCTAGGCGGCGCAGGACACGCGCTGCCCAGAAGTAAGTCACTCCTACAAACGCGGCGAGCACAAATAGCAAGCCTGGCGCGCCAAATGGCTTTGCGATAAGACCGAGCGGCACAAGCAGAAAATGGGTGTGCATAGCAAGCTGGTTCCCAAAGCAATTGTCCTGCAGCAAGCCTCGTCCTTCAAGCCAGCTTCGAGCATCCTGAACCTGCAAAAACAGGTCGGATGTATAACCGAGAGCGTAAAATGTTTTGAGTTTAAGCGCGAAGACCCAAATGACAGCAAAAACAGCGAGCGCGAGAGCCACGAAATCCCATCGATCCCAGGGTACCGCCGCTTCCACCTTTGACGTAAACAGCTCTCTCCAGCGAAGCCGCATTGGGCGAACATATGGTTTCCCAATATCTTTTCTAGTGTTATATTGGCGCCACGCGCACCCCCTAGATGAAGCTCGCAATTGTATCTCTTGATTATGCGGTGGCCAACTCAAACTCCGGCGACAAAATGATCGCGCCTGAGTTCCGTTTCTCTGCCGTTGGATTTAGCTTTCGAGCAGTCGTACAGCAAGGCGGCCGTTGCCGCATTCGCTCAACTCGCTCGTGATTCCGTCGTGATCCCGTTGGTCTCGCTTGTTCGCGGAGTTGGCAACAAGGCTTATGAACACGCCTTTCCCATTTACCGACTGTGTTATCTTGCTTTCAAGGCTTACACTGATCGTGCGGAGAGGAAGCTACTTAGAAGTATCTTGTCCGTGGGAGCTGTCGTGGTGGACGCGGGTGCAAATATCGGTGTTTATTCCCAGTTTCTCTCCCGCTGTGTCGGGCCGACTGGTGTGGTCCATTCTTTCGAGCCTGCGCCGGAAAATTTTAAGCGATTGCAATCAGCTATGCGTAAGCTCACAAACGTACGCTTGTGTCAGGCTGCGGTGGGAGAATTCAGCGGGAGGTCCAAACTGTATGTTTCGGATAAACTAAACGTCGATCACCGGACATATCCGACGGAGGGAGACTCGCGCTGCGCCGTTCCGATCGATGTCGTAGCTCTGGACGATTACTTTAAACCCGGCCAACGCGTTGACCTGATCAAAATGGATATTCAAGGATATGAGCTTCATGCCTTGCGCGGGACTAGTCGTGTCCTGGCCGACAATCCCGCAGCAAAATTACTCCTGGAATTCTGGCCTTATGGCCTTGAACAGGCTGGAGCGAACTGGCTTGAACTTATTGAAACTCTGCGAACTAGAAACATGTCGGTCTTTCAAATAACAAATTATGGGCTTGTGCCGTTCTGCGCCGACTCAGTTAGTGTCAGCCCGGAGTGGTACGCGAATCTTTTCGCGTCAGCGAAATAACATCTGTCACTGTGCCTGGCGTACGCTGCCGCATTCGAGATTTCGAATGTGAGTCGGTGGTTCACTGCTTAGCTGGTAAGAGCAATATCAGCCCGCCAGCTTCCAGAACGCGATGCCAGCCGGGATCGATTGATTGTAGCGTCGCCAGTACCCGCTGGCTTTGAGATTGTGGAACTGCAACGGCATTTGCGCGACCGGTTGCGATGACTTGGCGAAATTTCGCTTCTAACAATTGAAGCCGTTTGGAATTTTCGGAGCGGTCTCCCTCGACAAAAGCCTGCGCCTGGTGGCGGAGAATGCCCTCGTCCGGATTGCCAGCATTGGTAAAATAATGAGTGACAAACCGAGGAGCCGCGAGTTTCATTTCCGGGAACAGTAGCGCTAGCTCGCAGCCCGCCGTCCATGTCGGAGCGAGCAGTTTATTATGTTTAATATATTTGCCTGCGGCCCGAGCAAAATCCGTATTCTCTTTCACCAGCTGGTATTCGAGCGGCGATTTCCAACCTGCCTGCTCGCTAATCGGTGTGATCGACAGTGCACGATAACTGTAAAGGAAACTGATAATGACCGCCAGGAGCGCGCCCGCAAGAAGAAGTCGATCTTCGAGAGGACCGCCCGGCGCCCTTCTCAATAACCGGGGACCCGCCGCTGGCAGCATGGCGCAGAGCAACGGTAATGGCACTAGGTAATTCAAGCGATGGTGGCACAAGGCCATAATGTGGCGCATCCACCAGGGGCCAAGCAGAGGGTTCAAACAAGAAAGCCATACCGCGCAAATGTAACAGAATAGAAAAAGTCCGGTCTTGCGCCGGATAACGACGAGCGGCACAGCGATCATAAGCAGGATATTGCGAACGTACTCTGCTGGTCCTCCTACGAAAAACTTCATACTTTCGACCCATGGCATGTATGTCGGCCCATACATCCTTATGTCGACTGGTTTTGGGATTATGTTAATTATCAGCAAAACCAATATTCCGATCGGGTAGACGAGTGGTATTATCAAGAACAGACCACGACGAATTTGCTTCTCTAGATCTTCACTCTTCTTGTGTTCGAACAGCTCGGTCGTGAAAAAAGCCACCCAGGAACACCCAATAACAGCGGGAATCAAGTAAAGCCCCGGGTTACTCACGCCAACGCTGGCGATACCCAAAAGGGTAAGCCACACTAGATCGCTTCGGTTGCCCTGACTGAGAAACCGATAGCTCAGCGCAAGCGCGAGTGGCAAAGCTAGGATCCAGACGATCACTTTGCCCTGCCACAAATAACTGGTAGCCATCCCAAACGTCCAGTAACGCGAAACAGTCCCAACTACTGCCGGTCCGGGGTTGTCCACAAGCAAGAATCCCACTCCGAGTAACGCTCCGATCGCCGCTGGCCAGCGATCCAATCCAAATCTTCGCACGCACCAGTAAAGGACAAAGGGAATCGCGAACACGGCCACTGCATGGCCGATTATTTGGTAAAAGTAGAGAGGATCGATTCCAACGTAATGCCCTAGAAACGCCATGAGCATCTCATGACTGGTCGCCAGATGAACCGGGGAAAAGGCCGCGGCGTCCATATCGACGCTTGTCTGGCGAAGAAAGATCGGCTGGTTCAATGCCGAGAGTTGGCTCAGAGCTCTGTGAAAATAAACTACGTCATCCTGGTTCGGTCGTCGGACAAAGAGAACCGTAATTGCATACGCGAAACCGAGAACGAGTAGAAGGATCTGGGACAGATGAAACCGATACCCTTCGCCCGGCGTTGAAGTCGTTTTCTTCCACAGTCGCCCCAGCAAAAAGAAACCGGCAATAGCAATAGTCAGGAAGCACCACGTGATCGTTTTCGCCGGCCATCTGGCGATGAGCACAAGCTGATACGCTAGCGTCCAGAATGCGAGTATCGCTATTGGCAGCAGCAGAATGTCGCCGGCGTGCGATTCGGCAGGCCTTTTGGAAATCAGCATCGTCTTCTCACGCTTTTGCGTTGAGTTCTGCAAGCTCGATGTGACCGAGAGGTTCCAATGCGTTAGTTGCTCACTCATATTGGAGTTCTTGCTCGAAAAAGCAAAATCATTGGAAAGGGATACGTCATGTCTTGAGGAAAGTCGGTGAGCCTAAACTCGTGCCCAAAAATGCGCACCGGCACGCGATAGTTTTTGGCATATCTAAATTTTCCCTGTGCCTCAACGCGCTGAACAGTTGCCTTTATTAGCGCCTCGCCAATTTGGGTGGAAAATCCCACCAGAAAGTAATCAGCGTCTTCTGGAGCATCTTGTAACTGAACGACCACTTTGTCGGTGCTCAGTGGCTTGGCGGCGGGCATTGCGGTGTAAAAACAGGGTCCCCAGTGCAAAATACCAATCCGCGCTGGACTTTCTCCTATGAAGTTCTGGAGGTCCTGGCGAAGAACCTCGCGCGCGTCCGTTTGCTGCATAGCCCGATCGTATGCGAGGTCGAAAATTATCGACGGCACTATGATGAGCAGGAGTGCGCCGCTTAAAACAACGGCCGTTCGCCGCTTAAAACAACGGCCGTTGTCCGTTTGTTTCCTACTTTCGACTGTAAGTCGTTGCAGGCGATCCCAACGAGTACACAAAAGCCGGGAAACAAGAGTATAGTTATCCGAGCGAAGTAAGGTCCAAGATATCCTTTCCCCATGAAGTATAGATACAAAAAGGAGAAAATTAGTATTGGGACGGAGAGGCTGTAAAGGCTGCGCCTGAAAAGGAGATATACGATTGCGCAGTAAGGAGCCAACCACAGCACGGGATACATCGCGAACGGAACGAGATATCTAACGTATCTCCAGATAACGGATAAATTAAGTAATTGACTCCTGCTGAACTGTTGTAACGAAGCATATTTTAGCGTTTCGTTGGTGACTGCCTTCGTAACGCTCGATGGATCTAAAAATAGCATCGGATGACCCAAAAACAGCCCAATTCCAAATCCCAAACCAATCAACCAAACCTGGCTTACAACGAAGTTTTTCGCCTGCTTCGCAAGTCGGAGCTGCCAGTTTGGCAAGTTGTCATCGCCATCAAATAGTAGATACAGGCACGGAATCACCACGATGATTCCGACGGGGTAAATAGTAGATACAGGCACGGAATCACCACGATGATTCCGACGGGGTACCGAGTCGCTGCTCCCAAACCAGAAATTACGCCGATAGGAAGAAGCAGGTGCCACGATTGGGATTTCCGAAGCTTAAATGACAACCAAATAACCAGAGCGCACAATAGATTGCTCAGGATGTGAGTCCTCATAAAATGTGCGTAGATCACCTGCATTGGCAGAACGGCATAACAAAGCGCGCCCAACAGAGACGGATAGAACCTCCGAGTCGCTTCTTTGATGGCGAGAAAGACGATAACTATTGTACAAACATCGACTAACACCGACATCCACCGACAGATATACAAGAGAGCGGCGTGACCTTGCGTGTTCACTGAGTCGCTGAGATCAGCGTGTTTGTTAGCGGCAAGCTTGAGTACTGCGTGTGGGACAGCCCAGAGATAATAGTTGAACGTACCCTCAAAGTATGCTCCCGGGGCCTTGATACGGCCTGCTAACAAATCTAGCTGGAGGACGCCCCTAAGGCTTACGAATTCGTCCGGCTGAAAGTTCAGATCGTGACCATACCCACTGTTGAGACCCCAGCTCAACCCCATTACTCGAAGGTAAGCTGCTAATAAAAGCAGGCCTGAGAATAAACCAGGCCGAAGAGCTTTTTGCATAAATCGACCTCCGGGTGCGCCATGTTGGAAAAGAACTGTGAGGTGCATTTACTCGGGCGCTCGTGCCGCCTCGTTTGATTCGATGGCAGTAAGCTTTAGGATTGCTGTACGGTCGTCGGAATTGTTTAGAACGCGCCATTCGTATCCAGTGGCGTTTGGGAGGCGTGACTGTTCCGTGGCGGCGTCGTCTTGGGAGGAAAAAAGCGCGTAAACCGGAAGCGACTGTTGCAAGCCGCGTTCCACTAGGGCCGAGGCTTGGGGCCGATCATAATGCCATGTGTAGCTCCACTTGTAATTATGTTTCCCATCGATCGGAGCCGCGACGAACGAACGCTGCAAAAGAGCATTCAAATAAACAGGATCAATATCGCTCAGGACGATTCCAGTTTGCCGGCTTAGTCGTCTAGCGAAATGCCTTTCGGCAAGGAATTCGATCGATCGACGGGGTGAAGTGGCAAAATGAAGAGCGTCCAAGGCTTGGCACCGGTCAATTTCATGTGTGTTGTAGCCAGAACGTGAAGGGTAACCGAGACAGGCCATGGTAAACAAGACAAACACGATCGCCGCGCTAATGAGTCGTTTTCCGGCAAAAATGTTTTGTGCAGCCCATCTAACGGGAAGGACAGCGACGGCGATTAGAAGAATCAAAAGCGGCAGATAGAATCGCCCATCTCTACCAAATAGGTAGCTCAACGTCACGGCAAAGGAGGTCAACCCCGCTAGAAAAGCGCAGCCAACGAACCAGTTGAGACGGATAAAGAACAGGCCGGTGCAAACGAGAACAACGAAGGCAGGAACAAACAATGTGCCAGTGCCAAAAATGTCGGCAGCGTAGTATTCGTGCGGCTGCAACATCAAGACCCTCCAAAGGCTGGCGAGGTTAGTCGGAATGTATCGCAAACGAAACAGAAGATGATGCCTACTAAAATACGGGGCCCACAAGTCGTAACCTGTTGTTAGCGGCGAATGGAACTGGATCGTGTTTAACATCAGCATAGGGCTAGCCGCTAGCAAGAAGACACCGGAAATGGCAGCGCAATGAAGAAACGAACGCCAAAACATTCCTCTCATCGGGAACAGAGCCATGGCTAGCAACAGTGGCGCGAAAAAAAGCGATTGAAGTCGAATGTTTAAAGAAAGACCAAGAAGAACGGCGGATAAATACATTTTCCAGCGGCGTTGTTCGTTAACCCCCAGGTAGGCGAACATAAACGCTAGTACAATTAGCAGGGAGGCACTCACTTCGCTCAATGACGAACGACAGAAAATGAAGAAGCCAGGAAGCGTGGCCAGTAACAGCGCCGCAAACCCGGCGGTCAATGGCATCGCGAGGTACGCGTAAAAGGCAAACACCGCCAAAAGCAGAAGGAGTCCCATCGTTTGGCTTGTGCGAAACGGTGCCAGCACGGCATCTGTTTCCGGCAGGATCTTCAACCAGGGAAGCATCAGCACCGGATAGCCAAAAGGGTATCTCGATGGCAATTTCTCATAGCCAATCTGTATAGAAGGCCAGGCATCCCGATAAAGCGCTTTTGCCTGCGCGAAGTATTCCGTCGCGTCGGGATAGGGCGCGAGGTCCAGCAGCATTGTTTTGCTGTAATCGATTCTAAGAACTGCGAAGTAGTAGAATGTTAAGGCGCAAAGGAGAAGCAATGCGCCGATCAAGAACTGCGCAGTTGCAAATCTTCTCAAAGTAGTCTTGTCCGTGAGAATCGTCGCCTGCTTCATTTTACAATGCCGCGCCCGGATCGATGAGTCGTCATCGAAAAACTACGCGATGTTGGATCAGGATTTCGCAGGGCGGGAAAGTGTTATGCGTGCGGGAATCATGAGCATTCAGAGTAATAAGTTACCGGGGCGCTTACTCAAGATAGTTCTGCAGGAACAACTCCATGATGTGTTGCACTCCGGCACTTCCGACGTGTCTCAGATCCGCCTCCCATACCGCTGCACGATCAGAGTTTTGAACGATTTCATAACTTGGAAAGTAATCCACGTTGGGATGCGCACCAGCCCACTCCTGAGCGACTGTTCTTAAAAGCGATTTGGCCCAGGTGTTGGCAACAACAATATCCATAGTTGAAAACGTATTCATCAAAGGAACGGGAGAAACGGTGACCACAATGTGAAAATCAGGATGTCCATACCGAGACAATAAAGCGTAAATGGCTTCCAGATTGGCCCAGTTTTCAGCGAAATTAGTTAGGTGAAATTCGTATCGATCTGGTTCGAATGTAAACAAAGATGGAGCTGCGCTCGGCTTTAGCGCGTACGCCACAGCAAGCGGAGTGCAATTAACGAACACATCTGTTTGAACATCGCGCCACACCTCTGCCAGCCCGAGGGTGACGATCACAGCACGACAATTCTTTATGCGCTTCGTGACCGTTTGCATCAGCGCACGACGATCCAGCGTTTGTTCCAGGCCGGTGAAATTTAGCGTTGGGTTTGAGTGCGGGTCGTACCAAGTCGTTTCTGTTAGTTGAGCAATAGACCGCAAAGGAAATGTTGCGTCTGGCTCAAGCGACCACCGCAATTCATTTAATATCGAATAGGTGTTGTATTTGTTCGTGAATCCGAGTGCTGATACCCGCGCCCTGGCCGGTTGAAGTTTGGCAAATTCCGGCGCCGCACTTTCAACACTAATGTTGTGCTTGGCGAGAAAGTGCTCAAGGCCACGCGCAAAACATGAGCCAATAGCATAAAAGTTATCGTCTCGGCGAAGTTTGAACTTGGGATTAGTTTGAGGAGTGAACCAAGTTTCCCGCAATCGCTGAAAAGCGTATTTGCCGGCAGTATCATTCGGGTCGGCATCGTCCTCATACCAAGTGCGCGCGCAATTTGCTTTATAGTTTTCCATCGCCTCAGCTGCAGTCGTGACACAAGGCGATTTCCTCAAGACGGGATGATTGCGCCGTGGATCAGCAACGGTTATTTCGTTAAGGAAGGCTCCAGGCATGACCTAAAAATTCTCACTGATTTACGGCTGCGCGAGCAGATAAATTGCAACTAACGTGAGCAGAAAGTAAGGAACAAGCACCGCCGCTCCAGGATAATCTTTAGCCATTCTCTGACCAAAGAATAGCGCAATGATCGCAACCGCGGAAACGACCGCGCCATAGAACGCAACGGTTGAATCGCGCAAAAGAATTACAAATACGCAGCCAAGCGCGCTAAGCGCGCCGGCCGCGACCTCAAGGATTGTGATTGTAGTCAACATGGCGAGGACGATTCCGGCTAACGGGCTTTTCGCGAAATGTCCCTTCAGCCATTCGAGGTTTCCGCGCCGATCGACGATTTTATCAATTCCCGATTGAAGAAAAAGTATCGCCAGAAAGCCGGATGCGAAGATCTGCATCAGATAGGTTGCTTCCGCAGCTGTGTGCAAAGCTAGCATCACAAAACCATCTTAGCTGGAACGGTCCAGGTTTGTCGATGTTCCGGTGACAAGAACATTGGGCGCGACGGTCGGGGCTTGCGCGGCGCGCCGCTTTCTGTCACCCAGAGGCCGGCTTGCGAACGGACGTTCGAACCGCCGCGACTCAATCGCCTTGGGCAACTGCGTCAACGAAGGCGACATCGCCGGCTTTCAGATCCAGTTCGGCTTCCGCCGGGGTGCCAAACACCTGAGCGCGCATTTCATCGAATTCTTTTTCCCAGCGAGCGACGACCACCGTCGCTAGACAATTGCCGATCACATTCACGCAGGTGCGCCCCATGTCCATCAATTCGTCCACACCGAAAATAATTGCCACACCGATCGGCCCCAACCCTGACGGCACAAACGAATTCAATGCCCCCAGCAAAATGACAAGCGACGCCCGCGGCACGCCGGCCACGCCCTTGGAAGTCAGCATCAACGTCAACATCATCGTGATCTGTTGGCCTAACGACATGTGCCACCCGATTGTCGTCTCGGCTGCTTGTGCTACGAACACCGACGCCATCACGAACACCGAGGCCATTGCCAGATACAATGTCGATCCTGTGAGGTTGAACGAATAGCCGGTTGGCATGACGAAGCCGACGATGTGCGGTGGTACGCCAAAACGCTCCATCGATTCCATTGCTTTCGGCAGCGCCGATTCACTACTCGTAGTCGCGAATGCGAGCGCCGCTGGTTCGCGCACTGCCTTGACAAATTGCCGCAACGGAATCCGAGCGATCCAAATCACGAGCCCGAAGATCAACAAGATGAAGATGACCAGAGCCAAATAAAGCGAGCAGATCAATTTGCCGAGATTCACCAGCACGCTTGGCCCCTGCGTGCCGATCGTGTGCGCCATCGCTGCGCCGACCCCAATCGGCGCGAACAGCATTACGTAATTTGTAAACTTGAACATGATCTGCGATAGGCTGTCCATCGCCCGGATGATTGGTTTTCCTTTTTCGCCAACCGCAGAGACCGCGAGTGCAAAAAGCACGCTGAACGCAACGATCTGCAAAACGTCGCCACGCACCATCGCTTCGATAACGCTTGCCGGAAAAATGTGTACGATCGTCTGGGCAAAAGTTTTCGGGTGACTTTGCCCGATCGTGTTTAGGATCTCCGTGTTCGTGGCCGCCAGAGTTACGCCCGCGCCGGGCTTCGTGAAATTGACTACTGCCAGCCCAATGAACAGCGCTGCGGTGGTGACGATCTCGAAATAGATCAGTGCTTTGATTCCCATGCGCCCCACTTTCCGAAGCGCACCGGCACCGGCGATTCCCACCACAATGGTCGAGAACACGAGCGGTGCGATGATCGATTTGATCAGGTTAATGAAGATGTCGCGCAGAAAATAAACTGCATTTCCCCAATCCGGCCGCAGCCATCCGATCACACCGCCTACAACAAGCCCGATCATGATTTGCACCGTCAAAGACGGGCGATACCACGGCCGACGCGTCCTTCTGGAAACCGTCGCGGTCATTGCCATCGTCTTTAACACATAGCGGAAATTCGAAACAGCGCGTTTCGGTTTCTGGGGAGCACAGGCTGCCAGCCTGTTCGTCTTGGCAGCTTGCCAAGACGGCTGGTTTTGAACAGCGCCCTCGCGTGCAAAGATGTTGCCGGCAAGCTGCCGGTAACTACAGGCTGGCAGCCTGTGCTCCCCAGAAACACACGCGTGTCATGCGTCTCGGATGTTAACTGCGTGCAGCGGCCCTTGAGAAAATCAGTCGATCATCCGCCGGTCGAGTCCGCCGTAAGCATCGACGCGCCGGTCACGCAGAAATGGCCAATGTGTCCGATGCTCGTTTACGCTGTCCCATTCTACATCCGCCATCACAATCTCTTCTTTCTCGACGGAAGCTTTTGCGATGATTTCGCCGTCTGGTCCACAAACAAAACTTTGCCCCCAAAATTCGATGCCGTCCCCGCCGGCAGGCGCTTCTTGACCGACCCGATTTGCCGCAGCGACATAGCAGCCATTCGCGATCGCATGGCTGCGTTGGATCGTTTCCCACGCTGAATGTTGCGCTGTGCCGAAGTTTTTCTTTTCCGATGGGTGCCACCCGATCGCTGTTGGATAAAAAATAATCTCGGCGCCGCGCAGCGCTGTGAGACGTGCTGCTTCGGGGTACCATTGGTCCCAGCAAACGCAGACGCCAATCTTGCCCTGCGTTGTCTCCCACGCCTGAAATCCCAGGTCCCCGGGCGCAAAATAAAATTTTTCGTGATAAAGCGGATCGTCCGGAATGTGCATCTTGCGATATTTGCCTAGCAACTTTCCATCCGTGTCGATGACTGCCGCCGTGTTATGATAAACGCCGGCGCTGCGTTTCTCGAAGAGTGACGCAATAATCGCCGTGGTGGTTTCGCGCGCTACATCTCCCAATGCCGACGTCGATCTTCCGGGCACTTCCTCAGCCAGCTCAAAGTTTTGGTGATCTTCTGTCTGACAAAAATACTGTGACCGAAAAAGTTCTGGCAAACAGACGACCTGAGCGCCTTTTTTCGCCGCCTGGTGTATGAATTTAATTGCGCGAGAGAAATTCTTTTCCGGGTCCGGGCCACAGCGCATCTGGATGAGCGCGATTTTTGTCTGTCCTGAATTCATTGCCGATTCTCAGTAACACCGGGCTTTAGACCGGTGTGTGCCCACATGCAAGCAACTGAGCCGTTTGAACGGCTTACTTTCCTATTCACGTAAGCCCTTAAAACGGCTGATTACACTGACCGCTGCCAACACCGGGCTGAAGCCAGAAATGAAAGCATATTCGGGCCTACTTAACCGATCCAGCCGGCACGATCTTGATACTCTCGATGACCACGCGCTTTGTCGGCTTGCTCGGTTCGCCTTGTGCATTTCGCTCGACCGGCGTGTTGCCGATTTTTTCGAGCACATCCTGGCCTTTAATTAGCTTGCCGAACGTGGTGTATTGATGATCGAGCCGATGCACCGGTGCGAGACAGATGAAGAATTGCGAGCCGGCCGAATCGGGATCGGAGCTGCGCGCCATTGAGATTACACCCGGATCGTGAGGATGATCGTTAAACTCGGCTTTGATTTGGTAACCCGGGCCGCCTTGTCCGTAACTATTCTCTTTCGCCGGATCTTTTGAATTCGGATCGCCTCCTTGGATCATGAACTCCTTGACGATCCGGTGGAAAATGGTGCCGTCGTAGAAACCCTGGCGCGCCAGTTTTTTGAAATTCTCGATCGTGTTTGGTGCAGCATCAGTCCAAAACTGCACCACCATTTCGCCTTCGCTTGTTTTGATTATGGCCACTTCGTTTGATGTGTTCATCGGTTTGTTTTCTTCAGCGTTGATATTCGCGGCGCCTAGCGCCAGGCCTACAAGGCAGCACAACGTCGATTTCATCCTGCAACCATAACGCTCAACGCTCAACGCTCAACGCTCAACGACAAAACTAAACAGCGCGCGTCCTTACCTTCATTAAACGTTGGGCTTTGGACGTTGGGTGTTGCCACCAACCGCGGCGTGGTATTCCTGCAAACTGCGCACCTGAACTTTTCGTTTTTGTAACGACCGGATTCCATTCGTGCTGGCCAGCGCGGCGCGCACCGTTGTCATGATCGGGATCTTCGCGGCAAGCGCGGCATTCCGAATGACCACTTCATGCTCGCGCGGAATTTTTCCGCTCGGCGTGTTGATGATGAAATTGATGTCGCCGTTCTTGATGCGGTCGAGAACGTTCGGGCGGCCCTCGTGAATCTTGAAGACCTTGGTCACTTTGATTTTCGCCTTCGTCAGTGCGTCTGCGGTTCCGCTTGTGGAAATGATTTCAAAGCCGAGTTTCACAAACTCGCGCGCAACTGGGATCACCGCTTCCTTGTCAGTGTCCTTGACGCTGATGAAGACCTTTCCTTTTTTCGGCAGCGGCGGCGGCGCAGCCATCTGCGACTTCGCGTATGCAAGACCAAGATCAACATCCATGCCCATCACTTCACCGGTCGATTTCATTTCCGGACCCAACGAAATATCAAGGCCTTCATAGCGCAAAAACGGAAACACTGCTTCTTTCACTGAGAAATGTTTCGGCACGATTTCCTTGGTGAAACCGAGTTCACGCAGTGATCTGCCCACCATCACCTTAGCGGCGAGTTTCGCCAGCGGAACACCGATTGCTTTGCTGACGAAGGGAATCGTGCGCGACGCGCGCGGATTTACCTCCAGAACATAAACGTCGTCGCCTTTGACGGCGAACTGCACGTTCATCAGGCCGCGGACGTTCAAAGCGCGCGCCATCGCTTTGGTCGCCGCGGAAATCTCGTCGATAACCTTTTGTGACAACGAGAATGTCGGAATCACGCAGGCGCTGTCGCCGCTGTGGATGCCGGCTTCCTCGATGTGCTCCATGATTGCGCCGATCACGGTGGTCTTGCCGTCCGCGATGCAATCGACATCGACCTCAACCGCATCTTCTAGAAAACGATCAATAAGCACGGGGCGATCTGGCGTCACTTCAATCGCGCTAGCCATGTAGCGCCTGAGATCTTCCTCATTATAAACGAGCTCCATCGCGCGACCGCCCAGCACGAAACTGGGTCGCACCAGCACTGGGTAACCAATCTTCTGTGCAATCGCGACTGCTTCCTCGGTGCTCACCGCTGACCCATTCGGCGTCTGTCGAAGCCCGAGTTTGTCGAGCATTGCCGCGAACAATTTTCTGTCTTCCGCTGTTTCGATACTCTCCGGCTGAGTTCCAAGGATAGAAACGCCGGCAGCTTTTAGTCCTTGCGACAAATTGAGCGGTGTCTGCCCACCAAACTGGACGAACACGCCCTCTGGTTTTTCCTGGTCGTAAATGTTGAGCACGTCCTCCAAAGTGAGCGGCTCAAAGTACAGTTTGTCGCTCGTGTCGTAATCGGTGGAAACCGTCTCCGGATTCGAATTGACCATGATCGTTTCGAATTCGAGTTCGCGCAGCGCGAACGCGGCGTGCACACAACAGTAATCGAACTCAATTCCCTGGCCGATTCGGTTCGGCCCGCCGCCCAAAATCATGATCTTGCGTTTGCCGCTCTCGCGCCGCTCGTTTTCGTCGCCATAAGTCGAATAGTAATAGGGCGTATAGGCTTCAAATTCGGCCGCACATGTATCGACAAGGCGATACGTCGGCGTAACGCCTAACGAGTTACGTGTCGCGCGAATTTGATTCTCAGTGACGGCATTCGCCACCGCCAGCTGCCGATCCGAGAAGCCAAGCTTTTTCGCGCGGAGCAATTGCTCTCTCGCGAGCGCACTATTTGCGGGTGCTGTGTCGGAAGTGAAGCTGCCAGCTTCACTCGGCTGGCGAGCATCTTGCTCGTCTAAAACAACGTCGGGCTGGCAGCCCGACGGCCGAGTCAGGCAAGCTACCTGATTTCCGAAGTCCCCATCAATGACAAGACCATCGCGCCGGTCCAAAATGAAAGCGTCTTTGCGCAACTGTGCTTTTCGGGGATTTTGCGCGATGTACTCCCGGCACACGCGCAAATGTTCGGCGTCGCGGACAATTGTATCGAAGCTTTCGTGCATCCACAGCGCTCCCTCGCGATTCATTTTCCGATTGAGCGCGTTTGCGGTGAATGATTTCCACGAGTGCAAAATGTCCACGGGCGAGTGTTCCCCAAGAGGCTTGAACAGCACGTGCACGTGGTTGGGCATCACGACGTAGGAATCGATCAAATATCTTTGCCGATCGAAATAATCCAGCGACTCCGCGACAATGGCAGCAGCCTCTGGTTCGCGTAGCAAACACGAGCCTTGTCCTTGATCCAGCCATTGTTCGCATTCTTCCTCAAATTTCCGCATATACTCACGCGCGGTCTTCCAATCCCACGGCTGCGGGTGAAGTTTCAACCAGGCAGCGCGTTCGTCTCGCCACTGCGCGAGAACATCGGCTGGAAGTGAATCCGCCAGCCGAAATGTGACGAAGTAAGTTGCACCTGATTGTTCCCAGTGCGGCAGGTGCCCGCGCTTTTGCACGATTGGCTGCTGCGGATCCAAGCCGCGGAATCTAACGTCAACCAGTTCAGTTGACTTGGTGCTCGGGCGCGCAGCTGGCTGATTTGCGACTCGACGAGCAAGATGCTCGTCGGCCGAGTCAGGCTGGAAGTCTGACTTCCGAGCGGACGAGACATCCCACGCTGCCCGCGAGGGGGGCGCATTTTCGAGGAATTTCGCTTCCTCCACAATCTGCCGCACATTCCTCAAAAACCACCTGTCGATCTTTGTAAGCTCGTAAACCTCATCAATCGACGCGCCTTTTTGAAAGGCCTGCGCGATGAAGAAAATTCGTTCCGCATTCGGAGTCGCGAGTTTCAACCGCAGCGTTTCAACATCGACGTCTTTGTCTGCGCCGTCACCCAACAATCCGAAGCGCTTGATCTCCAGGCTGCGAAGGGCTTTTTGCAATGCTTCCTTGAACGTGCGTCCGATGGCCATCGCTTCACCGACACTCTTCATGCGCGTGGTAAGCGTTGCGTCCGCCTGCGGAAACTTTTCGAACGTAAAGCGCGGTACTTTCACGACGCAGTAATCGATGGTCGGCTCGAAGCATGCGGGCGTCTCGCGCGTGATATCGTTTTTGATTTCATCCAGCGTGTAGCCGACCAGCGTGTAGCCGACCGCGAGTTTTGCGGCGATCTTAGCAATCGGAAAACCCGTGGCCTTCGATGCCAGCGCGCTGGAACGCGACACGCGCGGATTCATCTCGATCACGACCATCCGGCCATTCTCGGGATGCACCGCAAACTGAATGTTCGACCCACCGGTCTCGACGCCAATTTCGCGAATCACAGCGAATGCGGCATCGCGCATCATCTGGTATTCCTTGTCGGTGAGCGTTTGCACAGGGGCAACGGTGATGGAGTCCCCGGTGTGCACGCCCATGGGATCGAAATTCTCGATGGAACAGACGACCACGCAGTTGTCCATTCGGTCGCGCATCACTTCCATCTCGAATTCTTTCCAGCCGACCAGTGATTCTTCGATCAGCACTTCGTGAACCGGTGACAGATCGAGCCCTCGTGCAGCGATCAGATCGAGCTCTTCGCGATTGTACGCGATGCCACCGCCAGTTCCGCCGAGAGTGAACGCCGGTCGAATGATGAGCGGAAATGTGCCGATCTCGCCAATAATCCGATCGAGATCCGCCAGAGAACGCGCCACACCGGAACGCGGCACCTCGAGCCCGATGCGTAACATCGCTTCCTTAAACAACTGTCGGTCTTCGCCTTTGGCGATTGCCTGAGCGTTTGCTCCAATTAATTTCACTCCGTGCCGCGCCAGCGCGCCGTTGCGGTTTAATTCCATCGCGGCATTGAGCGCCGTCTGTCCTCCGAGGGTGGGCAAAATTGCGTCTGGTTTTTCGCGTTCCATGATCGCTTCGATCACTTCAGCATGGTTTTTCGCGTTCCATGATCGCTTCGATCACTTCAGCAGTGATCGGCTCGATGTACGTGCGATCAGCGAATTCTGGATCGGTCATGATCGTGGCCGGATTCGAATTCACCAGCACGACTTCATATCGCTCTTCGCGCAGTGCCTTGCACGCTTGCACGCCCGAATAATCAAATTCGCAACCTTGCCCGATGACGATTGGCCCGGAGCCGATCAGCAGGATTTTGTTGAGGTCGTTATTTCGCGGCATCTGCGCCAGCGCGGACAGTAAACGAAATCACGCGAACGTCACGCGCGAAGATGCGCACCGGAGGTCAACCATCCTGGTTGACTCGGCCGCCGGGCTTCTAGCCCGACGTTTCGTTCACGCAACCATCGACAAGCTAGAAGCTTATCTGCCGAGTTCGGCTCGAAGCCGAACTTCCACTCCGCTACGCCACTTGTGCCATCCGCTGTCGATCCAGCCAGACTTTGCAGATGCTTTTGATGCGCGTCAGAACGTAATACACCGTCTGGCTGCGGATGCGGACCAGTTCCGTACCCACAATGCGAGTCACGAAATCGCTCGAAAGATCTAGAATTTCCTGCGGGGTCGAGCCTTCGAGGCCTTTGCAAAGAATCGCGGTCATCGAGCGAGTGAGCGTTTGTACTTCCGGCCCGAGCGTCATGCGAATATGCGCTTTCCCATCTTCGCCCACGTGTAGGTAAACGCCCACGGTGTCCGTGCATTCCTCATCTTTTCGCACATCGACCAGATCAAAATTTTCGCTTTCTCGCGGCTCCTGGTTCTTTGCATTGTCGGCGTAGGAAACGAGCGTCTCGCGCCGCTCATTATCGGGCAGCGATTCAAAGAGATTGATGATCTTGTTCAATTTGGTCGGATACATCGGCGATTAATTTACCACACGTTTTCTGTTTCGGCAGGCGAGACGCCCGCCGGCCCCACAGGCAAGATGCCTGTGCAACGTGCTGCGTCCGTGCTTCGGCTTTGCCGAGCAAAGCGTTTGTGGCTAATTGCGTCATGAAAACTCCTATCAAAGTCGCTGTCACCGGCGCGGCGGGGCAGATTGGTTACGCGCTTGTGTTTCGCATCGCCTCTGGACAGATGTTCGGGCCCGATCAACCGCTCAGACTTCATCTGATTGAGATACCGATCGCGCTCGACGCGCTGAATGGTGTGGTCATGGAACTGGACGATTGCGCCTTTCCGCTGCTCGGATCTGTCATACCGACAGCGGATCTCGACGAAGGCTGTCGAGACATCAATTGGGCATTGCTGGTCGGAAGTGTGCCACGTAAGGCGGGTATGGAACGGAAGGAATTACTTGGGATCAACGGCAAAATTTTCGTCGGCCAAGGCCAGGCGATCCAAAAAAACGCTGCGGCCGATGTGCGCGTGCTCGTTGTCGGAAATCCATGTAACACGAATTGTCTGATTGCCATGAACAACGCGAAAGAAATTCCGCGTGATCGCTGGTTCGCCATGACGCGATTGGACGAAAACCGCGCCCGCGCGCAGCTCGCACACAAGGCTGGTGTAAGCGTTAATTCGGCTACGAACATGACCATCTGGGGGAATCACTCTTCGACGCAATATCCAGATTTTTACAACGCGAGGATCAAGGGTCGTCCTGCGGACGAAGTGATCGGAGACGAAAAATGGCTGAAGGAAGAATTCATTGCCATCGTCCAACAGCGCGGCGCTGCTATTATCAAGGCTCGCGGGCTTTCTTCGGCGGGCTCAGCCGCTAACGCGATTGTCGATACGGTTAGTTCGTTGAGGAATGACACGTCGGGCGACGATTGGCACAGCGTGGCAGTTTGTTCCGATGGAAGCTACGACGTCGAAAAAGGATTGATCTCGTCATTCCCAGTCCGCCTGCGCAGTGGAAAATTGGAGATCGTGCAAGGCCTCCCAATAAATGATTTCAGCCGCTCGAAAATCGACGCCTCGGTAGCTGAGTTAAGAGAGGAGCAATCGCTCGTTAGCGAACTGATTTCGTAGCGCCATTTCATAAACGGCGTTGTCATGTTTCGCTTCGCTCGGAATGACTTCCACGATGATCTCCCGGTCCGCCAGTGGTGCGTTGCCAACCGCCCCGACGATCTTCTCGATCGCGTCCGTCTCGTTGTAACAGGAAATGACGACCGAGACTTTCATTTTTTAAATTGATCGGAATTTTAGCGTGATAAACGGAAAGGCTTTTGACAGTGTGACGCGGAACGCTTTTCACGTGCGCCGCTGCGGATATCATCGCCCCAGCGCTTAGCATGACCAGCTCGGATAACCAGTCCCGGCCAGACGGGGTGAATCAGTCCAACGCGATTGACATGCTTTGTCTCATTATCCTTGTCGCGTATTTCCTTCACTTTGCTCTCCCAGCATTGGGGGGAGCCTTCAGTGAGGACGAAATAATGAGTGTATATATTTACTGGTTTACCGGAACGTTAAAATCACTCTGGGAAAATGTGTGCTTTTGGAAGGGCATTGGTCGCCCGGGCGGCGCCCTATATTATCTGCCACTCTATCACCTTTTTCGGCTAAATCCTCAGCCATATCGGATCGCTCAAATTAGCGTTCTCGCCGCGTCAATCCCCATGGTCTATCACCTGGCCAGGCTTCTTGCATCTTCGCGCTCGGTGGCATTCCTTGGAGTTCTTGCTTTCTGCTATCACGCTCAACTGGCCAATTTAGTGTTTAGCGGTTCGTTCATCTACGACGCTCTCTGCGGTTTCTTTTATTTTGCGGCACTGACTTACTATATTCATATTCGTGAGAAGGGACTCCTTCCGCGGCCCACGCAGTGCGTGGGATTTCTGGCTCTGTATATCTGTGCCCTGAACGTCAAGGAGATGGCGGTCACGCTTCCGGTAGTCATTTTGATTTATGAGCTCTTGAAATATCCTCACGAATTAGAACGGCCAAGATTCTTCCGTTGGATATTGTATGACGCTTTACCTGCTCTGGTTGCCGGTGCGATTACGGCAATTTACGTTTACAACAAAATCTACGGGCCGGGCTTTGCCGGAAATTTCACCACGGAGTTCGTCGAGCACAGGTCGGAGCCGGCCCGGCTCCCCTCGTGGGTTGTTGCCGCCCTCGAACTATACAGGCCTCATTATTCCTGGCGCCGATTTATCGAGTCGAATGCGCAGTTCGTCAGCGAACTTTTTTATTACCGAGTTCCAAATCATGTACTTACAGGAGGGATGCTGCTTGCAATATGGGCATTACTGTTCGCCTACGCTTTTTTGCGCCGAGATCGCATGCTTCAATTGATGGCATTTTGGGTTGTCATCACACCCCTTCCGCTTGCCTTCATTTCTCCTCGCGGCGGCGCTCGCCTCTATATTCTGCTATTTGGGTGGGCGATGATTTTTGCCAAGCTTGCGTCGGACGTTATCACGCTAATCTCCAAACCCTCTATATTGCTGGGCCAAGGTGGGGCGGTTGGCGCCACAACCCGAGCAATCGCCGTCGGCGCTGCCACTAGTCGTGTCCGATGGGCAGCGATCAGGGCGGCCGCTGGCGCCACGGTGGGCAAGACGTCCCCCGTGATGTTTCGAGCATTCGCAACGGTCCTAGTGGCTCTTGCGCTCGCAGTCTTCACCCGGTGGGAAAATCAACGTTTCGGGCGTATTCGCGCCTTGCTCAATTCACATCAGAAAACACTCCACGTTATCCAAGCATTTCGCTCATTGAACGTGCGTCCAGCGCCAGGCAGCCTGATTTTGTTGCGGCCAGAAAAACACTTCCAGCAAAATGGCTACTACCTCGCATCCGTCGCCTCACTCGCCTCGAATGACCCCCTGCGAGAGTTAATAGTGGAACATTCGCCTCGATATTGGTGTTGCGTCGCTTCACTCGGCTGGGGGGACCGTTCGCTGCGAATACACATCGAGGATCAGCATCATCAACTCACCGAGGAGCAGACTGCAAAAATGAATTACATCATTTCGTTCGATGAATTCCAAGCGGAGCTTATTCGTGGTCCTCCTCCGGGTTAACCTTGACATGTCAGATTTTCTCGAAATCGCATTTCGCCTTTTGGGATATTCCTGCCGGCGAATAACTTTCGTACAGCGCGTAAATCTTCTCTTCTCCAAACCGAAATTCCTTCGACAAAGGAAATTCCAGCTCTAGGTGAGTTGATTCGTAAATCAAAAAGCTTCGTGCCAACGTCATTCCGAGCGAAATCGAGGAATCCCGTCAATCAGTTCACGGGATATCTCGGCTGCCCCGACATGACAGCTCGTTCGTAAATGGCTTCTGACATTTTGCGCCAGTGCCAAGCTGCCCTGGCTATCGCTGCCCGACGATAGTAAACAGAGTGTAAGCTCTTCCGCGGTGGTACTGTCGGTGAGTTGAAGTTTGCGTGGTTGTGAATCCCATCACCGCCAGAAATTGAATGAAGAATTGGGTGCTGAAGTGCCACCAGGTGTGCCAGAGGAAATTCTGGGGAGCCGGCGCGAGACTGCAGACAGGCGTTCCTTCCAAATCCGGATGGAACATATCAGTGATGATGAGCGATCTCGCCATCTTTGAGCATTGCTCAACTATCCGGAGCGGATCGCGGCAGTGTAACAACACGGAACCCATCACTGCGATGTCGAATTGTCCGAGGGCGGCAGGCAAATTGTAAACGTCCCCGTAGTAGACCTTCGCCTTTGATCGGTGAGCCGCGTGGCTGAACCAGTAGGAATTCTTCAAGCGTTCCATCACGATTGCTCTTGGGCCGAAGACTTCTTCCAATTTTTGAGCCGGATACGGAACAAAATCCCAGCCGTGCTCGGCTGTTACTTCGACAGAAACGACGTCTGCGCCGCGTTTTTCCATCTCGAAGGTGAGAAACCCGCTCGCCGGACCAATTTCCAAAACGCGTTGACCGGCGAAAGCGACTTTACCCAGATAGTCATCCACTCCACCGCGCAAATCCCACTCGCCATTCATTACCCCATGACCGGGGACTTCCATCGTGTGGTAAAAGTGGCAGCCCGCCGGATCTTCCACCTTTAACGGGGCGGCGAAAATCTCGTCGTTGCTCGCAACTTGCATCGATCAATCCGTATCGGTCACCGGAGTGACATTTCCCTGTTTCTTTCGACTCAGCGCGTTTTCGAGCGCTGCGTTCCAAGTGAGAGGCCGATC
>Ga0193720_1000013_pt1 | contig 22919 bp, 11 predicted proteins | sample U2s1metaG_FD_143049 | JGI IMG/M metagenome (GOLD analysis project Ga0193720, IMG submission 143049) | Soil microbial communities from a riparian zone of the East river system, Colorado, United States - U2s1 | ecosystem: Environmental > Terrestrial > Soil > Riparian zone | place: USA: East River...
AATCAAAAATTAATAAAACATTATTTTAATTATATTTTTTTTTTTTATATTTTTTTAAAGTAATAACAATAATTATAAAAATATTATTATAAATCCCCTATTTTATGTTATTTAATTTATAAAGAGAGGATTTATAAATTTTATAATTTAAATATTAGTTGAAAAAAAAAATCTGATATATTATAAATTGAATAAATAAAATTAAAAATTACTCAATTTTTATATAATTTATATTTGACAATTTTTATAAATTAAAAGAGAAGCTAAGAAATTTAATTATTAATATTAAGGATACTAAAAAAAAAATTAATTAATATTAAATAGTTAAATTTTAATAATTATCTTAAATCTTACATTTATAATTAATATTTTAAATTAATTTAATATTAAGCTATTTAAGGTAATTAATTTAATAAATAGTTTTAGCTATTTAATATTTTATATTTATTTAAGATAAAGTATCTCCTAAATTAAACATTTATAATAATAGACAAATGGAACATATGTATACCATTATTTATAAGTGGAATATAGAATATATTAAATGAAATGTTAGAGTATATATCAATCTTTAATTAATTAAATTTTTATAGGTATGTATTTATATCAAGTCTAAATATTAAATTTACTGCCGGGCGGAGCGCTCATTTAAATTTAATTCATTTTATTTAATAAATTTGACATGTAATTAAATATAAAAATTTAATATTTCTAAATAATTATAAAAATGAAAAATAATAATACAAATATTAATGAAAATGCAAATATAAATAAAAGAATTTTACCTATATTTATTACTCCTGTAATTAAAAAAATTATAAATGATAAAAAGAAAAGTAAATATAATTTAAATATATTAAATCCTCAAAGTAATTTAACTTCTTCTGTTTTACAATCTAATTCTTATTATTCAAATAAAAATATTACAGAAAGCCAAATAATAGAACTTTTCTTAAAAGGAATTAATGTTTATAATAAAAATTTGAATGCTTTTATATCAAAATCAAATAATCTAGAATTAATATTAAATTTAAAAAATGATGAATTTTATAAATATAATCTTCATTTATCTAATTTATTATATTGTATTAAAAGATTTTTTCCTATTGAGCGAAATCAAATAAAATATTTATTACATAAAATAGAACTTTTTCTACCTAAAAATTTATTAAAACCTAATCATAAAATTCGTTTCAATTATCGGTTTAGATATATAAATAAAATTTATAAAAATCCTAAAATATTATCAAAATATAATATGATAGATAATATTATGCATTGGAATATGTTAATAGAATTAAAACATTTATTAAAAATTTGTCAAGCAGAAATAAATAATCTAAATTATTTTATTTATAAAAAGAAAAATATTATAGAAAATATTAAGGTAATTAATTTAAGTAATTTACAAAAACAAACCGGAAATATAAAATCCAATTCAACATTAACAAATAATAATATTTTACCTTCAATTAATACAATATCACAAAAAGATAATATTTTTTTAAGTAATGATAATATAACTGATTTATCTAAAATTAAAATTAAATTAAATCAAATTAAAATTAAACAAACAATTAAATCAATTACAAAAAATAATAATTTTAATTGTAAAACTGATCCTATCCCAGTTAATTCTAATCCAGTAACTGTATTGTATAATAATTTAAATAAAAATCCAATACTTAATCAATATATAAAATCAATGAGTAATTATAACATGAAAACTAAAGGAATATTTATTATTTATTCTAATATAATTGGTTATAATTTTAATACTGAAACTAATAAATTAATTGCTCCGCCTAAAAATATATATAATTTATTAGCTGCTACATTTAAATCTATGTATTGTTTAATTAGTAAACCTGTTTTTGTTATTACACCTGATAAAGTAATAATACAATTATTTTATTATTTATTTATTCCTAATATATTAAAATTTAAAAAAATACATAGATTAGGATATAAACATAAATATAAATTCAGAAGTAATAATAAAACAAAAAGATTATATTTAAAATATAAACAAATTAAAAATAAAGTAAGAATTAATTTAAGAAAATTATCTAATATAACTTTAACTAAAATTTATTCTGAAAAATTTAAAATATTATGTCAAATTTTAAGTCGTTTATTTAAAAAACCTGTAGAATTAAATTTAATTCGATTACATTACCCTTATAATGACAGTAATATTTTAGTTAATCTATTAGGAATAATGATTAATAAAATAAAAGTTAGAATCATTTTAAGAAAACTTTTTAGAAAAGCTGTTATTAAAAACCTTAAAAAAATTTCTAGAAAAACTAAAGTTAATATAATTCCTGCTTTCTTATCTGGTTTAACTATTAGAATTGCTGGTAGATTATTGACACATAGAGTTATACCTCGTCAAACAGTTAAAATAACTAGAAGAGGAGCTTCAGCTAAAGGTAAAATTAATTTTTCTGATGTAGCAAGAATTACAAAAAAAAACAAAAGAGGTGCTTTTAGTATAACAGTTTCAGCGGGACAAAATTTATTTTAAATTTTACTTTTTTTATAGAAAACTTAATCAAGCAGTTTGTTTTTTTTTAATAAAATAATTAATATATTTTTTTAGTGTTTGCCTTATGTAGTAAATTTTTTTTAATAATAACTATTTAACCCCTGCTTTATTATTTGTTAAATATTTATTATTTTAATTTTCATTTAGACAAATTAAATAGAAGAATGATTTATATTGAGTGAATAGCATTGCAAAGAATGCATGAAATATTTTATTTATATAGATTGACAGATTTAGCTTTATGGAATAATTTCTTTTTATTTAATATACCTAGTGTAGTGTTGGATGATTGCAATCATCCAATTATTTTTATAATTTAAAATAAAAATTAAAAATTTTAATTATCTTGTGTTGCGAAGCATGCATGTAAATATTTTAATTTAAAAGTTTAATTATAAAGCATGTAAATATTTAAAAGAGGTAAAATTAGTTTAATTGGCAAAATGACGTTTTGTGGCGACGATGTTCAGAGTTCAAGTCTCTGATTTTACCCTTTTATTAATTTAAGTGAATATCTTAAAAAAAAAAAAACTTCTTCTTGTATTAGTTTTTATATGACTACTGTTATAATCACTAATAATAAGCATTATAAATAATATATATATTAAAAGATTTTATTTAAATAAAATCTAAAATCTTATAACAAAAAAAGTAATAATTTACAAAATAATTTATTTAAAAGAGGAGTAGGTTTAATTTATTATTATTAAAATTTAAATTTAAATTTGACTTATCTCCTATAGAGCTAAAAAAATTTAAATTTATAAAAAAATATAGGATTGAAGATATACTTACTTATTTGGTAACAAATTACAAAGGTAAACTTTGAAAAGTATTATTGAATTATTAGTTATTAAAAGGTATTAGTGTGTTAAACTAATTAAATCGTAGGAATTATTAGTCAATTAATATTTTTCACTACTAATAAGTAATTAATTAGGATAATTATAATAAAAAAAAAAATCTGTTTAATAGTGATATTTATTTATCACCTTGGTCTTGATTATTTAAGAGATGTATGATAGATCATGATATAATTTATATTTTTTTTTAATTAAAATATTAAAACTATAATTATTCTCTAATTTATTATATTTTCTTATAATTATTATTATTACTCTTATTTTTTATTGTAATAATCTCTTCTAATTAAAAAAAAAATGAATTTAAAAAAAAAATGAATAATATACTACTAAGTGCTTTTGTGGAATTAGATTTTTTAAATAATTTAATAATATATATAACTAAATATTATAATATTATTATTGATTATACAAGTTTGGATATTTTCTCTTTATTTTTATGTTCTATTATTGTAATAGGGAGTGTAGCTATTATATTAGAAAGTAGTAAAATTACAGATTTAGCAACTAAAGTAGGTCTAGCAATAGTTACAGGTGCTACTGCTGGGGCTACAAAATCAGTTGTAGATAATAAAGTCTTTAAACCTACAAATAATAGTGGTAATACAAGTAATACAGGTAATAGTAATAATACTGGAAATAGTAATAATACTGGAGATAGTAATAATACTGAAAATACAAGTAATACAGGTAGTTCTTATTAATAATAATAAATTAATAACATAAGTAAGATTATAATTAATTTATCAATCTTCTCTACATATAAAAATAAAATAATGTGTACTTAATTATTTTAAATTTAGTCATTAATAAAAGGTAATTAAAAAAATAATTATCAACAAATCTCTTCTACACAAAAAACTAAAAATAAAATGATCATACTATACCAATTAAACGAACTTTTGAGTAAATTGCAAGATAATAGTATCCCTGATGACGGTAAACTAGCTTTAGGTTTTTTAATTTTGTCTGTTATATCTTTATTATGTTTTATAAACATCTTAACATATTTCATTGTACTTTACACAATAGAAACTAAATTTATGCAAGAAAAAATGGATCGTTGGAAACTATTAAAAAGAATTATGAATTTATATAAAACAACTAGCATATATTTTATAGGGTTTGAAATATTATTATTTTTATATGTAAATGGTTTCATTATTTGGTCTTGTTATAGGTTAGTTTCTTTCTATTTAAATAATTAAATAAAATTGCTCCGCCTAATTTATATTTTAAAATAAAAATTTTGTTATAAATCCCTTATCACCTTACAAAGATAAATAAATCTTTTACTGGTAAATTATATTAATTCTATAATATATAAATAATACTTTAACTTTTTTTTATCAATAAATTATCATACAATTTAGGAATTGAACCTATTGATAAATTGTTAAGATAGATATCTAATCTTACAAATTGGAGTGATTTATTTATAAATATTATGTATTAAAAGAGAGTTAAGATATCTAAAACTGTAATTTTTAATTAATTAATAAAATTTAACTTAAATAAGATAAATAAAAGATTTTCATAAATATTAATGATTTTAATAATCTTAATTATTTATTACCTTAATTTTATTTATGAATTATTACAATAAAAATAGAATATGACTAATGTAAATTATTTCTGTTTTTAATAATTATAATTGCTCCGCCTAAAATTTATAATTTATTTAAAAGAGGAGTAGGTTAATTTATTTTAGAATTATAGAATTATAAAAATGACTGATCTCCTATATTCTTAAAAAAATTAAAATTGCTCCGCCTAAATTTTAATTTATTAAAGAATAACTGTAATTAAGATATTATTCAGTATAAAAAAATTATATCTTCTTAAAATTATAATAAAATTTTAATTTATGAAAACAAAATTAATGGATATTTTACAAAAATATGTAGCTCCAAGTGTATTAGGTGTAATTACTGTAGATAGTTATAGAAGACAAGTATATAGTCATAAAACAGAAATAACACAAATTAATAAAGTAAATAATGAAGAAATAAGAAGAATGCAAGAAGAATTATGAGGAGAAAAATTGGTTAATAGTGAATTAAAAGTAAAATTAGAAGCTTGTTCAAGTAGAATTACAGATATAGAACAAAAATTATCAGGTGTAAATTCTAAATTTACTGAAGTGGAAACTAAATTAAATACTGGTAATTTTTCTAGTTATGAAACTGTGGAAAATTTAACAAATTATAAATCATATTTGTCTAAAGAGATATTAAAGATGGAACAAACTAAAGATAGTTTAGTTAAAGAACTACAAAATAATATTGATAAATCAGATATATTTAGTTTTATTTCAGATTTTTTAGAAAATTTTAAATCTTTTGTGGATCAGTTATCTTTAGAACAATTAGTTGCTTTATTTAATATTATAGGTTTTGGAATGGTTTTAGGAACACTAATTTCTATTTCTACTTTATTAATTGGTGATTATTTAATTGATAAGTTAAAACTGGATATCAGATATCCAAAAGTATCTAAGTATATAAGATTAAAACAATCTTTGAATAAACACTATTTAATGTTTTACATGACTATGTTTTATGTAATTGTAATAGTTTTTATATTAGTAAATCTTTACATGTTATTTCTAAAGTATTTTGTTTAGTTATATTTTAAATAGTAAAATCACTTTATTTTTATTTAATTAGTCTTTAGGAAAAGTTAAAAATGAAGTATTACTACTAAAAATTAGTATATATTCTTTGGGTTTTTAAGTAAGGATGTGTTTTAAGTACTTTTTTAATAATTATAATTTTTATGAAAAAAAAAAAATAAACATCCTATTATATAGACTAACTAAAAAAAAAAAAAAAAAAAAAAAAAAATAAAATAAAAATTATTCCTTATTTTAATTTTTCAAAAAATTTAAATTAAAAATTTTAATCTAATTGTAAAGTTTATTTATCCATAAGTACTTATTAATCACTACTTTTTATTTTATAAAAACAATGAATGGAGCGAAAGCTTACACACTTATAAATATAATTTATAAATCCCCTATAACCTTACAGGTATAATATAGTAAAATATTTATTTATATAAATTTGATTTACAAATTAATATTTTCAATATTAAAGGTAATATTTAAATTATTAGAATGTAAAAATGAAAATATAAATAAATTAATTTATACTAAATAACATAATATAATAAAAGATATGCTGTCTTTTAAATTAAAAACAATTAAATTATGAAAATCATATTGACAAAGATTTAATTGATACTATTTGTTAAGCATAATAGATAATACTATCAAAATTTTATTGTATTATCTATTACTTTAGTTTATTTTAATTTAGTATTAAAAGAGAGTTAAGATATCTAAAACTGTAATTTTTAAAATTAAGTTAAGGTTCTAGGTTAATTAAGAATATATCTTAGGAACAAATATAATTTTGTGGATAATTGATTAGAAAATTTTAACTTTATATTTTATATTAATATAAAATATAATAAATTTATATCTAACACTTAAGTATGTTTATTTTAATTTATTATAAAAAATAAAGTTATTTAAATTATAATTCCTATATTCTAATCTATTAATATTTAGATAAAATTCAGTAAACTATTACTAAATTATAAATATATAAATATAATATTATTATAATTAGTTTTTTTTTATAGTTTTTTTTTAACTAAACTCGTCCTATAGATAATAAATCTAACTCTTAAAATAAATTAATTTATATATATTTATGATATTTAACTAACTATAACTATATGTTACTATTTTTATTTTTAATTAATGATTTGTTTAATAATTAATGTGGTTTTGCTTTGCATGCATCTATGATTTATTAGCCACTTAATATTAAAGTATATAAAATTAATGTTTATTTTGAATTATTTTATTAAAAAAAAAAAGTTATTTAAATTAAGGTTTAATTGCTGAAATAGTTTAAATGGTTAAAACATACCATTCATGACGGTAAAAAAAAGGTTCAATTCCTTTTTTCGGCTTAGAAAAAAAAGTTATAAAATAAAATTTGATGGATTGCTTATCATTTCGTAGTGTGTATACATGTATACACGTTACTTTTTAATTATAATATTAAATAGTTAAATAGCTGCCACTCAAATAGGTTTACTATTTTATTTTTAAAATAATTTTATTATTAAGTTAATTAATATTTAGAATATTAATTTAAATTGAGTAGCAGCAATTATTGAATAGTGTTTTAACATATATTTATATTTTAGAATGCATTTTAGTATAATGTATTTTTTATAATTATGTTAATTTATTTATAATTAAAAAAAAAAAATAATTAATTTTATATTATAATTATATAAAAGTATCGATAACAATATTTTTATAACATCAAAAAAAAATATATATAAAATATATAAAAGTATTTTAAAGGGGTTATTAAGGAAAACTAAGGCAAATTTATAAAAATGGAGGTGTAACACCAAAAGCTTCAGTGAAATATTAATTTATTTCTTAATATGAAAAATATAAGCGATCCTAAGGTAAACCTTATGTAATTAATTACTTCCTGAAGTAAAACATTTTATTAGGGAAAGGAAAGGAAATCAACCGAGACTCCGAAAGTAATGGTGAGTGAAATCGGATTAGCCTAAATTAATTTATAAATTGAAAAACTTAAACATTTTTTTAAGGTGGTTTGAATCCCATTTTTAAATTAATGTTATTAGTTAGCACCATAATATTATAATTAATAATTAAAATTATTAAAAATAATATAGTGTTCTAAAAAAGGTCAAATACAATAAGTCCTGTAGATTTATAAATTAATTAAAAAAAAAATAAAATAGTAATATATAAATAAGTTAAATAATTATAATAATTTTTTTTAAGTTATATTAATTTAGATTAATTTTATTTATAATATTATTTTTAATTATAAAGTACGATGAGAGTTAACTTGTCGGAATATAGGGGAACCATCCTCTAAGGCTAAGTATTATAAATTTAGCGATAGTGAAAAAGTACTGTAAAGGAAAAGTTTGAAAAGCGAGTGGGACACAAAAAGTGAATTTTTAAACTTATATTTATTTTTAAATTCTTAAATATAAGTATTAGTTTATTAATGAATCGGTGAAATAGATCATGAATTAGTAACTCTATAAGCAGTCGAAATTCTACTTAAAAAAATAAAAGATTAATGAATGACGGCGTACCTTTTGCATAATGGGTCAGCAAGTTAATAGGAGTAGCAAGGTTTAAAGCCCTAGCGAAAGCGACTGGACTATTTTCTAGATTACATATTGTATTTAAATTATAATTACTTTTTAATTTTAGAAACTAAAATAGTGATGGATAAGTTACTTCTATTAGACCCGAAGCCAGGTGATCTTTCTAAGACCAGATTATAATGGATCGAACGGGTGAATGTTGCATAATTCTCCGATGAGTCTTTGAAAGCGGTGAAATGCCAATCTGACCTGGTGCTAGCTGGTTTTCTACGAAACATATTTAAGTATGGTGTCTAAATTAAATTTATGGAGGTACAGCAAGGCAATTCCCAACTAGTTTAAGAGTTGTGAAACATTAATTTAATTATTTAATATTAATAACGAATAATTAAATTATGTCACTTCGTCTTTTAGGCGTTTAGGTTGTGGGGACCTCGAAAATCTTACCTGTGGAAGCGAATCTCGGAATTACATAAATTGATGTTAGATAATCAGACTGCTCATGCTAAGTTGGGTAGTCAAGACGGAAACAGCCGAGAACACTGATCAAGGTCCCAAATGATTATTAAGTGAAATTAAGGACGTAGCAATATCGGATACAGCTGTGAAGTGAGCCTGGTAGTCGCTACTTATAATGATCGTATGTAACAACGCATCAGCAGTCTAGATAGTAGCGCCGAAAATTTAACGGGTCTTAAATAATCAACCGATATCGTGTTGGTTTTGAATAAATATTAAAAAAAAAAAATATATCTAGAATAAAAAAAAATTTTTTAATCTTTATATTTTAGCAATAGTATATTTATTCTTAATCTAGGTAGTAGAACATTCAGTCAAACTGATAATAAAACAGTGTTTCATTGTTTTTTAGGTTACTGAAGAGAGAATGCTGACATGAGTAACGTAAAAAGAAGTTATAATACTTCTCGCCGAATACGAAAGGGTTGCAAATGGGAAAGGTTAATCCGTTTTGTGTTAATGCGGCCTCTAAGGACCAAAACCAAAGTTTTGGCTGATGAGTATAAAATAGAAAGTCCATAAATTGAAAAAATGGGCCAGGAAATTAATATTTTATAGTAAAAATATAATAATCTAATTTTTTTTTTTATTATTTTATATTTTTTATCTTTAATGTTATTTAATTTATAAGTTAATAATACTATATGATGATTATATATTATGTAATTAAGGCTAGTTGTTAATATTTATAACTTTAATTTATATTTCTAAATTAAAAATATAAATTATAAAAATACTGTACTCTAAACCGACACAGGTTCGTAGGTAGAGTATACTAAGGCGTAGAGCTAAAAGTTGTTAAGGAACTCGGCAAGTTCACCTCATAAGTTTGACGAAAAGAGGTACCGCAAATATTATAATTATTTTTATAAATAAAATAATTTGTATATAAATTAAATAATTTATATTAATATAAACCGGTGACACAAAATCGGAGGCCCCGACTGTTTACTAAAAACACATCACAGTGCAATCATTAATATGATAGTATACTGTGTGAAATTTGCCCGATGCCATTAATATAAGAGCGGTCATGGGTAACTGTGACTAATCGAAAACCTGGTTAATAGCGGTCTTAACTATGAGGATCCTAAGGTAGCAAAATCAGTTGGCCATTAAATGTGGTCCGGTATCAATAATGTAACGATGGTCTCACTGTCTCTACAACTTGCTCAGTGAAATTGAATTACGCGTGCAGATGCGCGTTGCCTTCAGAGGGACGGGAAACTTAATTTAAGAACTGAAGGAAATAAAAATTGCGACTAGATAAATTTATTTTAACAATGTGGTGAAAACCCACCTAATAATCCATTATTTGAGCTCAAACAGCATATTTTAGAAGTAATTTTAAATTATGAAGCCTGTTTTAAATTTGATTTTTTTAATGGGAAAAAATGATTAATAAAAATATTTTATTTAAAGAGCTAGATACCCAAGGACAATATAATGTGAATTCATGTATGAAGCGTAAAATTGATTGTAGAAAAATGTTCCCGTGTTTTTCTTAATGGATCTAAATATCTTTTTGCGTATAGTGGAGTCCTAAAGATATCATTAAAGTGTTAAAATAGAAACTAGGTAAGCCCAATAATAACCAATTTATTTATTACTAATGCTAATAATTGGAGGTTTATTTGTGAAGATAAATATCTATTAGTGGGTAGAGGAAATTCAAAAAAGCGAATGCCTTGTTATAATGACAAGGATAAGTTAAAATAACTAATCTGAAAGGATGCTGACTTTGAATTAGTATTAAGTGTTTATTATTTAGTCTTTTTCTTGAACAAGCTAAACTATAAAAAAAATTAAATTCTATAAAAAAATTCATTGTTTTCAATTATAAAATCAAAGGTTCATATTAGAAAAATCATTTGCTAAAAATTTTTATTCAATTTCAGAAAATTGTAGATTAAATTAAGAAAAGGTTAAACAAATTCTTTTTCAAGCTCTGATTAATCCTGAATAAACTAATACTGCTCCTATGTATTTTTCTGTTTAAAACATAATTTAAATTATAAAAAAAAAATGAAAATGAAAAATAACTTATTAACAACACAAATAGATTTTACTAAAATTAGAGATGATGAAGTATTAACACCTTGGCAGATTACAGGATTAGCAGATGGTGAAGGTGGATTTAATTGTTCTATCTCAAACACCGGAAAAGGCTTAATAGGTAAAACTGTTAAATTAGAATTTAAAGTAACACAAAAAACACATTCAGAAGGTATATTATATGAACTTAAAGAATATTTTGACTGTGGAAGTGTAGTCATAGATAATAGAAAAACAGATACAAAAAAATATCATGTTACAGCTTTATCTCATATTTTAGAAAGAATTATTCCTCATTTTGATTCTTATCCTTGTTTAACTTCTAAAAATTTAAATTTTTCAGATTGGAAAAAAATTGTTTTGATTAAAAATAAAAAAGAACATCTAACAATTAAAGGAATGGGAGAAATTATAAATTTATCCTCAAAAATGAATAAAGGACGATCTTTTGAAGATAAATATGAGTTTTGTAAATCATCTTTAGGAATGACTATTTTACCTAACGGAGAATTTGAAACAAAATATGATTTGCCTGCTCATTGGGTTCAAACTTATTTAACAGGGGAATCTATGTTTTATACTTATGTATCTGAAAAGACAAGTAGAGGTAAAACTTATCAAGGTTGTGACTCTTCTCTAGAATTAGGTCAAAACAGTCATGATGTAGCTATTTTATTAAGTCTTAAAAAATTTTTTAACGGTGGTTACATTAAACCTAAATATAATTATGATAACATAGATGAATGTAAAAATTCGCGTTCAGTAAATAGATATATTCTTAGAGATACTGATACTATAATTAAATTTGTAGATCAATATCCTATGTTAACTAGAAAACACTTGGATTATTTAGATTGGAAAAAAATTGTAAACTTAAAAAGTACTGGAGCTCATAAACAGTAGAAGGTTTAGATTTAATTAAAAAAATAATTTCTAATGTTAATTCTAGACGTGAATCTTAAATCTATATAAAATATATGACACATTTTATAAATAATAAATGTTATAAACTTAATGCTTGAGCTGTATGCGATGAAAGTCGCACGTACAGTTCTTAGAGGATGTCAATGTTGTAAAACTTGATTTTACCTCCACAGACCCTATGCAGCTTTACTGTAGTTAGTTATCACATGAATCTACAACAATCTTAATTAATAGTGAATAGGTAAGTCGATAGACAAATAGTGGAAACCTTATAATTAAGATTGGGTTTATGTTTACCTTATAATTAAAAAATAAAGGGAGAGTTGACTAATTGGCAGTTTGACTGGGGCGGTCGTCTTTAATAGAGTAGCAAAGTACATCCAAATATTTTAAATTTAAATTAAAATGTTAAATTTTATTTCTCAATTATTTTTCAAATAAAGATAAAATGTAGAGATAAATATTTACATTTAAAACAGATAACCATTAAGGTAATAAATTAATTTATTTTTATTTTAATAAATTTAAATTAATTAACAAAAACTAAAAATAACACACTTTAAAAAAAGTTAAAAAAAGGTATAGCTAGATGTTGAATGGAGATCAATCAACCAGTGAAGGGTTGCGCAGAGTTCAATGGCGGTAAGCATGCTTAACTGACAGACTTAAAAGTCAAACAGATACGTAAGTAGGGCATAGTGACCCCTCGCTATAGTATGGGATAGACGGGGATCAATTAATAAAAGTTACGCTAGGGATAACAGGCTGATAGCCGACGAGAGTACACATTGTCTCGGCTGTTTGGCACCTCGATGTCGACTCATCCTATCCTGCACTGCGTATTAGGAACACGCTAAAGTGGGTTAAATTATCAAACTCCGGGGAAGCCCTAAAGCTCTTGGTACCAAACTATATCCGAAAGGTTATAAGTGGATGAAGTAATCACTCATGTACGGTAATAAGCCAAGAGATGAAAGAAATTGAAATGGGTTATCGCGGAACTAAGTCAAAATTTGGCAGTATAACAAATTTTGTAAAAGCGCAACGAGTAAACGGTAATTACTTTCTCTTTAGAAGGTTAAGATATACTCTAATGGGGGGCGAAAGCTCTTATCAAGTCAAAATCCTTTCTAAACGATTAAATAATAAACAATTTTCTACTTTAATTTCCTCGACACACCAGCAAGACTTAATAACCGGAACGCAGAAAAATTTTAAATTAAATCCATGGTTTGTTTCAGGTTTAATAGATGCTGAGGGAACATTTTATATTAGCATTAGGAAAGATAATGAATATAAATTAGGATGGCAAATTGGTGCTGAATTTCAGATACAACTTCATAAACGTGATTTAAATTTATTATTAGAATTGCAAGACTTTTTTAGTGGAATAGGTTCAATAAGTATAGGTAAAACTAGACAAAGAGTAACTTATTCAGTGAAATCTATTAAAGATATAACAAATACTATAATACCCTATTTTACAAAATATACTTTATTGACTCAAAAAGCAGCAGATTTTGCTCTATTTACGAAAGTTGTAGAATTAATTAATGCAAAAGCTCATCTTACTATAGAAGGTTTACAAAATATAATAAATATTAAAGCTTCATTGAATTTAGGTATTTCCGAAAATTTAAAATCTTATTTTACTAATATTATTCCAGTTGAAAGACCACTAGTAAAAGCTACTAGCATTCCAAATCCAAATTGAATAGCAGGATTTGTTAGTGGTGAGGGGTGTTTTGATGTTAATCTTAAAAAATCTAAATCACATCGAACAGGGCACCAAGTAATTTTAAGATTTAGTATTAAACAACATGATAAAGATAAATCTTTAATGGACTTGATATCTAAATATTTAGGTTGTGGAAATATATATCCGACATATACCAGCGGGTATAGTTGCTGTTCTTTAACAACAGTAAAATATTCAGATATTACTAATTTAATCATACCTTTTTTTGAAACATATTCTGTGCTAGGTAAAAAACAAAATGATTTTTCAGATTGGTGTTATGTAGCCAAATTAATGAAGGAAGGATCACATCTTACAAATGAAGGTTTAATTTTAATTAAAACCATTAAAAAGGGAATGAATAGAGAAAGAGAAAATAACTAATTTTTAATCGCAAGATAAATTTGATCGCCATGCCGGGGGAAGAAGCTTGGAAGGGTTCGGCTGTTCGCCGATTAAAAGGGTACGTGAGTTGGGTTTAATTTTTATCTTTAACGAGGATAAAACTTAATTATCAATTATTAACTGTTTAATAAAATTAAATAAAAAAAAAATAACTATTATGAAAAATACATTAAAACTTTCATTTTCTAATAAATTAGATAAAGAACAACTTAAAAATATTACAACTTTACCTAAATTCTTAGATAAAGTTGTAATTGGTATTATGTTAGGAGATGGTGGAATTTATAGAACTTCTGAAACAAGTAATAGTCGATTTGAAATGAGTTTAGGTACAAGATATAAACAATTTGCTGAAAGTTTAGGTATTTTATTTAAAGAATATATGACTACACCTGTTAAAACTGTAGAGGTAAAAGGTAAAAATAAAGTTTACATAAATTATAGATTAAAAACAATCTCTTTACCTATATTTAATAAATATCATGATATGTTTTATATTTTTAATAATGAAAAAAAATAAATATATAAAAATAATACCTAAAAATATATCAGAATTACTTGATCCTGTTGTATTAGCTTATTTAATAATGACAGATGGAAATTACTATAAATCTAGAAATAGAGTACGTATTTATACAAATAGTTATACTAAAGAAGAAGTTCAGAATCTAGCCAATGCTATTAATACTAATTTAAATATTTATGCAGGTGTTTTACATGATCGAAAAAATCAATGAATTTTAACAATTGGATCTAAACAATTTTATTTATTAAGAAAATTAACTTCTACTTATTTTGAACCTAGTATGTTATACAGATTAGGTATTTAATCCCTTAATTTTAAATAGATTAATATTCACAAATGTGACATTAAGATTTTAAGCCCCATCTTTTTTTTTTAACTTTTTATTAAAGGAAAATTATAAATTTAAAGATGAAAACCGGAGAAATTGCAAGAAAAACTGTACTCAGTTAACTTGCAGCCGAGCATAGTAAAGTGAGCTAATGATTTACATAAAAAAAATTTTTTTTTTAATATAAGGTAGTATTTTTTAGAAATTATTATGAAGGTTCAACGACTAATAGGTGAGTTTCACTAACAATAATCCTGACACGAATTTCCGGCATTAATAATATAAAACAATATTATTATTAATGATGACATAGTCTGAACAGTAATGTGAGTTACTGAAGTAGTGAATAAAGAGTCATTACGATAACATAATTGTTAATACGACGTGAGTCAGTATGGTCCCTATCTTCTGGAGGAACAAATAGTAAAAAGGAGCAGACCTTCTAGTACGAAAGGATCAATAGGCTGTGTTTCTCTAGTGTACCAATTGTTTGTACTATTTTTTTTAAGGACTCATTTTGTCTTGAAGGCAAAAGTAAAGATAAAATGGGGAAAGTCCTTTGTAACTTTATGTGAATGAGTTATGCTCAGTGATGAGAAAAAGGTTATAAAATTTAGGAAAGCATAGTTGGGTAGCCACAAACATAATAGATAAGTGCTGAATGTCTATCAAGCAAGAATCTAACTCCTAGATACTAATAAACAGTTCTCTTTTTAAACTATTTAATTTTAATTTTAAAGATTCAATTATAAAATTAAATAGTTTTTTACATGTGTATAATATTTTAAATTAAAATATTATACCATTTAATAGAGAGAGTGTAAAAACTGTTAATTAAGAAATAGAACATTTCTAGATAGGCCGCAAATGAAATTACTGTAAAGTATTAAGTTTAGCGGTACTAATTTATAAAAAAACTTGATGTTAAAGGTTGTCATTAAATTAATATTTTTATTTGGATAAGTAAACAAAATAAAATAAATAAAATTTAAAATGTTAAACTTCACAAACTGTGAATACGATTTAAATTTTAAAATTTATTGATATTAATAACAAAAAATGTAAGATTATTACTAATTATTAAAAAGTAATTAAAGCGTAGCATTTATTTTTTTAATTAAGATAAAATTTACCTATTATATTTTTAATATTTTTTTAGGTAATAGATTTTGTTAATAACTTTTAATTTTTTACTTATTATTGCTTTTTTTTTTTTTATAATTAGGTAAAGTAATAATCCATGAAAAATGGTTTAAGTTAATAAATTTTAAGTTAATAAATTTTAAGTTAATAAATTTTAAAAGAAAGTTAGTTAATTTTAATAAAAAAAAAAAATATAATATATAAATTAATAACAAAAGCGATTTAAAAAATAATATGTTTTTTATGTACGGTTTGTATTTCTTATTAGATAATTGATACATGCTTTGTAAATAAATTATAAATTTAAGTGAACCTATTTGTGGGTCAGACAAATTATATTATCTTTTATTATAATAAAATATAGTTATATAACAAATATATATATAAATATCTATTACTTTTCCAATTTTAAATTAATTGGAATTTATTCTGTAAGCTATTTTATTATTTTAAAGATTACCATTTCCCTGGATTATTTTATTATTATTATTTTTTATTATAATATTTGTAGAGGTTCAATTCCTCTTGGGTTCTTCGCGTTTATTAAAATAAAATATTATAGCGAATTTAATTATATTTTAATATTTATAACTAACTTTTTATTCTTTTTTAACAGGGTTTACTTTTATCTTAATTTAATTTGTAAATAAAACTGATTATTAATATTAAAATATGATTAACTAACAATAAATTATTATTTTTTTTTTATTATTTTATGAATGACTATCTATTATTTTATTTATAAAATATGTATTAATCTTTTTTTTATATTAATTTTACTATTTATCAATGATTCAATGACTCTTAATATTAAGGATTATAAAATATAGATATTCACTATTAATTTATTTAATTATAGTAATTCTCAATTCATAAAATTAAAGTAGGAATTAAAAAAATAAGTATTGTTATATCTTTTATAAATTTTATATTAAGTTTATAAAATATTTAAAAAACTCTAATTAATAAAAAAAAATATATTTAGAGTATAATTATTTATAACAATTAAAATTTTAATTGTTATAGTATGCAAAAAGCATCCTACCTTTTTTTTTAATTATAATTAGGTCACAGTTTCTAGGTTAAACCTGCTGCCCTGTTAATTAATAAATTAACATCTTAATCTAATGTTATAAAAATAATTTTAATAAAAAAAAACATAGATTAATGAATAAGGTCCCGAAAGGGAGAGTTACTATAATGTAAACTCTAGTTTTAAGCCTTTTATCAATTATAGTTTATATTGATCACTTATTCTTATTTATTTTTCTATATTTTATATTGGATTGTGTAGTGTTGTGTTGCGAAGCATGCATGCAATATTTTATTCTAGCAATTTTTTTTATCACTTATTTTTTTTTTATTGACTTTTATTTAAATATTCTAATTATTTTAGTTTTTTAAATTAAATTATTTTTAAAACTTTATATTTACATTGCTTATTAATTAAGCAATATAAACTGTACATTATTTGTTAAAAAAAAATAATAATTTACCTTAATTGAGTAATATTAGTATTGTATATTATTTTAACATAGAATTATAATAATAAGGATTGAAAAATAAAAGAAATTAACAAAATATATTAAATAAATTGTAAAATATAGAAAATAAAAAAGAATAAACTCAATATAATAAAAATCGAGCGTTAATAAAATATGCTTTACTTCTATAGTCTTAAAAAAATAATAAATTATAAACTATAGAAAAAGTAATTAACGTAGGCTATAAAAAAAATAATTTAATTTTTAATAATGACAACTATCTTTATAAATATATTAGCTTTCGGTACTCTATTATCAAGTATTTTTTCTATTACTTCTAAAAATCCTGTAGTTTCAGTAATTTTTTTAATTTCTACTTTTGTTCAAGCTGCTGTATATTTAATTCTTATTGGAATTAATTTTGTAGGTATTTCTTATATAGTAATATATGTGGGTGCAATAGCTGTGTTATTTTTATTTGTAATAATGATGATAAATATAAAACTAACAGATATTTTAGAAACTGGTAGTCAATATACTAAAAATTTACCTTTAGCAATTGCAATAGGGTCTTTATTTATATTTATAATTTTTACTATAATACCATTCAATTTTAATAATGTTCCAGCTTTATCTGTTTTATTAGATAATATTACTATTTTAAATAGTATTTTATCTAATTCTAAAATTCAATCAATTAATTTAATTAATTTTATTGTAAATAATAATATTTTTTCATCTTTATCTGATGTAATTATAACAGATTTTCAACAAATAGAAGTTTTAGGTCATGGATTATATACTTATGGAGCTATTTTATTAATTATCTTAAGTGTAATATTATTATTAGCAATGTTTGCTATTATAGTTATTTCAAGATCAAATAAAGTGAATAATAATATTTAAAAAAAAATATATTCTAAATTTTTAGTCTTAATAATAAATCAACCCCTTATTATAATTAATTAATATAATTGTTTAATTTCTAATTTGTATACATTGCTTAGAGTAGCTTTGCTAAGCATGCATGTATACATAGGTTTAAATATTATATTAAATTAAAAATATTAAAAAATAAAATAATTTATTTTATATAAAAGAGATAATAAATATTGCATTAAGCAAATAAAATATGACAATAAAAAAAATTGTCTAAATTTCAGGAAGAATTTAATTTTGGTTCTGATTGAACGTTTTTCAGTAGTTTTAAGACATGCAAATCATTGTTCCTAAAAATTTTATAAAAAGGAAATTTTATAAAATAATAAGAATAAGGTGTAAAGGTGAGTATTGTAAATTAGATACCTTATAGACTCCTTAATTCGGAGATAATTTTATTTCACATTTTTATAAATTTTATATTACTATAAAATGATTAAATGAGATACTTTTTATTTATTACTGCAACCCTAAAAGGTTTTTATTATTTTAATTTAAAGTAATAATAGCTATCTTTCTCTTTATTACTTATAAATGATAAAGAAAAGATTAAAAAAAATAAAATAAAAAGGAAAGTAAAAGATAAAATGCTATTTATTACAAAAAGGAAATTTTCTGCTATAAGATTTGATTTATTTTGTTTAGGTAGTTGGTAGGGTAAATGCCTACCAAGCCGATGATCAAAAGCCATGTTTGACAGAACATATGGCCACATTGGGAATGAAAAGCCCCAAGTAGTGTTAACTACCAGCAGTCAAGAATATTAGTCAATGCTCGCAAGAGTGAACTAGCTAACTGAAATCACATGATTCATGCATTTTTGGTGATGATTGTGATAACGTAAGGGAAAAAAATGATATTACCTTACTAATAGTGTTGTCCAAAGCTGTTAAGTGTTGTGGGAAAACACTATTATGGCTCAAACTATCAAACTCCGGGGACACCCTAAAGCTTATGATACCAAACTATAATCGAAAGACTATAAGTGGCTGAAGTAATTATTCAGGTATGGTAATAAGTCATAAGATGATTGAAAATGAAATGGGTTATCGCGGATCTAAATCAGAAATTCAAAACCCACAGCCAAATGAAATTTCTGTAAAAGAGCAACGAGTAGACGGTAGTTGGTTTCTAAATAAATTAGCTGTTCCAAAAAAATTTAGTAACTTAAGGTGTACTCTAATGGGTTTCGAAAGAAACTATCTAGTCAAAATCCCTTCTAAACAATTAAATAGGTTATTTTTTTCTACAGTTAAAAATCCTAAACTTAATCCTTTTTTTGTTTCAGGACTTATTGATGCAGAAGGTTGTTTCTGTACTACCATTTATAAAGCAAAAAATCTTAAAACTGGATGAAGAGTTTTATCTTATTTTGAAATAGGATTAAATCAAAAAGATAGTTTATTACTATATCAGTTACAAGACTTTTTTTGTGGAATAGGTACAATAAGGTTAGATAAAAAATCTAATGCATTAAAGTTTTCAGTTGCTAATGTTAAAGATTTAAAAAATATTATAATTTCTCATTTTAAAAAATATCCGCTTTTAACTCAAAAAGCTGCTGATTATATATTATTTGAACAAATAGTTGAACTAATGAGTATAGGTGCTCATCTAACTATAAATGGTATTCAACAAATAATTAACATTAAAGCTAATATGAATTTAGGTATTTCTAATTTAATTAAATTAGAGTTTAGTGAAATTAAACCTGTACAAAGACCAATTATTAATACTACAACTATACATGATCCACAATGAATTTCAGGATTTGTATCTGGTGATGGTAATTTTGACACTGGTGTTAGATCTTCAAAAAATATAATAGGTTACAATGTATATTTAAGATTTAGAATTACACAACATTCTAAAGATAGAAAATTATTGGAATTAATAATAAAATTTTTAGGGATTGGCAGAGTTGAAAAAAATATTAAAGGTTCTGTTGTAAATTTAGTAATAGGTAATTTTTCAGACTTAAATCAAATAATTATACCATTCTTTAACAAATATCCTTTATGTGGTATAAAACAATTAGATTATAAAGATTGGTGTAAAATTGCTAATCTTATAAATGAAGGAAAACATTTAACAATTGAAGGTTTAGAAAAAATTAAAGAAATTAAGTCAGGGATGAATAAAGGACGAAAAATTTTATAATGTTTAATTGCAAGATAAATTTGATGAACCATGGGTGCCAGAAGACTCGGTAAGGCCAGAGACGCAAACGTTAGTCGTCCTAATCAGGCGTAAAGGGTTTGTAGGCAGCTTTTAAAAAATTATTTTTATTAATAGCTTTGTCACAAGTAATTAAATTATCTTAATTTATTAATTAAATTAATTACTTATATTACTAATAATTGAATTGTTTATTCAGTTGCCAAATATGTATATTAATTGTGTCAGTAAAAATAAGATTAATAAAAGCTAGGATCAAATTGGGGAAAAACCGAATAATACTTAGAGTAGGGATGATATCCGTAGATACTAAGGGGAATACTAACGGTGAAAGCTTTTTTTCTACTAATGATTGACGCTGAGAAACGAAGGTGAGAATAGGAAATAGGATTAGGTACCCAAAATACCTCTCACTGTCAACGATGAATGGTGGTTGTTAGTTTTAATAAAAACTGGTAGCGATGTTAACACGATAACCATTCCGCCTTGCGAGTACGGTTGCAAAACTGAAACCAAAAAAATTAGTCGGTCTCGAAGCAAACGAAGTGAAGCATGTTATTTAATACGATATTACGCGTAAAACCTTACCAGTTCTTGAATATCCATTCAAAATTAGATTTTTCTAGATTGAATGAGTAGTTTATAATTTTATAAACTCGTTTACAGGTGTTGCATGGCTGTCGTCAGTCCGTGCTGTGAGAAGTGAGGTTAACTCCACTAACGGACGCAATCCCTGTTGTTAATTTATACTTAACAATTAATGAATTTGATATATTTTCATTTGGGGCTAAGACAAGCCGTTATGGCCCTTATGAACTGGGCTATAGACGTGCCACAAAAACTTTTACAAAGTGACGCAAAGACCAGACCCTGTTACTTTAGCTAATTAGTTAAAAGTTATATTTATATAAATTTAAATAAATTTAAATAATAAAATAAATAAAGGGTTATAAGGAATAGCTAATCATTAAAGAAAGTTAACATATAAATACATAGACGGATTGTCGCCTGAAATTCGGTGGCATGAAGAAGGAATTTCGAGTAATCGTTGATCACTAGCGCAACGGTGAAGATAGCATTCGTGATGAACTAACTGTCTGTCGCTGGGAAGAAGCTTAAATTGGGGGAAACTGCCGCAAAATTATAACTTTAATAAAGTATACATACATTAATAATATCAGCTATAAAATATTATTATAAAATTAATTTAAATTTTTATAAAAGTTTAAATTAAGTGTAGTTTGTAAACTAGCCTTATTTTATTAAAAAAATTAAAGAGTTTATTGCTCTATAATTTTCATATATTTATTAGATAGTATTAAAAAAAAAACATCTTTATTAAGCTAATTAGTTTCAGTTAACCCTTTTAAGTAACATCTCAAAAGTCATAGCAAGGTAGCTGTACTGGAAAGTGCTGCTGGAAAATAAATAAACGGAATTTAACCCCTATTATTTTAAACAATTGACATTTAGCATTGAACATTGAACAGCTTGCATTAATTATAATATAAATTATGGTATAATTTATTAAATTATACTTTTGAGCAGTATCATTTAATTTAATTAAAAAAAATATATCTTAGATTAAGATGTAAAATTATTAGATTTTTGTTTTTTTTTTTTAATAATAAATAAAGGGGTTAGCTGAGTGGTTTAGCAGTAAATTTACACTTTACAGACAGGGTTTCGATTACTCTACTCCTTAATTTTCTGCCATAATAATAATTAAAATTATAATATTAGAATATAAAGTGTATTATTTTATTATAAATTTTTTATAAATATCTTTTTTTTTTTAAGAGTGTAGTATTAATTGGTTAGTATGGCGATTTCCAAAATCACTGGTAGGTGTTCGAATCACCTCACTCTTGTAATTAGTAAAAAATAATTATTATCAGATAAATTAAATTAATTAAATTAATATTAAAGGGTCCTTAGCTTAATTGGTAGAGTACCTAATTGTCATTTAGGGTGGTCCAGTTCGAATCTGGAAGGACTCGTAGTAAAATTGATTAAATAATGTAGTAATTTAAAATAGATAAAATCTAATGCTACCACTCAATTAGATAAACGAGTATGCAG